>OCZU010003085.1_pt1 | contig 10544 bp, 8 predicted proteins | sample 1539001 | NCBI WGS metagenome assembly OCZU01 (sample SAMEA3539306, study PRJEB22396) | soil metagenome | biome: tundra; feature: field; material: soil | place: USA | collected 2010-05 | depth 0.15 m | reverse complement strand
GAGCCAAGACTCGTGGGGTTGCACGAAACCGCCGACACCGATACCGAGGGAGCCACCAGGCTCACGGTTGAGGTCGCGGAACTGCCGTTGTAGGAGGCTGTTATCGCCGCACTTCCGGAACTGGAGATGGTCTGTGCAGTGGTCTGGAACGTGGCGCTGGTAGAACCTGCCGCCACCGTCGCCGACGCCGCAACGGTCAAGGAACTGGTGTTGTCGGAAACCGCAATCACAGCGCCCCCAGTTGGTGCGGCCTGGGACAGCGACACCGTGCAGGAGGATGACGCCCCGGACGTCAGCGTAGCTGGCGTACACTGAAGTCCTGAGACGGCGGTCGTGGTTGTGACGCTGATTGTCCCGCCCGACCCAGTAATATCAGCATCCGTTCCATTCGCTAGAGTGCCAAACACGTTGCTCATGGAGAGCGAGTCTAAGGTGGCGTTACTGCTCGCGGAGAGCGTCGCCGTCACCACCGCGACCACTCCACTGCCGATCGCCGTAGCGTTCGCGCCGGTAGCCAGGCAGATCAGGGTTCCGACTCCTCGGTTGCAGCTCAGATTTTTCCCAGCAGCAGTCAGGGCAGTTCCCGTAGCGGCAGTTAGCGATGTAACACCAGCGGTCGGATAAGTGAGTGTCCACTGCAGGCCGGCTGTCGACTGGCTAGCTGCACTGAATGACAAATTCAGCGGGATCGAGCCACCTTTCGCCGTCGATCCTGACGCCAAGGCAAGGGACGGAGCCTGAGCGTAAACCTGCCTGCTCGACAGCAGCGATACGCCAAGAATAAGTAAAATATGAGATTTTGTGGGGTTTTTTGAAAAGGCCGGCATTGCATGAATCCTACCGGTACTCGCGGTAGTGCCACAAGATGAGAATAGTTAGGTCCGGCAGTTTGACGGGAGCCCCAAACCAAACCGAAAGCAACTCATTCTACAGGGCTTATCTGCGGTGGGGAAAAGCATCTTGAGCGGGCGGCCGCTCCATCATGGGCACTGGAGACTTTCGGACAGCGGAATCCTGAAGAGGTGTTAGAGGAGCTTGGGAGCCGGATTTTTCGCCGCAATAGGCGCACGTTTACTGATTGGCCGCCTACGAGAACCTAATTAGAACAAGCAGGTCAGCCCTCGGCAGCCACCGGTACGTTGGCCGACGGCAGCAAGCTGCTTTGAGTCGTGATGGCCCAAACCGCCAGTTCCGTGCGGTTCGTGGCCCCTACCTTCCGGAAGATCCGATTCAGATATTCCTTAACCGTGCCTTCAGTGAGATGCAGCTCGTGGGCAATTTCCTTGTTGAGCTTTGCCTTACAAATCAGATTTACCACTTGTCGCTCACGGAAGCTCAGCGTGGGACTAAGAGGTTTCTTGATGTCCTTGGGGGCGGCGCAGCTCGGACAAATTCGTTTGCCGCTCTCGCCACGGAATTCACGTCCGCATCGAAAGCAGTTTCGCAGTTGCCTGAATTCAATAATGGTCGTCACGAGATTTGAGGCTCCATCCTGGTTTATGATCTGACCTTTTCGGTCCACATTCACATCGAAAATCCGTCGTCGCCTGAAGTCGCATGGTTCGCGACTTCGTCTTAGGCCCTGCCAGCCTGAATTGCTTATCGGCGAGATCCGCCGGCTCCACTGACTTGGTTGCACATTTCCACGGCCTATCGCACAAATTTTCCGCCGAGAGCTTGTGGGATGGTCCGCATAAACCGAACCGCCCACTCCCGCAGGCTTCAACGTTTCAACTTTGCCAGAGCGGATCGAAAAGCACTTCGGCTGCCGTTGGCTAAGTGCTTGAGAGAACTAGGGATGTTCTGAGACGGGGAAATGTAAGATTTACGTGATCGAGCGTTTTTAGGACCAGGGCTCTAGGCAGAATCGTCGCAGTTCTAAAATATTGGAATTCTGATACGGGAACGAGTTCCCCAAAAGGAGCGTCCATCACCCCACTATTGGGGGATTACGACGGTGTCACCAGGCAGGAGCATGATGTTCTGTTCCATCCGCTCGCCTTTAAGAACTTCCTTATAGTTGAACTCCAGCCGGTATTCTCGGCCGTTCTCTGTCCGTAGAACATAAATCTTCGTCTTCTTCGCGTAATCGTTGAGGCCGCCCGCCTCGCTTATGGCCTGCATGACCGTCATACCATACGCATACGGAAGGGTTCCTTCTTTTCGCACGGCGCCCACCATGTAGATCTTTTTGCTCGTGGGGAGAGTCACCACCACTGTCACAATGGGATCAGTTACAAACTTGCCCATCGCCGCTCCGATTGCCGCCTCGGCCTGCCTCTCGGTCATCCCTGCCACGGCGATTTCCTTAACTAGGGGCAAGGTAATCCTCCCGTCCGGCCGCACCACCACGGTGGGACCCGACAGGTCAGGATCTTTCCAGACCGTCACCTGCAAGGTGTCGCCTGCGCCAATCAAATAATCGTCCGAACCGGCGCGGGCCCCGGTGCCGGACGCCCCTGGCGCCGCTGGGTTGCCGACGCCTGCTGCCGGATTTGTTTGTGGCATTTCGAAGGATGGGGAAGGAACTGACTGCGAGGCCGTGGCGGCCTCCTTCGGCGTCATGGGACTTGCCGGTGCCGACTTACCGTTCTTTCCATATGCGATCGCCTGTCTGACAACCGCCTCCGGCCACCCGATGGCCGCTGCCTTTTTTTGGATTTCCGCATCCGATTCGCCTTGTTGCTTTGCTTGGCGAACGTATTCCACTAGTTCTTTGGGCGGTGTCTGATCCCCTTGTTGCGCCGGGCAAATTATGGCAGCCCCCACGATTGAGGCAACAATCGCCGCGAGTTTTGATTGAAATTTCGGTCTGGTCACTGCAGCCTTACTCCGTCAATATTGAGGCATTATCGCAAGATTGCACGTTGAATACCAAGCAGTGAGGCTTTTGAAAGCGATACCGGTGCGCGCGCGAACCCCGTCAGTACCATGTACAATCGTGAAGAATTGGAATTTTTCGCAATGTTTTGGACCGAGTCCGTCCCGTCGTTTCAAAGACTTGCCATTGAGTGCGGTACAGCCGGTCCTTCGCAAAGCGGCGTTTAAATTGCAACGTAGTACCCGCCACTTCTTGTTAGGGACGGCCGTAATGAAACAGTATTTATGCAAAGGTTCGCTCTCGCTTGGGCTTTGTTTTTTGCTGACTTTCAGCGGATTTCTGCCGGCGGTGCACGCGCAGAATGCCCCCGGGCAGATTGAGATTGTCGTCGTGGACGGGGAAGGAGTCTCCTTCCCGATCCGCCAACACCCCTCTCCCGATCCCGCCGTGAGAGTCGAGGATCAGGATCATCGCCCCTTATCGAACGTCAGCGTCGTATTTACGTTGCCTCTTTCAGGCGCCAGTGGCGAGTTCCCCAATGGCTCCAGAACTCTGACCGTCTTTACCGACCAGAATGGCGTCGCCGTGGCGCACGGCATCCGCGCGAACGACGTACCGGGTAAACTACAGATCTACGTGGCGGCATCGTATCGCGGACTGCGGGCTCGGGCCTTTATGAATATGGTCGTCTCGGCGCCGCCGGGCGCCAAGACCTCATCCACCAGTTCATCAAAATCCAGCGGTAAATGGAAATGGATCCTTCTGGGAGTCGCCGCCGTGGGTGGCGCCGGCGCCGGAGCTTACTTCTACGCCACTCGTAACACCAACGGCTCACCCATTTCCATTAGCGCAGGCTCGGTCGTCTTCGGAAGCCCTCGATAACTTATGTCTCGTTTCTTCATTGGCTCCTCAATCGCCACCCCCATCAGCAGTCCGGAGACCGTTCAATGACAAAGCTGCCAGGTTTAGTTGTGGCCCTCGCCGCTTCGTTCGCTGCGGTGACGCCTGCGTTCAGCCAAGCGAGTCTCTCATTGTCTTATACGCTGGCGGACGGCAATCTCCATGCCCTGACCTCTGGGACCACCATCACGTTTCCCTCGGTGGACGTCAATGCCACCACCACCGCGACGGTGTTCATTTCGAATACTGGAGCGAGTGCCGGTACCGTGAGCGGACTGTCCGTTGCCGGTACGGGTTTCCGCATCAGCAATCCGAACCTTCTGCCGGCGAGTGTTGCGCCCGGTGGGTCCCTAGTATTCGGCATCGTGTTTGCTCCTGCTCAGCCCGGCAGTTTCACCGGAACTTTCCAAATTGTCCTCCCTGCCGTCGTGATCTCTGGTAATCTGGCGGGCTCCACTCCTCCGCCGAAGTTCTCGCTGGAGTATGTCGACCCGACTACCGGTAATACTCTTTCGCTCTCAAACGCCACACTTCTTCAATTCCTCAACACTCAGGTCGGCGCTACCTCCACCATTACCGTCCTGCTGGCGAATACCGGCACCGGGACAGGTTCAGTGAGCGCGATCGCGCTCGCTGGCGGGAGCGGCTCTGCCTTCCAGTTGATCAATCTGGCTCCTTTGCCTGTTTCCGTGGGCCCCTCGCAGGCGCTCACCTTCGGAATCCGGTTCACCCCGCTGACGCAACAACTCTACAGTGACGTGTTGACCGTGACCGCTGCCGGACAGACCACCACCATCAACCTGCAGGGCCAGGCAATCCAACCGATCTATAGCTATCAGTTTTCGAGCAGCGCGGGCAAGACTACCGTATCGGCCGGCGGCACGGTCGCGATTCCCGATACCGGTGTTGGCCAATCAACTACCGTGACGGTGACAGTTACTAATACGGGGTTGGGAGCAGGACAGGTTTCTGTGATCGATATATCCGGTGCGGGGCTTTCTCTGAGCAATCTGCCGGCGACTCTTCCTGTCACAATCCAGCCCGGTGGAAGTCAGCAGTTCACCTTGACGTTCGCGCCGACGCAGCCCGGAACCGTGACCGGCCGGTTGACATTCGGCGGCGACACAATCGCCTTGACCGCGACCGCCGCGGGTCCGCAATTGACCTTCACTTACACCAGCGGCTCAACCCCATTAACGGTCCTCCCCAATGGTGCCGTGATTTTCAGCCCGTTAGCCGTGGGAAACAGCGAAAGCTTGACCTTTTCTATCCAAAACACCGGCACCACTGCGGCAACCCTTTCCAGCATCAACCTGGGAGCGCCAAGTACCATCTTCACTTTGGCCAACCTGCCGGGCCTGCCGGCCACCCTGAACCAGGGTGCCACGGTGAGCTTTTCGATCGGTTTTGCACCCAACAATACCGGAAACCTTTCCGCGACTCTCTTTGTCAACAGCGACAGTTTTTCGATATCCGGCAATGGCACGCCGCCTCCATCGTTGCCGGCGTATAGTTTCGTCGGGCCTTCCGGAACCGAGCAACCGGCCCAGCAGCCCGGTATTGGCCTGACGCTGGCTTCGCCCTACCCATTGCCCCTTCAAGGCAGCTTGACGCTGGCCTTCAATTCCAATGTTTTCGCGGGCGATACATCCATTCAGTTTGCCAACGGCGGCACGACGGTGCCTTTCACCATCCCGGCGAATACCACGCAGGCGTTGTTCAGCGGAAATGCAACCGCCGTGCCGCTGCAAACCGGTACCACTTTGGGGAATATCGTGATCCCGCCGTTGTTTTCATTGCAGAACGGCTTCAACGTGACGCCCACGCCACCAAGCACCCTTACCCTCGCGATCCCCGGCCTGGCGCCGCAGTTGTTGAACGGTGGCATCTCAGCCTCAACAACCACCAGTTTCACGCTAACGCTGTCGGGATACACCACCAGTCGCATCCTCAGTCAGTTGAGTATCCAGTTCACACCCTCGTCGGGACACACCTTTAGTCCGACTCACCTTACGATCGACGTGAGTTCCGCCTCCGCTTCATGGTTCCAGGGTACGGCGGCGTCGGGGTTCGGTGGGAGTTTTCTGCTGGAAATACCGTTCGTTTTGTCGAGCGGTACTACGGTGCAGAACCTCGTCAGCTTCCTTCAATCGGTAAGCATCACCGCAACCAATAATGTCGGCACTTCCAATCAGGTCGTAGTTCCGATCCAGTGAGAGCGTAAACCATCGGGTGGATGTTCATGCTTTGAAATTCCACATCCGATTGTGAGGCTCGCCGGAATCATAGTTTACTGGTGCGGGTGAGTGAGGTTATCTGGGGAAATACCTGCGCTACCGCGGGCACCAAAGCCCGGTATGAGGCAGCGCCGATCCAGGTTCCGAATGTATTCGTAATCAAATCCGAAGTGCCGGAGTCCCGATTCGGAAGGAATGCTTGCAGGATTTCGATCGCGAGACTGACGCTCAACCCCAAAGCTATCGTAAGGAGCGTCGCTCTTCTCACGGGGCGCGCAACCGAAAAGTAGGCACCGAAGGCTATTCCGAAAGGAATAAAGCCTACAATGTTCTTTAGGGCCGCGCTCCAGTAGCTTCGCGTCATACTGAATTCGGTCCAGAACGGTTCCAGCGCAATCTTTTGCATAACTTGATATTTTTCCGGTATATACAGATCCACACCGGAGTGCGCCCGGTCCCGGATGACGTTTCCTTTGCCCTCGTCGAAGAGGTATAGAGCGAGGCTGCGCTCACTCTTAACGAACTCAAGCTTGTCATTCTTCTTCCACGCCGCGTAGTTATGGGCTATCTCTGGCGGGGCAAGCTGGCGGTCGTAGATCGCTAATCCGAACAGTTGGCCCTTCCAGTTATCCGGCTGCCCAGGTGAGTCGCCGACGACAAATTGACCATTGAAATCCTTGCTGGAAAGCGGAAACTGAGGGTCTGCCGCTGCAAGAGTGCCCTCAAGGTAAATCGAAACACCTTTTCCATCTGAAGTGATGGAAATGAAGGTTGGCGCCGCCTTTATGTAGCTAGGCGGCAATCTGCGGAAAACGCCCTCGACGCGAAGGCTTTCTGCCCTGGGATGCTGATGCCCGTCCTGAGCAAAGACTTTGAGAAACAGGTCGGTTTGATCTTGTCGAAGAGAGAATTGGGATAGGCTTTCCGGGGTGTAGAATGCCAGCAAGGTGCCGGAGTCCCATATACTGTCTGGCTGAACCCACACCTCCAGGCTGGTGTCGGGGGTGTTCTCGGAGTCCTTGAGCCGCAACGGCCCGGAACTCTCAACAGTGCTGTTCTTCCCGAAGTGGAGGCCATCCCGTTGATGTATCCACGTCACGCCGTTCCGGGGAGCGTGAAACGGCCACAGTCCCAGCGTAAGGGTTGCGAGAAAGACTCCAATGCAAACAAAAGTCAGGAGATAACGGGCCCGCGATTGGTCTGCTTCTAGAGATGGCTTCAGAACGCCGTAGACCCCCTAAGGGCGAAGTGGAACCCGCGTCTCAGGTGCTCCCGCGGCTTCTGAACCTGCAGCCACGACACTTAAGAAGGTCGGGGTATGAGCACTCGGACCAGTTCGCCCCATCCGTTGCCGCAACCGAAGTATAGCTTATCCAACAACAGAATGGCTACGGCGTGGGAACAACCATGCTAGCTGCGATCGGACTAGAATTAGCGCCAACGACAGTGCCAGCCACGGCCGCAATCTCGTAATAGTACATTTGCCCGCTAACGACGGTGGTATCCAAATAGCTGGCTGTTGTCGCCCCAGTCACGGACCCGATGACTGTAAACGGGCCGCTTGAAGACGTCCCTCGCGAAATCTGGTAACCCGTCACACCCGAGGAGGTGCTGGGCGTCCAGGTTACGGTTATGACGTGGAGACCGGTGCTGACGAGACAGGACTGGCCCAACGATGCATTGATCACACGTTGCACCACAATCGCATTGCACACGCCGGCGCCTGCAATGTTAACCGTGGAGGGGCAACTCGAGATGCCGATGCTCATGTTGATGGCTGCCTGCACGTCAGCCGCGCTCACCGACGAATCGCCGGTGATGGCGCACGGATTGGCCTGAGCCCAAACGGAGACGGAACAGACAAGTAGACCGGCTGTCAGGGTTGGTATTGATGGGTTTCGCATTGATCAGATCCTTCTTTAAGCTGCCGGCGGACCGGCAACCGACTTCGGTTCCCGCATTCGGGGTGCGTGCATGGGTGCCACAGCAGGCCTGGTCCCGACCTCACTTGAGATATGGACCCCATAAACGTAATTATAGTAGTCGAAGAATCGGGCGGAACAGACCGCCAAAGGTTAGGATTGTGGTGCTAACCAGCGAGGATTTCGGAGCAAAAGGCTTCCCGGGTACATCCCGCTGTCATCGTGGGATGTTTGGCTGCGGGGCCCAAATCATGGAAACGCGTACGGCGCTTTCCGAGAAGCTGTAAACAGACGCCTGTAGGCCTCCAGAATACTTCAAATACGTATACTGCCAAAGCATAGCGAGGTGGGGCCCGAATTCCCGATTCAGGCCGGCAGTCGCGCGCCATCCTGCAGTGTTCACCACCGCATTGCCTTGCAATTGCTGCCAACTCAACCCGCTTTGCAGCGACCACAGGCTGCCGTAACGACGCCAACGCCAAGCGACTGTGGCCGTCGAACTGGAGGAGGATCCCAGGCCGTAGGAATCGCTCACCGAGCGATCGATCGAACCGAGAAGAGTGTGCGAGGTCGTTTTGAAGGCCAGACTCCCACCGGCGGCCGGAAGCGGCTTCGTTTGTGTGGCATAGTAGTTTTGTCCTACCGGGTTCGTGAACCCCACTCCACCGTGGAGTTGGAGGACCCACTGCTGCCCGAGAGTCCGTCCAAATGTGGCCATTGAAATGGTCGTATAGGCGTCCATTAAAGAGGAGGAGATCCGGTTGGTAGTCACCGTTCCTCCGAGCTGCATGACCGGTGAAAGCGAATAGGAGAGAGTCGCGCCAACGGTGCCCGATGTCGTGTTGGAAAGCACTGGGGGGGTGCCCGGTGTCGTGGCCTGATTTTGCGAAATGTATCGCGTGTAGCCGACACCTCCGGTGAAAGTGACGGAGAGGCGGGGCGAGATCGAATGGGACAAAGTGCTCTGCGCCGACGATGTGAGCACCCCCTGTCCGTAGAGCAGATTGGCTATCGGTGATTCGACGAGCGGAGAGTTGGTGAGGGCAACCCCCAATTGCTGATTGCCGGTGAAATTCCCTGATAACAGTGCACCCGACAGCTGACTGAAGTTCGATGGTACCGCGGCCACGTTGCTGAGCTCACTAGGAGTGAACAGCGACTCCGTCAAGGTGCTGTAATTCGCGGCCACCGAAAAACCAAGAGTCCACCGCGGGGCAACTTTTCGCGCGATGTTCAAGGAGAACACGTGATTGAGCGCATTCAAGGAGGTATATTGCGTCTGAGCTGAATAAGAAGGCATATAGCTCATGGAGAAAGTGGTCCGTTCAGTGAATTTCGACCAGCCGAAAACGATACTTCCGCCGCCACCCACATCGGCTGGAAGGTTCGCCGAATTAACCTGGAGTGTGCCGCTGCCTGTCTCTGGGGCACTGCTCGAATTGTAAGTGGCGTACGCGGAGACGGACAGGATTTGCGGCCCGGCCAGGGGTACCGCAGACGGGGTCGTGCTGCCTTGGGGCGTTAGCGCGGCCGGAGCGTTGCTGGTCTGAGCCCACAACCCACACGATCCCCAACAGAAAGCGACAGCCGCTGCGCAACCCGCAGCGATTCGCGCCAATCTGCGACGACCAGGAGTCGACGTGTGCGACAGAATGCAGTACACCTTCGTCATTAGAACACCGAGAATATCATTTGCCAACCGCGCCTCCCCGATGCGGTGGTGGCCGGCAACTGGCGTAGGCAGCGGCACCGGATATTGCAATCACGGAGACCAAATAGCCTTCTGGGGATGCGCCCATTGCGAACTTGATCATGAGATTCGCTGAATCGACACCCGGGGCGAGCGTGGCAGTGACTTTCGCGATTATTCCGTCGCCTATCGTGTTCGCATTGAGACCAACCGCCAGGCAGTTGAAAGAATCGGAATTGCCGGCGCAAAATGTAGTTTTGCCAGCCGGAGCCAGGGCGGGACCGTCGTCGACGGTGAGAGCCGCAATGTTGGAACTTGAATATTGAAAGGCCCATTGCAATGCTGCCGGCCGACCTCCGGGCACCGAACGGAGGGAAAGATCGAACTTGGCGGTACCACTCGATCCCAGGACGGGATGGGAGAGCACTAGGCACGTCTGCGCATGGATTCCAGTAACCCAGAAAAGGAGGGGAAGCCAGCGGAGAGATTCTTGAACTGCGCCTCGCATGCGGATACTCACTGAACCACAGCGGGGATTTTTTCCAACGCCGTGCGTGCGTCGGCCGCGTATGGAAAATGCGGATCCGCCTGCAGTGCCGCCCGCAGAGACTTGCGCGCGGGATTGAACTGGCGAGCGGCCATATAGGCCATGCCCAAGTGATAGTGATAGATAGGGTTATTCGGTACTTTCTGTGCCGATTCCTTCAGTTGCACCAGAGCGGAATCGAACGAACCTAACTTGTAGTACGCCCAGCCCAGGGCATCCGCGGTTACGGGAGACTCGGGCATCTTCTGTTTGGCAACCTGGGCCAAGGCGACCGCACTATTTACGTTACCCCCGTGCTCCAGGTACAGAAAAGCCAATTCCGCCGCAACCATGGGAGCATTGGGATCGATTTCGTGGGCCCTCTCGCACAGCTCGGTAGCTCCATGCCAGTTGCCCTCTTTCTCGTATTGCGTCACCAGGGTCATGT
>OCZU010003084.1_pt1 | contig 10545 bp, 8 predicted proteins | sample 1539001 | NCBI WGS metagenome assembly OCZU01 (sample SAMEA3539306, study PRJEB22396) | soil metagenome | biome: tundra; feature: field; material: soil | place: USA | collected 2010-05 | depth 0.15 m | reverse complement strand
ACCAGTTTCTGGAGTCCTGACTTGGCCCGCCGCAACATCAATCATCGCTTTGAGCTAGGGGCATCGCTCTGGTTGATTAAGTTTGAAGACAAGCTGGCTGGGTACGGATGGACCCTGCGGGGACGCACTGTCGAGCCCCATTACTTCCGATTGGGACAAGACGATGTCCACCTCTTTGATTTCCACGTATTCCCTCAATATCGCGGTCGGGGACTGAATCCGCATCTGGTCAACCATATCCTCCGCGGCGTGGCTGCTGAGTGTCAGAGGCGTGCGTTTATCGAAGCGGCAGAATGGAACCAGGCGCAGTTGGCATCACTGCGGAGGACTCCTTTTCGTCGCTTGAGCTCAGCCAGAAAGTTCACGATCTTCGATCACACAATTGTATGCTGGGCCCGAGACGAAGCCATGGAACAGAAAAACGCGTTCAAAAATGCACCTCTGGCCGCGGCCGGAAGCAAACAGACGAGTATTACAGATCAACAGGAAAGTTTGCAATCGACTGAGGCTCAATGACATCGGGGGTTTGCAGACCTTCGTGGACTCTTTATTAGACAACCGGACAAGTCGACTGAGCAACAAACAGGTATGAGGCCCTGCCCTTTCGACACCTACCAACCCTCCCATGTCCATTTTACGATTGGTTCCATGTCCTTCCCTAGATCATTACTTTTTCTCACCCTAGTTTTCGCGCTGTTCTCCGCCATGCCGGCAATTGGCCAGGGCGGAACTCCAAGCCTGGTCCAGTACGCCTCCGACATGCAATTCACATTTACCATGTCAAGCGGCCAATACATGCTTGCGTATCTGCCCAATCCAGCAGGAGCGGGCAATCTGATTACCGCCTGCTTGGCCGCTGACGAAACAGGGCAGCCGACCGTCTCCGATGACAAGGGAAACACCTACCATCTGGGGGGGACGATTCGGGATACTGACAACATTAAGGATGTCTGGTGTTATTACGCCTACAATGTCGTCAGTGGAACTAGACAAATAAAAGTTACCGCCAACGGCACGACAAGCTGGAGCACACCTGTAATTGCAGAATGGACTAACGTACTGGCGAGCTCAGATCCACTGGATGTAAGTCACGGAGCGTTCGGCCCTAGTTCAACCGTAGCGGCTGGCAGTGTCACTCCTAACCATTCGGGTGATTTAGTGGTTCAGTTCGCGTGGAATGCGTATGCCTGTTGCAGCACACCCGGCATTACATGGACGGCAGGCAATCAATCCAACATTAATTGGGAGTTGTGGATAGCAGAAAACGAAATGGCCGCTGGTGCGCAATGGGGAGTTTACAACTCGACTTCTCCCTTGAGTGCAACCATGTCGGACGCTGGTTCGGCTGTGGGCGGGGCAACCGTGGCGATGTTTTTCCAGGCTGCCAATGCGGGAACGCCTCAGCCTGCCGGAATCCAGGTGGTAGGCCGTAAGACCATAAATATCAACGCTGCGTCTCCCTTTAGTGCGAACCCACATACTATGCAGGTTCCCTGCCCAGCATATAGCAATTTGCTGGTCGTTAACTATGCCAGTGGCGGCGAAGATTTGACGGGAGTCAGCAGCAATCCCTCTAACACATGGGTACAGGCCCATGCTCTAGTCGGTACTGGTACGCCGCGCGTCCACAACTACTATGCGGCAAATGCGACTCTGTCTCCCACGACCACGGTCACGCTTACGCTTGGTTCCGTGAGTTCCCAAAGCGCAGAAATCTATTGTGTCAAAGGAGCGGCGACCGCTCCCTTTGATGTTGCGGCTGTGAATAGTGCCGGACTTCAAACCAGTTGTCCGGGCGGTACTTGTAACCTGAATCTTGTCACGATCACACCGACCACGGTCAACGGCCTGATTCTCGTAACCGGCAGCCAGGAACAGAACACTTCGAACCAACTTGTTGGAGCCAGCCAGTTGTGGGACGGGTGCTTGTATTCCGCTGAGTCTCTATCCGTGAGTGGATGCTCTCAGAATAATCCTTTTGGACATTACCTGAATCCGAACACGAGCAGTGTCAATTTTACGGCGACACAATTAAGCAACTCTCTGCCAGTGCAGGACTACGTCGCCGAGGCCGATGCCTATAAAGCAGCAGGCACTACTACTTTGCAGCCGCCAACTGGTCTAACTGCTACGGTCCAGTAAGAAAAGAATTGCAGGCATTCGTTGACCGCATTGGACGAAGGGACAGATCTACCGTGACACGGAACAGATATAGGCCCTGCCCTTTCGAGACCTACTCTTCCTCTCATGTCCAATTTACGATGGCTTCGTGGCCTTCCCCAGATGGACTTTCGACGGCAGGCCGCAGACTTTGCGTCGGCGTGCTTGCCGAACGGGAGAATCGACCATGGTGTGGGCCAAAGGTAGAGTCTGGATTGGATTTCGTTCAGGGGTTCTAGGGATTGCTCTTCTTCTTATGATTACGTTCGTTGGGTTGAGGAGCGCGGCAGCGGCCACGACCCACTACATCGCTGCCAACGGCTCAGATTCGAGCAATGGCACCAGCAAAACAACACCGTGGGCGCTCGCGCCAGGTATGCCGAACTGCAGCGGAAGTTGCGCCTCTTACACTCCGCAGCCGGGCGATCAGTTCATCTTTCGGGGCGGGGACACTTGGCACTTCGGGGACAGCAGCGCCATTCCTTACACCGGAGGAACTTGGGATTGGGGCAAGGGCGGCTGGAGCGGAAACAGCGCCAATCCTATCTATATTGGAGTCGACCAGACCTGGTTCTCTGGTGGCTCAGGGTCTCGTCCGATTCTGAACGCCGATAATCCGACGAGCACGTCAGCGGTTGGAAGCTGCGCGCATCAGGTTGGATCAAGCAACGTGCTGACGAGTTTTGCCAGTACAACCTACGTCGCCGTTGACAATTTCGAGATGACAGGCTTATGTCAGAACGACGTTAACGACCCGTTTGCCCACGATATCTACGTTGTAGAAAGCGCGGGCAGCAACAATATCTATGAGCATCTTTATATCCACGGCTGGACTGCGCTTGCCTTTTCGTGTTCTGGCGGGGCGGGGCATTGCTTTAATCTGTTTGCTTTCTTGGGAAGCAATAATGACGGAGACCTTCACCTGCAAGATGTCGTAGACGGCAGCGATTCCAACCCAGGTAGTCTGGGCGTAATGTTCGGTGGAGGATACGATATCGAACAGTCTGTTTTTCGCTATGCGTCACAGATCGTTGTTACCCGTAGTCGCATTTTGCGGGACACGCTTTTCGAGCACTGGTACGCCCCCGGCGATAACGATGCACACGGGAACCTCTTTGAGGATAGTGGTTCGTCACCCGCCACGGTTCATGCTTACTACAACAATCTTGCCCGCCACATCTGCTCCGATTCGGGTTCTTGTCCGAATGGACTCGTAGGCTTCTGGCCTCAGCCGGATACGTCCACAACCGACTACTTTTTCAACAATGTTTTCTACGATACCAATACGGGGGGAAACTACTTCGACATCGGCCAAAATAGTGGCCCTCAGGGCGCGATCATTCTTTTCAACAACACTTTCGAACTGCCTTCCTCATCTGGCACCGCAATTCTGCAATGCAACGCGGCCGCGGCTCATCCGTTCACGGCGGCGAACAATCACTATATTTTGGAATCTAGTTCGGCTTACAGCTCTCCCTGTACTGGTGGCACGTTCGTTACAGAACTTCGCATGAATCACGCAACGGCTGCTGCGGATGGTTTCAACGCCTCCGAGACCTATGCCTATTCGCCAACGTCATCCAGTTCACCCACCGCGGGAGGAACGAATGAGCAAAGCTACTGCTCGGCGCTTTCAACGGCTGCGGGATCCGATCCGACACTTTCTGACGCGGCTACAGCTTGCCAGTCCGATACCCGCTATGCCTGCACATACAGCAGCACCAACCATACTGTGAGTTGTCCTGCGAGGACGATCGCATCGAGAGGCTCTTGGAACATCGGAGCCTACCAATTCGGCAATGGGCCGAATCCCCCAACAGGCCTAACGGCTGCCGTCCAGTGATCGAGATAACAAGATCTTTGCTTCAGCGATGAAGGCGCAGGCGCCCCCCCGGGGCGCCTCGCGCGTTTTTTTGACTGTCTTAGTACGAAGCTGCCAAATCCGAAACAATTCCCAACAGACAAAGTGACACAATCCATGCCCACAGCAGCCTCGGTCAAAGTGCTGAGAACGTTGCCCGAGTTTGAAGGGATCCGCCACGAGTGGGAATCCTGGCCGGGCAACCGCGACTCAGAGATAAATACCTACTTGGCGTGTTTACGATCCAACCCTGCGACGGTTCGACCGCACGTCGTGGTGGTCGAACGTGAAGGAAGACCGGACGCTATTCTCGTCGGTCGGATTGACCTCAGTCACATCAGTTGTCATCTGGGGTACTTGCGCCTGAATTTGCCGGCCAAGATCCTGTGTTTTGTTTATGGGGCGCTTCGAGGGAACCCCTCTAAAGAAAACTGCGACCTGATCGTGAGCAGCGTTTTACAATCCCTTTCGGATCGGGAAGCGGACGTGGCTTATATGAATTTCCTCAGAGAGGAATCGGAGCTATGTAGGCTGGCCAAAGAGAGACCGAGCGCACTGAGCCGTGATTACCTCCACGTGACCCAGCAACATTATGCTGCCGCCCTGCCGCCCAGCGTTGATGAGTTCTATCGGGGCCTGTCGCCGAAGGTCCGCAAGAACCAAAAACGACAGGCGAAGAAACTTGTCGAACATTTCGCGGGGAACGTCACAGTTCGCTGTTTTCGGACGGTAGCTGAAATTGAAGACCTCGTCGCGGAGGTTGGGCGGGTAGCGAGCAGGTCATACCAGCGTGGCCTGGGAGTGGGATTCGTCGATAGCGCTCACACCCGAGAGCAGTTGCGGTTGAAGGCGGCGAAGGGTTGGCTCCAAGGCTACGTCCTGTATCTTGCCGAGCGCCCGTGTGCTTTCTGGATCGGCGACATTAATGGGAACACATTCGGCAGCGACTACGTTGGCTACGATGCGGAATTCGCTAGCCACTCCCCGGGGATGTATTTGGTCATGAGAGTCATTGAAGGCTTCTGCGACGAGCGGCATGAGCGCGTTACCGAGGTGGACTTCGGCACGGGACATGCCCAATACAAGCAGGTCCTGTCCAATCACGAATGGCGCGAGATGTCCGTCTACATTTTTGCTCCCACCTTCAAGGGAATCAGCATCAACATAGTCAGATCTTTTATTGTCGGGACCGACCAGATAATCAAGAAAATATTGGCCCGCACGAATCTCCTGCAGAAAATCAAAAAGGCCTGGCGCGGTCGTGCAAAGCCCAAAGAGGCCTTGCACGCTGACGCCTGAACCCTATGGAACCTGAACACCTTCGATTTGGAGGCGGCGCGACTGCAACCCTGCTGCATCCGCTGGTGGCGTTATGGATGCTGATCGCCATCGTGCTGCTCTTTACTCTGCCGCGCAAGAAGGCTATTGCGACTTTTCTTCTGGCTCTTTTCACGATCCCGATCGGACAAGTGCTGGTGGTGGGGGGCTTGCATTTTACGGTCCTGCGCATCTTGATTATTGCCGGATTGGCTCGATGCGCCACTTTCCGTGGGTCGTCATCGCGAGGCAAGCTCCCGGGCGGATTCAACGCCGTGGACTGGGTGGTGACGCTCTGGTCGGTATCGGCCGCAATCACCTTTAGTCTCCAGTGGATGCAGATGCAAGCGCTTATCAATCATCTCGGGGATATTGTGGACAGCCTAGGCGCCTACATCGTGTTCAGATTTCTGATCCCTGACGGCGAGGCAATCCGGCGCACAATCAGGGTATTGGCCGCGATTTGCGTAATTCAGGGCGCCTGCATGATCAATGAGCAGATTATTCGCCTAAATGTATTCGGTTACCTCGGGGGGATTTCGCTGGCGGTAACGGTAAGAGACGGGCACATACGTTCGGCCGGAGTGATGGGATGTCTCTATGCGGGGGCATTTGCTGGCGTTTTGATTCCCTTATTTGTCTGGTTGTGGACGGAAGGAAAGTCCCGGATCGCAGCGTGCGCGGGACTTGCCGGGGCCACGGCCATGGTGATCACGTCGTACTCGAGCACGCCGTTGTTGGCCCTTGGCGGGAGCCTCGTGGGGCTTGGTTTCTGGCCTCTGCGCAAGCAGATGCGCCTCGTGCGCTGGGGACTCGTGCTGACCCTGGTGACGCTGCACATGATCATGAAAGCGCCGGTATGGGCACTGATCAACCACATTGATCTTACCGGCTCCTCGTCCGGGGATCACCGCTACGCGCTGATGGACAACTGTATACGGCATTTCAGCGACTGGTGGCTTCTCGGATGTAAGTATTACAACGCGTGGGGATGGGACATGTGGGATCTCTGCAACCAGTTTGTTGCTGTTGCGGTGACTGGAGGTCTGTTGACCCTGATTTTCTATATCGCGATTTTCAGCAGGAGCTTTGGGGCCATTGGGAAGGCAAGGAAACTGGTGAGCGGAGATCGTAGCCGGGAATTTTTGCTCTGGTGCCTCGGTGCCAATCTGTTTGCCGTTGTGGTGGCATCCTTCGGCATTAACTATGTGCAACAACTGCTGCTGGGTTTTTTCCCCTTGCTGGCCTGCATATCCGTGGCAGCCTTCGAGGCAAGGCAGTCGACTGCGCGAAGGGTGGAGGCTCCGGTTGAGGTGGAGTTCGCCTCTGCCCCTGCTGGGGTGGGTTCTGGCGAATCCAGGGAAGAAGCGTGGCACATCGCAGGGTCCTAGGCGCGGTTATGACCTACGGCTTTCAGGAAAAACAGGAACAGTGAGCAACAGAAATCAGTGCGTGCGGGTTTTGTACAGCTTCCCGCTCAGGCTAGGGGCGGAGCGGATCTGCACTACGGCTTGGCACCAGGTGAACGGCTTGACCGAGGCTGGAGCTGACGTCCTGGTCTTTCCGGCCTCTATTTCACGGGCGGTCGCTCGGGGAGTGAAAGTATCCCCCACACTTGAAAGAGGAAAGTTGCGCCTTCCGTACCGGATCGTGGGCGGCATCCGTGCCGGTGCTTTGCACGATCGTATTGTGGCTCGCCGGCTCGAGAAACTCGTGGGGAAGATCGACATCGTTCATACCTGGCCTCTAGGGGCACTGGAAACGCTCAAGACGGCCAAGAGGCTGGGAATCCCTACGGTTCTGGAGAGGTGCAATGCCCATACAGCTTTTGCCATGGAGGTTGTACAGAAAGAGTGCGATCGCTTAGGAGTAACGCTGCCGGCCGATCATGAACATGCCTACAATGCCGAGAAACTGCGCAAAGAAGAAGCGGAGTACGCACTGGCCGATCGGTTACTCTGCCCCTCAGATTTCGTGGCCAGGACCTTTCTCGACCGAGGTTATCCAACCGCTAAGCTGGCGCGGCACCAGTATGGATTCGACGACAAGGCGTTTCACCCAGGCAGCGAACCGCGCGACGGGAAGCGGGGATTGACCATGTTGTTCGTGGGGGTGTGCGCGGTGCGGAAGGGTCTGCACTACGCCCTGGAGGCATGGTTGAGGTCACCCGTCAGCCAGGACGGCACTTTTCTGATTGCGGGAGAGTTCCTGCCTGATTATCAGGAAAAACTGGCGTCGATGCTCGAGCATCCCAGCGTGAAAGTCTTGGGACACCGGAACGATGTGGCGGAACTGATGCGGAATAGCGACATTCTGGTTTTGCCCAGCATTGAAGAGGGAAGCGCGCTGGTGACGTCAGAGGCTCGTGGCAGCGGCTGTGTCTTGTTGGTCTCAGAAGCCGCGGGCGCGATTTGCCGGCACATGGAAAATGCGTTGGTGCACAAAACTGGCGACGTTTCAGCCCTCGCGCAACACATCACCCTGCTGCATGAGGATCGCACAACGCTGGAGCGGCTGCGGACGGCGTCGCTCGCGACGGTACCCGATCTGACGTGGACTGCTGCCGGGCGAATCCTCCTCGACGTGTATCGCGAAACCGTCGCGGCTCACAGGATAGAAGCGTCGCCGGAGAGCAGTCAGGATCGAGAGGCAGTCGGCGTTAAGTCATGAGTCTGTTTTCAGCAGAATTCGTCGACGAGAGGGTTCTATGAACCCCAAGGTTTCCGTGGTTATTCCGACTTATAACCGAGCCGCCACAGTCCGGAAAGGCATCGAAAGCGTCCTGGCCCAGACCGTCACCGACCTCGAAGTCATCGTGGTGGATGACGGATCGTCGGATGACACGCAGAAAATCCTCGGGGAGACTTTTGGTGATCGGATCCGCTACTACGCCCAGCCCAATAAGGGCGCCAGCGTGGCACGGAACAAGGGAATCACGGAAGCACGGGGAGAGTGGATCGCTTTTCTGGATTCCGATGATCTCTGGGAAAAGGACAAGCTCGAGTGGCAATTCAAGGCCTTGGAGCGGTTTGGCCCCCAGTGCGGCGGGTGCTATACGGATGTTCGAATATTCAACCATTCGGAAACACGGACCTTCTTCCAAATGGCGGAGGATAGCTATCGGCATGAAGGAATAATCGGTGTCAATACGGACGTGCTACGACTCCTGGTAAGGCCAGGGGGCGCGGGCATGGTCGTTTGCCTCTCCTCTTTTCTCTCGCGCGCTGATATGGTGAGAAGAACTGGAGGACTCGATCCCAAGTTGTTGTACAGCCAAGACAGTGAATTCATGTTCCGGTTAGCGATGCTCACGGGATTTTGTTACGTCAACCTACCGCTGGTCCTGTTCGATCGATCGCCCGCGGAAATTCGCCATGTGGGAGTGAGCTCAGAATGGAACAAGGAGGACTTCTTTCTTCAGGACAGTCAGCTCCGGCTTGAGGGACTCTTGCGCTTGGGCGAAGCCCTGCCCACAAACGTCCGCAAGCTCATTCGTGCGCAGTTGGGCTCGGTCCACAGCGGGTGGACCAATTGGTACTTGCAAAACGAAGAGTATGGAAAGGCGCGCGAAGCCGTGTCGAGAGCAGCGCAGCTGGATCTGACGTTGAATGTAGCAGCAAAATGGCTGCTAACGTGGATGACTCCTCGATTGGCGCTCCGAACGGTGCGGCAGCGCAGGGAAAGAGGGAAGGACTCGTTTACCGTATGAGTGCAGTTTCCGTTTCGGAGCAGAAGTGGGTTGCGGACCGCGACGCCGGGTCCAAATCCAAGAATCAGGGGCCGGAGCCGTGCCCTGTCTGCGGGCAAGAGGGAGCGCGAGAGTGGTTACAAGGACCGGACCGGCTCCACGGCAGGCAGGAAAAGTACACGCTGGTGCGCTGCACGGCCTGTTCGCTGGTGTGGCTGAGCAATCCGCCCGAACCTTCAGAAATGCACCTGCATTACACGGAAGCGTATGACAAACTGATTTCGGCTAGCGGCCAGAACTCGCCTCATCGCTGGCGAGCGCGCCAGGCGGCGCTAACACCACACAAGCAGTCCGGGGCCATCTTGGACCTGGGCTGCAGTTCGGGATCGTTCCTGGGTTCGCTGAGGGGTGAGGGGTGGAAGTTACATGGCATCGAGATGTCTAAGGAATGCGCGAAAATCGCGGAGGCAAAGAGCGGCGCGCAGGTGTTTGTGGGGGATATCCTGGAGGCCCCGTTCCGCCGCGAATCCTTTGACGTGATCACTTGCTTCGATGTGCTGGAGCACCTCTATGAGCCGCGGCGCGTGATGACCAAGGTGGGCGAGTGGCTGAAGCCAGGCGGTATTTTCTACGTCCTGGTGCCTAACGTAGATTCGGCCGAGGCCCGCGTGTTTGGAAGTTATTGGCATGGGCTGGAGCTGCCACGACACTTGTTCCACTATTCGCCGGCATCTCTCAAATTCCTGGCGGACTCGGCGGGGCTCCGGGAGGTTTCGGTCGAAACCCGGCGGAATCCTGCCATTGGGACCAGCCTGCGCTACGTTTGGGATGACGTTTTCGGCGCCGTGGGCATCCGTCGAACGCCCGTCGCATACCGAGAGGAGGCGGGTCTTCCCTGGAGGGCGGCGCGGAAAGTGGTTCGCATGACCGTTTTGCGTGTGCTGCTGGCCATGGCTCCCTTCGTGGGCGGAGGGGAGTCCATTCATGCGATTTTCCAAAAGGAAACTGTCGGCTAAGAGCGCGGTAATCCGATCGCTGGAAATCAACTTCAAGGACTATAAACGTGCAGCATCCCAACAATCGTCGGCCATTTGCGGACCCATTGGAACTTCTTCCGAGCGGACTTACGAAGATGTATAGCGCCTGGGTCAGTTTGACGTATCCATTCGCCTCCATAGGCCGTGATGTGTCGTTTCATTTCACGAGTAAGGTGAGTCGGCAAAGGGCCCCCCGAATCAGCCTTGGTAATTCGGTACGCCTGCTGGAGCATGCGTGGCTCAGCGTCGCCACCGACGATCCTACTGGCGAGCCTACGATTGTCATCGATGACAACTGCAGCATAGGCTACGGCAGTATTGTATCCAGCAAGAATCGCGTCCACTTGGAGCGCGATGTGCTCGTCGGCCAGCATGTCGTAATTCAGGATCACAATCACGCGTACGAAGATCTTGATGTACCGATCATCCAACAAGGTATTACGAAGGGTGGCACAATCCGAATCGGCGAAGGATCTTGGATC
>OCZU010003082.1_pt1 | contig 10548 bp, 9 predicted proteins | sample 1539001 | NCBI WGS metagenome assembly OCZU01 (sample SAMEA3539306, study PRJEB22396) | soil metagenome | biome: tundra; feature: field; material: soil | place: USA | collected 2010-05 | depth 0.15 m | reverse complement strand
GGATGAATTTTACTGGGAGAACCGTCCGCGTTATTATGAGGCGCTGGATGCCGTGCGGCGCGAGGGCGAAGATTTGACAGGCTGGATTGAATATGCAGCGGAAGGTCTGCACCTGACACTGGAACGCGTCTGGACGCGGGTGCAAAAACTTTCCGCGCAACCGGGACGGAATAAGCTCGTACTGCGCCCGAAACAGGAGCAATTACTGCAATTGCTCCGCGAGCACAGACGCATGATGCCAAGTGAGATCTGGGACACGCTGGGCGTCTCAAAACAAGGTGCGCTGGATTTGCTGCGTCCGCTGATCAAGGCCGGGCTGGTGAAACGCGTCGGCACGAAGAAGGAAGGTTGTTACGTCCTGAAATGAGATAAAAACTTACCGGCAACCGGTGAACTTCGCAGCACGAACGGGATGTGCGGCTGGTTGTGGCGCGTGTGGGCCGGAACGTACAAACCGGAAATAATCGCCGATTCCATGCAAGCAGTTCGCGCGAATCTGCTAAAATGCCGTTCCATGAACATCCTCATCGAAGACGCGGAGACGCTGGAATATCTCACCAGCAACCAGTTGTGGACAAAAAACGCCGCCACCGGCAAAGATTTCGGGGCGACGGGCGCGGCGTTTGCCGTTGCGAAAAAAGAACTGATCGGCAGGTTCAACATCGTCGGCTACAACGCCGGGACCCGGCAATTCATCAACCTGAACCACGGCAAGGGCAAAGGCCTGCCGGAACCCGGCGCGGTTTAAGCGAAGTTCGCGGCGGAATTAAATCTATTTCACCGGGGATTAAGAGAAACGGCGCGTCAGGCGACGGTAGTGGCACAGGCAGCTTGCCTGTGTGTTGGTGTATCTTTGCGGGAATTTTTTCAGAAACTCACAAGCGGGATGCCGGTGCCACTACCGCCCTTGCTCCGCGCCGGGCGGAGACAGCGCAGCGCGTTGTCCTTAATATCTGCTTCCGTCAAAGGCATAATCCCAAAGAAAAGGGCGCGTCAGTCGAGGTTCGACCTCCCCATTGACACGCCCGTGAAAATTTTGAATCTAAAATAATTTACGCCGGGACCGCCCGCGCGACGCGGTCGGCCTTGCGCTGGCTGAGGCTCCTGAAAAATTCAAAGCCTTCGCGGGTGCGGCGCACCAGCATGTCCTTGTCCTCCAGCATCGTCTTGATGATGCGCAGGATGGGCTTCGGGCGCAGATAATAGCCGCGATAGAAACGATCCAACTCCTCGGCAATCTTGTCCTTGCTCAAGCCGGGATATTCGAGCGTGCTTTGCTGCAGGCCGCCGCTTTCACAAAGGTCAGTCTTGTCCTTGTTGGTGAACCAGCCGTTTTGCTTCGCCATTTCGTAAAGCTCCGTGCCGGGATAGGGCGCGGCGAGCGAGACCTGGATGCTGAACACGTCGAGCTCCTTCGCGAAATCCATCGTGTTCTGGATGCTCTGCTGGGTTTCCACCGGCAACCCGAGGATGAACGTGCCGTGGATCAGGACATCCGCCTTGTGACAGGCCTTCGTGAACTCGCGCATCTCCGCCATCGTCACGCCTTTTTTAATGCGCGTGAGGATGTCGTCGTTGCCGCTCTCGTAGCCGACGAGGAACAGGCGCAGCCCGTTGTCCTTGAAAGATTTTATCGTGTCGTAATCAATGTTCGCACGGCTGTTGCAGGACCAGGTGAGGCCGAGCGGTGCGATTTTTTTTGCGATCTCCCGCGCGCGCGGCAGGTTCGCGGTGAAGGTGTCGTCGTCGAAAAAGAACTCTTTCACCTCGGGGAAAACTTTTTTTAAGTAGGCCATTTCGCCGGCGACATTCTGGGCGGAACGAACGCGATACTTGTGGCCGCCGATGGTCTGCGGCCAGAGGCAGAAGGTGCATTGGGCCGGACAGCCGCGTCCGGTGTACATGCTCATGTAAGGATGCTGCAAGTAGCCGTTGAAATATTTCTGAATGTCCAGGTCGCGCCGGTAAACATCCGCCACCCACGGCAGCACGTCCATGTCGTGGATCAATTCGCGCTCGGGGTTGTGCTTGATCTTGCCGTCCTTGTCCTTGTAGGAAAGTCCGTTGATGGTCGCGAGGTCGCGGCCTTCGGAAACTTCTTTGCAGGTGTAATCAAATTCCTTGCGGCCAACCCAGTCAATCGCGGTGGATGCCTTGAGCGTTTCCGTGGGCAACACGGCGGCATGCGCGCCAACGAAGCCGATTTTCGTATCGGGCTTCTGCGCCTTGATCGCCTCGGCGACCTTGCAATCGTTGCGCAACGACGGCGTGCTAGTGTGGATGATGACGTGATTGTAATCCTTGGCGATGCCCAGACATTTGTCCTTCTTGATCCCGTGCGGCGGGCAGTCGAGCAGCTTGCTGCCGGGCACGAGCGCGGCGGGTTGCGCCAGCCACGTCGGATACCAATAGCTGGTGACTTCGCGCCGCGTCTGATAGCGCGCACCGGCACCGCCGTCATAGCCGTCAAAACTGGGAGGTGAAAGAAACAGGGTCTTGCTCATTCGTTTTCTAAATAATTGGAGTTGGTGAAAAATTTATTCGGACTTCTTCGAGTTTTTGATCTTCGCCAGCAGGTCGTCACGCTCGGATGTGTCGCCGTTGCCGCAGTGGCTGCCGACGTGTGCTTCGTGGCCATTTCCATTATGACTATGCGCTTCTTCCTTGTGCGAGAACGCGCCGCGCGCACCGGCGGCGGGCGAATTGATCGCGGCCTTTGCCTCGGCCAGATGGCCTTTGCCAATGGTCACGCCATTAAAAGCGCGCTTCGCCAGTTCCGGCGATGACGGGAACGGCTTCGGCTTCGAGCCGAAGTTATATTTGATATTTTTCCAGTTGTCGCCGGGCTGATAATTCGTGCCGAGCGCGCCGCTGGGATCGTAGCCGCAATGCACCATGCAATGTTCGCAGCGCGGGTCGCGCGCGATGCCGTTCACGACGCCGTACTTTTCCCATTGCACCTTCGCGAGCATTTCCTGATAACCGCCGTAATGGCCGTCGGTCATCAGATAGCACGGCGCCTTCCAGCCCTTGACGTTGAAGGTCGGGATGGCCCACGCGGTGCAGGTCAACTCGCGTTTGCCCGCGAGAAATTCCTGATACACCGGCGTGCCAAAAATGGTGAACGCCTTGCCCCAGTCCTGAATCTTCGCAAATTTTTCGCGCGTCATGTCGCGCGTCAGGAAAAATTGCTTTGGATCTTTGCCGAGGCGCGAAACCATGTCCTTCTTGGCGGCATCGTAATCGTAGCCGGGCGAAATCGTGTGGCCGTCCACTTCGAGCGAGCTCAAATACTTGAACATGTCCTCGATCTCCTGCACGTCGGTTTCGCGATAAACCGTCGTGTTCGTGGCGACTTGATAACCGATGATCTTGGCCATCTTGATGGCCTCGACACATTCCTTGAAGACGCCCTCGCGTTCGACGATCAAATCGTGCGTGAATTCCAGGCCGTCCACGTGGACGTTCCAATACATCCATTTCGTCGGGCGGATGACGACTTTCTTCTTCGCCGCGTCGTCGGATTTGCGAATCGTCCCGGCCTCTTTTTCCGTGATCAATTTTCCGGCGAGCAGCTTTTTAAGCTTCGGCTCAATTTCCGGCGAATAAACTGCGGCGAGGTAATCGCGCATTTTTTTCCGCATGAACATGCCGTTCGTGCAGATGTAAAGCACGCGGCCCTGTTCGAGCAAGCCATTGATTAACTCCTCGATCTTCGGATAAATCAGCGGTTCGCCGCCGCAGACGGAAACCATCGGCGCGTCGCATTCAATCGCAGCCTGCAGGCATTGTTCGAGCGGCACCATGTCCTTGAGCGACGTGGAGTATTCGCGGATGCGGCCGCAGCCGGTGCAGGTCAGGTTGCAGGTGTGGAGCGGTTCGAGCTGCAAGACCATCGCAAATTTGGGCGTCTTGCGCAGTTTGTGCTTGATGATGTGACTGGCGATTTTTTTGGTAAGCGCGAATGGGAAACGCATAATTTATTTTACGGAAGCCACCTCGATGGAGATTTCAGGAAATGAAACTGGCGTATTCGTCGCGGGCGGATCAGCCTTCAGCAGATGGCCCGCCCCCGGCAGAAAAAAGTCCAGGGGCGAAACGCTGCCGCTCTGATGGATGCCGCTGCAGCCCGCCGCGCCCAGCACGACAACCGCCAGCATTGCCAGCCGCGATAAATTCCGGTTCAATCTCACTCGTTTCCAGTATAAAACAGCCGGACATGATGGCAACTTTTAATTCCAAACCCCAGTGGCTGCCCCGCCCACCGGTTGTCGTCGCTGGTTTGATCGCGGCGGCCGGCATCCTTTTTGCCGAAGAAGCGCCGTGGAAAACTTCCGTCGCGCTCGCCGGGGCGGAATTGCAGCGCGCACAGGCCCGGTTCCAGTCGGACGCAAACAATCCAACTAATGCGTGGCAGTTGGCCCGCGCGGCGTTTGACCTCGCCGAATTTTCGACCAACGACACCCAGCGCGCCGCGCTCGCCAACCAGGGCATCGCCGCGTGCCGTCCGCTGGTTGCGCGCGAGCCGAAGCTCGCCGCCGGGCATTATTATCTGGCGATGAACCTCGGCCAGCTTGCGCGCACGGAATATCTCGGCGCCCTGAAGCTCGTCAAGGAGATGGAGCCGGAATTCAAGGCGGCGGAGGATCTGGACCCGCAGTTCGACCATGCCGGTCCGAAGCGGAACCTGGGTTTGCTCTACCGTGACGCGCCGGGCTGGCCGGTCAGCATCGGCAACCCGTCCAAGGCGCAGTCGCTGTTGAAACAGGCTGTCAAACTGGCACCCGATTTTCCTGAAAATTATCTTCACCTAATCGAAGCGTACTTGAAGTGGAAGGAACCGGACGACGCGAAGAAAGCATTGCGCGCGCTCGACGCCATCTGGCCGGCGGCGCGGACCAATCTCACGGGCGCGAAATGGGAGCAAAGCTGGGACAACTGGTCCACGCGCCGGACCGCCGCCCGCCAGCAACTTGCCACGACCCGGCCACCCTGACCGGAAACAACCTCGAAATGAACCCAACTTTTCTCTGGCTGTCATCGGGCGGCTAAACTATTCTGGCAACTGACAAATTGAATTAGAGAAACAGCCCATGGCAAAAAAGCTTATCGCGGCCCTGACCGACTCGACCGTGTTCCTGCAGGAATGGTTCGCCAATCCGCAGCGGACCGGTTCACTGGCACCGAGTTCGCCGCAGCTCGCGGCGGCCATGGCCCAATGGCTGCCGGCCGATCCGGAAAGTTATGTGCTGGAACTCGGCCCCGGCACCGGCGCGGTCACCGAGGCGCTCATCCAACGCGGCCTGCGCGAAGACCGGCTCGTCGCCATCGAGCGGAATCCCAAGATGGCGCGGCTGCTGCGTGATAAATTCCCGCGCGCGCAGATCATCATCGGCGACGCCTGGCATCTGGATCACCTGTTGCGCAGCCGGCGTGAACCGGTTGAAAGCGTCGGCGCGGTCATCTCCAGCCTGCCCTTGCTGAATTTTCCACCGGAGGAAGCCGAAGCCCTGACGCAACAAATCCGCGCCGTGCTGGAGCCGGATGGCAACTGGGTTCAATATAGCTATCACCTCGGCAAAAAACAGGTGCGCGGCGCGGCCAGCTTTAAATTGCGCGCCTCCAAAATCGTCTGGCTGAATTTCCCGCCCGCCCGCGTCAGCGTTTTTCGGAAGTGAGCGGTGCCGGGAGCAGGAGTTTCAGCCGAACACCATCCGGCAGACGATCACCGCCACGACGACGCTGACGAAATCCGCCGTCAATCCCGCCAGCAGCGCGTGCCGCGTCCGTTTGATGGCGACCGAGCCGAAATAAACCGCCAGCACATAAAACGTCGTTTCCGTGCTGCCGTAAATCGTCCCGGCCATCCGCGCGATGAGGCTGTCGGGTCCGAATTGTTTCACCAGTTCCGTGAAGAACCCCAGCGAGCCGCTGCCGCTCAATGGCCGCACCAAAACCATCGGCAGCAGATCGGTCGGGAAACCCAGCGCGTTCATCACCGGCGACAGCGCACGGCTCAACAGGTCAATCCCGCCCGCCGCGCGAAACATTCCCACCGCGACGAGCATCGCCACCAGATAGGGAATGATGCGGATGGCCACGTCAAATCCTTCCTTCGCGCCATCCACAAATTCTTCGTAAACTTTCACGCGCCGCAATGCCGCATAAAGCGGAAAGGCCGCGAGGATGAACGGGATCGAGAGCAGCGAAACCGCGCCGACGACCCGGATGAACAGATTTTGTTTCACGGCTTCGGTGGCCACGGGCCCGCCAAAAACTTCCGGGAAAATTATCCGAAGAAACAAGAACCCAAAGAACAGGATGAATCCGGTGATGATCGCATGACCCCACCATTTCATGGGTTGCAGCGTCGCGGCTTCGTTCACGAAAGTTTTCTCCCCGGGGGAATGACCCGCCTGGGCTTCGGCGGTTTTGGATTGCGCGACCGGTTCGATGGCCGCCTGACGGAACATCGGCAGCGTGCTCAAAAATTTTGCCATCAACACGCCGGAAACGGCGGCGCACGCCGTGCAGATGATGGAGGTGCCCACGATGGCCGTGGGATTCGTGGATTTGTTCGCGGCGAGGATGGCGATGGCCGTGACGGGAATGAGCTGGATGCCGCTGGTGTTGATCGCGAGAAAAGTACACATCGCGTTCGTCGCCGTGCCGGGGCGCGGGTTGAGCGTTTCCAAATCTTTCATTGCGCGCAAACCAAGCGGGGTGGCGGCGTTGCCAAGACCAAGCATGTTCGCGGCGATGTTCATGAGCATCGAACCCATCGCCGGATGCTCGGGCGGGACTTCCGGAAAAATCCGCTGCATCAACGGCCGCAACGACCGCGCCAGCAGCGCGACCAGGCCGGCACGTTCCGCCAGCCGCATGAGGCCCAGCCAGAGCGCCATCACGCCGATAAGCGCGAACGAAATCGTGACGACGGCGATGTTCGCCATCTCGAGGGCTTTGTTCGCGACTTCCTTGAGCTGGCCGTTCCAGCCGCCGATCAACACGGCACACACCACCAGCCCCAGCCAGATGTAGTTCAGCATGGCGGCAGACTATAATGGCGCGGGGAAAAACTGCACCGAAAAACCAGCCACGCGGATGGGCCGGTGGAAAGCTGCCGGCTGCCGGCGGCCCGTTGCACCTCCGGAATCGGCTGGCTGGCTTTCCCGCCCGCCCGCATCAGCGTGTTTCAGAAATACTTCAGAAATAGATTTTCAAGACCTACCTGTTTTACTTTTGCTTGGGAAATCGTTCCGCCATTTCGCTGATCAAAGTCGCGTCAGAATCGCGATTCTGGCTTCTGAGAAAATCAGCATAACCCCCTGCCGCTTCGGGCAAATACGGACATAACGCCAGCGCCTGTCGGTAGGCGAAGTCCGCCTCACGCGCCATGCGCTCTTTTTCAATGGCAGTCGCCGCCTGATTCATACGCCAGACGTAAACGCCGGCCATGGAACTGCGTAATTTGGAAAACATTTTGCATGAGTAATCATTTTGAACAAATTTTGGGTCGCCGGTAAAACCGGCAAAATCGTGCCGGAGAAAAACTCTTTCCGCATAAGACTTTATTGTTTCAACCGAAGTGTCGTTCTTCAACCACTCGCCAATCATCGGCTGAATATATTTTGTCCAATAATCGTGGTCAGGCCGGATGATTTCCTCGGACAGTTGCGACGACGGCTGGCGGTTAATTTTCATGATCAGGCCATGCGGCTCGAGATGCGGATACAACCACTCGCCGAGCGGCCAGCTTTCTTCGATGTAAAATTCACGACCGGGATTTTTTTCCAAGATGGTTTTGACCAGCAATCCGTTGATTTCCATGACGGCGGCTTGTCCGCTGACTTGAATGCGGCCATTCGCTGCGTCCACCTGCACATTTTCACCCGGTTTGAGTTTGTTGCTCTTAAGCCGCTGTTGCGCAGCTTCCGTGTATTCTTGAAAGCAATTTTGCGAATCTTCCGGCGTGGGAATATTGATTTTATCTCCATAGATTGAACGCAAGTAATCCAGATAACTCATATCAGCCAGGGCATTTTGCGTCAGCGTAAAAAATGGATCGCCGCCCACATGAGATTTTTGTAGCGCGGTGACAAGGAAACGTCCGGGATCCGTTCCGCCAAAGTAAATGCTGCCCGGCGGAATGGACGCAATGATGTCGTTGCCGAACGCCGCCGAATATTTTTCGTCGCCTTCACCGAAGGCGTCGAAGGCCCCCCAGGTTTCCGCCACCGCCGCCCATTGCTTTCCCCTCAAACGCTCATCGATTTTTGATCCGGGCGGATGTTCGTACTGTGGTGCCTGCATTTTCAGTTCCTCGAATGCTTTGTTCAACGCCGGCCAATCGCCTTTTTCAGCCGCCGCAAAAAATCGTTTGTATTCCGGCAAAGTACTTTCGCCACTGGCCACGGTCGCCGCGTTCGCCTGCGCCTCTTTTTCCGCCACGAACGTTCTTAATTGGGCGACGATTTCCGGGTTTTTGAGTGACTTCCATTCCGCAGAATGTTTCTTAGAGCAGCCTGCAAACAACAGTCCAAGGCCGAGAACCAGCGGCACGACAGCTTCAGTGGTCTTTTTCATAATCTGATTCCGTTCACTGGATAGACACCAACACGGCCAAATTTGTATAAAAATTCCATTCCTCAGAATTTCCGATTGGTGAAAAGAATCAATTTAGATTTATTCTAAATCTTGACCAACTTCGGGCTTGGGTCTATTTTGCAGCCCTGATGAACGTGGTCGAGAAAAAATCCGGCAGCGAGTTCTGTGAGCGGCTGAACAGCGGCGGGCTGCGCCTCACGCCGCAGCGCCAGCAGGTCTATGACGTCCTGCTCGGCAAGCGCGATCATCCGACCGCCGAGGAGGTTTTCATCCGCGCCAAAAAACAGATGCCGGAGATTTCCCACGCCACGGTTTACAACTGCCTTGACGCCCTGGTCAAATGCGGGTTGGCGCGGCAGGTCACCGTGGATCGCGGCGCGACCCGCTTCTGCCCGAACATGCACGAGCATGGGCATTTTTATTGCGATGCCTGCGGGACGGTTTTCGACGTGGATCTGCCCGCGCAGGCGATGAAGCTGCCCAAAGGCTTCAAGGCCGGACATTTTGACATCGCGATCCATGGCACCTGCCCGGATTGCGACAGGAAGAAATAATTTACGATGAGCACCGCGACCGAAACGATTGAGAGCCTGGTCAAACAGGAATACAAATACGGCTTCGTCACCGATGTCGAATCCGAGTCCACGCCGCCAGGCTTGAGCGAGGACACCATCCGCCTCATCTCCGCCAAAAAAAATGAGCCGAGCTGGCTGACCGACTGGCGCATCAAGGCATTTCGCTACTGGCAGACGATGCCGGAACCGACGTGGCAGTTCGTCAAATATCCAAAAATTGATTTTCAGGACATCAGCTACTTTTCCCAGCCCAAGCCACCGGCCAACGCGCCAAAAAGCCTGGACGAAGTTGATCCGAAACTGTTGGAGACTTACGAAAAACTCGGCATTCCATTGCGCGAACGCGGCCGGCTGGCGGGCGTGGCGGTGGACGCGATTTTTGATTCCGTGAGCGTCGGCACGACGTATCGCGAAGATTTGGCGAAGAAGGGAATCATTTTCTGCTCGTTCAGCGAAGCAGTGCACAGCCATCCGGACCTCGTCAAAAAATATCTCGGCTCGGTCGTGCCTTACACCGACAATTATTACGCCGCGCTGAATTCCGCCGTCTTCACCGACGGTTCATTCTGCTACATCCCCAAAGGCGTGCGATGTCCGATGGAACTTTCAACGTATTTCCGAATCAACGCCGCCAAGTCCGGCCAGTTCGAGCGCACCCTGATCATCGCCGACGACGGCGGACAAGTCAGTTATCTCGAGGGTTGCACCGCGCCGATGCGTGATGAAAATCAATTACACGCGGCGGTCGTGGAACTCGTCGCGCTGGAAGGCTCGGAAATCAAATATAGCACGGTGCAAAACTGGTATCCCGGCGACGAAAATGGCGTGGGCGGCATTTACAATTTCGTGACCAAGCGCGGCCTGTGCAAAGGCAAAAACTCGCGGATCACCTGGACGCAGGTCGAGACCGGCTCGGCCATCACCTGGAAATATCCGAGCTGCATTCTGCTCGGCGACAATTCCAAGGGCGAATTTTATTCCGTCGCCGTCGTCAACAACATGCAGCAGGCCGACACCGGAACGAAGATGATCCACATCGGCAAGAACACCAAGAGCACCATCGTCTCGAAAGGCATTTCCGCCGGGCGCGGCCAGAACAGTTATCGCGGCCTCGTGGAAATCCGCAAGAGCGCGGCGAACTCCCGCAACTTTTCGCAGTGCGACTCGATGCTCATCGGCGCGAAATGCGGCGCGCACACGTTTCCTTATATCGAGGTGAAGAACACGTCATCGAGTGTCGAACATGAAGCCTCAACCTCCAAGATCGGAGAGGACCAGATTTTTTACTGCAACTCGCGCGGGCTGTCCACACAGGACGCGGTGAACATGATCGTGAACGGCTTCTGCAAGGAAGTGTTCAAGGAAC
>OCZU010003081.1_pt1 | contig 10548 bp, 11 predicted proteins | sample 1539001 | NCBI WGS metagenome assembly OCZU01 (sample SAMEA3539306, study PRJEB22396) | soil metagenome | biome: tundra; feature: field; material: soil | place: USA | collected 2010-05 | depth 0.15 m | reverse complement strand
GCTGCTGGCTGAGCTGATCGGCTACCTGGAGAACCCCGACCTGGACGCCGCCCGGCGTGAGCATGCCGAGGCCATGCTCGTGGACCTGCTCCAGCCAGTGGCGATGACGACCATCGAGGTGCGGATGCCGGCCGACGAACGGCCAAGGCGGTGGCAGATGCGCTGGCCGCCGACCCGGCCGACGGCCGGACACTGGCCGAGTGGGGTCGCGAGGTCGGGGCCAGCGCGCGAACCCTCGCCCGTGCGTTCATGGCCGACACCGGACTGCCGTTCGGCCGCTGGCGGGCCCGGCTCAGGCTCCAGGCCGCGATCGCGGCCCTCGCCGCCGGGGAGCCGGTCGGGAACGTCGCGCGCCATGTCGGCTACGAGTCGTCCAGCGCGTTCGTGGCCGCCTTCCGCCGGGAAACCGGCATGACGCCCGCGATGTACTTCCGCACCGGCGGTGACGGCAGTTATTGACTACGAGCTGCAGACAACCGGGCTAGTCGCCGGGAGATAGTAGCTGTGGCCGGGGTAGGTGGCCTTGTACCAGCGGCCTGTGGCGGGCAGCCGGATGGCGAATCCGCCGTTCGAACCGGTGGTGGCTGTGGCTGCGTAGTGCCAGTGGCTGGTTCCGGTGCGCAGGCAAGCCCGCCTGCGGTATACCGGTCAGGGGTGAGCGTGGCCAGGCCAGTGGTGCGCCTTGACGGCCGGACCGCGAGCTGCGAGCAGGTCCGCGACGTCGCGCGCGGCGCGGCGACGGCGGCAGTGACAAGCGACGGGATCGAGCGCGCCAGGGCGGCGGCCAGGACCGCGGCGGAGGTGTCGGCCAGGCGCGAGGTGTACGGGCGGACGACCGGCGTCGGTGCCAACCGTGACCAGCAGGTCACCGCGGCGGACCTGGAAGAGCACGGGCTGCGGCTGCTGCGCAGCCACGCGGGCGGCGGGGGACCCCTGGTCGCGCCGGAGCTGAGCCGGGCCATGATCGTCGTCCGCGTCAACCAGATCGCCGCGGGCGGCTCCGGCGTGGATCCCGGCGTCCTGCGCCCGCTGCTCGACGGCGTCAACGCGGGCCTGTCGGTCCCGGTGCCGAAGTACGGCGCGATCGGCACGGGCGATCTCACCGCGCTCGCGGTGACCGCGCTGTGCCTGCTCGGCGAGCGGGACTGGCTGCTCCCTGATTACCCGGTCGCCCAGCCGCGGTTCCCGTTGGCCTCCTCCGATGCCCTCGCCTTCCTGTCCAGCAACGCGGCCACCATCGGCGAGGCCGCGCTGGCCTGCGCCGACCTCGCGGAACTGGTTCGCGTGGCCGTCGTGATCGCGGCGCTCTCGCACTGCGCGGTCACCGCCTCCGTCGAGCCGTACGCGGCGGCCGTGCACGAAGGCCGGAGCTACCCGGCGCAGCGGGAGGTCGCCGCCACGCTCCGCGAGCTGCTGGGGAACGACCGCCTCCCAGGACGGATTCAGGATCCGTACGGATACCGCGCCCTGCCGCAGGTGCACGGCCCGGCCGTGGACGCGGTCAGGCACGCCGACCGGGCGGTGACCGCCGAGCTGAACGCCGCGGCGGAGAACCCGCTTGTCGACGTGGCCGGCGGGACCGTGTGGCACAACGGCAACTTCCACACCGCCTACCTCGGGCTCGCGCTCGACGCCGTCCGCGCCGCGCTGTTCCAGACCGCCGCGCTGTCGGCGGCCCGGCTCGGCACGCTGGTCGAGCCGGCGTTCACCGGCCTCGCCCCGTTCCTGGCCACCGACCCGCCGCCCAGCTCGGGAATCATGATCCTGGAGTACGTGACGCACTCGGCGATCGCCGACATCCGCCGGCTGGCCGCTCCGGCCGCCCTGGGCAGCGCCGTGCTATCGCGCGGAGTGGAGGAGCACGCCGGGTTCTCCACCCAGTCGGCGAGGGCCACTACGGAGGTAGTCGACGCCTACCGGATCGTGCTGGCCTGCGAGCTGGTCGCTGCGGTGAGGGCACTGCGGCTGCACGGGATGACGCCTGGCCAGCCGGCCCTGGCGGCGGCCTTCGACCTGGCCGCGGGAGCGCTGCCCCCAGGAACCGCGGACCGGGCGCTCGACACCGATCTGACGGCGGCGCTCGGCCTGCTGGCCGCCCTGGCCAGCTCCTGCCCGTCGTGAGGCGGGCCGAGCACGCCCAGGTCGTCGATGTTGTCCAGCGCGCAGGCGGTCACCGGCGCGGATACGGGCATGGTTCTGGCCCGCATCACAGGGCAGGACAATGGCTTGAATATGAGAAGCTTCGCGCGCCGCATTCACGTCAGGCTCGCCTGGACCGCCGGCGCGGTACTGGTGGCCGCGGTGTCCATCTCGGTAGCCCTGCTCGTGACCCCGATGCAGCAGGTGGCCCTGGTGGGCCAGAGCGTCAGCGTCGGAGCTGCGGCCCCTTCTCTCAGCCTCTCCGGCCCCGGTGAGCTCGACCTGTTCGGGCAGCGGCTGCCGACCACGCTGCGGTTCGACGGGCCGGTGCGCCCGCGCCTGGCGCTGACCCAGATCACCCTTGACCGCCAGCTCGCGACCGCGTTCGCAGGCTCCAGCCCTGAGCAGACCATCGGCAGGGCCCTGGCGTCGGGCTGGAAGCGGTACTTCGGCTGGGAAATCGTGATCACCGCGGGCTGTGCCCTGCTGCTGACCGGCGCGCTCGCGGGGTGGTTCAGGCTCACGGCCAGGCGCACCCTGATCACGCTCGCCGTCGGCCTGATGTTCGCGGAGGCCGTCAACGTCGGCGGCATCATGGTGACGGCCTACACGGCTCCGGCCCGGCTGCGCCAGGTCACCTCGATCACGGCGCTGGCTGAACGGGCGCCGCTGCCGGCCGTGCCGCCCGCGCCCGGGCCGCGGAAACCCCAGGTGCAGGTCGTGGTCATGGGGGACTCCACGGCGGCCGGCATCGGCAACCCGAGGTCCGCTCATCCCAGCCGGCTGGACACGGCCTGCCAGCGCAGCGCCGATACCTACGCGGTCGACCTGGGCCAGATCAACAACTGGCGGGTGCTGAACCTGGCCTGCAGCAGCGCGACCATCCCGGTCGGGATCCTGGGACCGCAGCCTCTGTCGGGCGTCACCGCGCCGGCCCAGTTCGCGGTGGCCAAGAAGGCCACCAACGCGTCATACGTGATCGTGAGCATCGGCGCGGACGACCTCGGCTGGTCGGCCCTGCTGCGGCTCTGCACGGTCACGACGACCTGCGACGACAGCGCCTCCACGGCCTACTTCCAGCAGAGCCTCGCGACGTTCACGGTGGGCTATTACCAGCTGCTCAGGCGGCTCGCGGCGCTGCCCTCGCACCCCGCCGTGCTGGTCAACCTGTATTACGACCCCTTCGACACCGGCCAGCACTGCCTGGACAGCGTGGGCCTCACTCCGGCCAAGGAGAAGTCGCTGACTGGCCTGCTCGACGCGCTCAACAACGTCCTCGCCAATGGCGCCCGCGCAACCGGGCTGATCGCGGTCCGCCCCGACTTCACCGGTCATGCGCTCTGCGATCCCGAGCCCTACGTCCAGGGAATCCACGCTCAGGCCCCGTTCCATCCCACCCTCGCCGGCGAGCTGGCGATCGCGCTCGCGGACGGGCAGGCGCTGCAGCAGCTCCTGGCCCAAGCCGCGCCGACACCGAGCCCGTCACGGTCGCCCAGCCCAGCACCGTCGGCCGCAACGAGCCAGTCACCTTGAGCTGTGGCGGCCCCGGGCTGACGTCGCCCACGGCGAGGAAGTCACCCCTGTCGATCTCCTCACCGGCGCCCGCCGGTGCCGACACGGCCTGCGACACAACGACGGGTCAGGACGGCTCGCCGAGTATCCGCAGCCGCAGCAGCTGCGGCATCCGCTTGAGCTGATCGATGACGGCAGCCGGCAGTTCGTCGGCCTCCAGCTCCATGATGCTGTAGGCGTTGTCGCCACGGCAGTCGTTGATCATCTCGACGACGTTGATCCCGGCGCCGCTGATCACGCGGGCGAACTCGGCGATCACGCCGGGCGTGTTCTTGTGCGCCAGCGTGAGCCGCCGGAAACCGCGGCGCGGCAGCGAGACGGCCGGGAAGTTCACCGAGTACCTGACGTTCCCGTTCTCCAGGAAATCCTGGAGCTCGTCGGCGACCATGACCGCGCAGTTGTCTTCGGCGCTGCTCGTGCTCGCGCCGAGGTGCGGCAGCACGATGACCTTGTCGTGGGCGTACACGGTCGGGTTGGGGAAGTCGCTGACGTAGCCGCTGAGCTGGCCGGCGTCGAGGGCGGCGACCAGCGCGCGCTCGTCGACAAGCTCGTCCCTGGCGAAGTTCAGCAGCACGGCGCCGCGGGGCATCAGGGCGAGCCGGCGCTCGTCGAGCAGTTCCCTGGTCGACTCGGTCAGCGGCACGTGCAGCGTCACGAAGTCGCTCTCGGCGAGCAGCCGCTCCAGGCTGGCGACCCGGTGCACCTGCGCGGACAGCTCGGACGCGTGCTGCTCCCTGACCCCCGGGTCATAGCCGAGCACCCGCATGCCGAGGTCGACAGCCGTGTTCGCGACCCGGTAGCCGATCGCGCCGAGGCCGATCACGCCGAGCGTTCCGCCGCTGATCTCGTTCCCGGCGAACTGCTTCTTGCCCCGCTCGACGGCCTTCTTCATGTCCTGCGGCGGCAGCGCCTTGGCGTAGGCGAGCGCGGCCGGCAGGTTACGGGCGGCGAGGAGCATCCCGGCGACGACGAGTTCCTTGACGGAGTTCGCGTTCGCGCCCGGTGCGTTGAACACCACGACACCGCGCCCGGTCAGCTCGTCGACAGGAATGTTATTGACGCCCGCTCCGGCCCGCCCGATGGCCAGGACAGTCTCGTCGATGGGTTCGTTATGCAAATTAAAAGAGCGCAGCATGATCGCGTCGGGCTGCTCGGCGTCGGGCGCGACCGCGTAGTCGGAACTGAATCGCCGCAGCCCCACCGGCGAGATGGCGTCGTAGGTCCGTATCTGGAATTTACCCATGCCTGGACTCGAACTCCTTCATGAAATCGATGAGGGCATCCACTCCTGCCTCGGGCATCGCGTTGTAGATGCTCGCCCGCATGCCCCCGACCGCGCGGTGGCCCTCGAGGTTCACCAGTCCTGCTGACGTCGCCTCGGCGAGGAACACGGCCTCCAGATCGGGCTGGGCCACGGTGAACGGCACGTTCATCAGCGACCTGCTGGCCGGGGCGACCGGGTTGGCGTAGAAGCCGGACTGATCGATGGCGCCGTACAGCCTGGCTGCCTTGCGTCGGTTGATCTCCGCCATGGCCGGAACGCCGCCCTGGTCGGCGACCCAGTCGAAGACCAGGCCGGCGATGTACCAGCCGAACGTCGGCGGAGTGTTGATCATGGAACCGGACTTAGCGTTCTCGAGCCAGTTCCATACCTGCGGCGTGCTGGCCCTGGCCCGGCCGAGCAGGTCCTCGCGGACGATAACGACGACCAGGCCGGACGGGCCGATGTTCTTCTGGGCGCCGGCGTAGAGCACGCCGAAATCGCTGACGTCGATCGGCTCGCTCAGGATCATCGAGCTCACGTCGGCGACCAGCGGGACCGTCCCGATGTCGGGTACGTGGTCGAAGCGGACGCCCTGGATGGTCTCGTTCAGGGTGACGTGAACGTAGTCGGCGTCCGGGGTGAGCTGCCAGTCACTCTCGGGCGGCACGTGGGTGCTCGGGCTGGCGCTGGCCGCCACGCCGGCCCGGTCGAGGTACTTACTGCCCTCGGCGTGGGCGCGCTTGCCCCACATGCCGGTGATCACGTAGTCGGCGGCACCGTCCTGCTGCGCGAGGTTCATCGGGATGGCAGCGAACTGGCCGGTGGCGCCGCCCTGCAGGAACAGGACCCGGTAGTCGTCAGGGATTGCCATCAGGTCGCGCAGGCTGGCCTCGGCCGACTCGGCGATCTGCACGAAATCGCGGCCGCGATGGCTCATCTCCATCACGCTCATGCCGGTGCCGTGCCAGTCGGGAAGCTCTTCCGCGGCTTGCCTGAGTACCGGCGCGGGCAGGACGGCGGGGCCCGCGCTGAAGTTATAGGTCATTGGTGATATGTCCCGGTTGAAGAGTCGGAGCTATCCACGAGCTCCCGGCATCGCTGCCCGTCGGAGCGCGACTGTCTGCTGAGCGGGAGAACGGCCCCGGCTCACCCACCAGGATACCGGCGCGACTCTCCTGATCACGTACGGTCACCCGGCTGGGCTCGGCGGGGACCGGGGCTTCGGCGGGGACCGGGGCTTCGGTTCCGGCCGTGCGGAGGGCCAGGTAGCTGATGACCGCGCCGGCGGCCACCAGCAGGACCGTGACGGTCAGGCCCGCGTGGTAGCCGTCGAGGAACGCGCCAGCGGGGGCGGTCCCGTGCCGCAGCGCGTCGCCCTGGCGGGAGCGCAGCACCGCGCCGATCACGGTGATCCCGAGCAGGCCGGCCACCTCACGGGAGGCGTTCAGCAGGGCCGAGGCGACACCCGAGCGCTCCGGCGGCTGACCCTGCAGCACCGCGCTGGTCAGCGGCACCTGCATCAGGCCGGATCCGAAGCCGAACAGCAGGAATCCTGGCATCAGGCTGGCGAAGGTCGCCCCGGCGCCGAGCACGGAGAACAGGTACAGGCCGACGGCCATCACGGCCATCCCGCCGGCCACCATCCGGTGCGCGCCGAACCTGGTGTACAGGGGTCCCGCGAGGCTCGCGGTAGCGGCCAGGCAGAGCGCCATGGGCACGAACGCCAGGCCGGCCTTGGTCGGCGAGAAGCCCAGGATGTCCTGCAGGTAGATGGAGGTGAAGAAGTAGATCCCGAAGATGCCGAACGCCCACAGCATCATCGTGGCCGTACCGCCGCTGAACGCGCGGGAGCGGAACAGCGTCAGCTCGACCATCGGGCTCTTCGCCCGGGACTCGGCCAGCACGAATGCCGCCGCCGCCGTCGCGGCGATAGCGAACGCGCTGATGATGATCGCTGAGGTCCAGCCCTTGTCGTGGCCCTCGATGAGCGCGTAGGTCAGCGTGAGCAGGGCGACCGACGACGTCACCATGCCGGCCAGGTCGAGCCCGCGCCGCGCCGTCGTGTCCCGCGACTCGTCCATGGTGAGGGCGGCGATCGCGAGCGCGATGATGCCGACCGGCACGTTGATGAAGAAAATCCAGCCCCAGTGCAGGTGCTGGCTGATGAAGCCGCCGATCAGCGGGCCGAAGGCAAGGGCCATGGCCCCGATCGCGGTCCAGATCCCGATGGCGGCCGTGCGCTCCCGCGTGTCGCGGAACGTCGCCATGATGATCGCCAGCGTGGTAGGCACGAGGAAGGCGGCCCCCACCCCCTGGACCACCCGGGCCCCGATCAGCACGTCCCCGCTGCCGGCCAGCCCGGCGGCCAGCGAGGAGAGGGTGAACACGATCGTGCCGCCGAAGAAGAGCCTGCGCCGCCCGTAGACGTCGGCGATCCTGCCGCCGGCCAGCAGCAGCCCGGCGAAGACCAGGACGTAGCTGCTGACCACCCACTCCAGGCCCGCGATTGACAGGTGCAGGCTGCGCTGAATGGTCGGGATCGCGACGTTCGTCACGTTGTTGTCGAGGTACGTCATGAATGTGGCGAGGGCAACCGCCACGAGGGCCCACCAGCGTCTGGCCATCAGCTCGCTCCTTCGGCGACCGTACGGCGTCTCTGTACGCCGTACCTGTACAGCACTCCTATACGTTGTACGCTTCCTAGTTTTGACTGTACGGCGTATAGTTGTCAAGTGATGGGACCAGTCAGGGCAGGCGAAGGCGAGCGGACCAAGCTGAGCAGATCGGCTGTGGTGGACCGCGCGCTGGCGCTCGCCGACAATGACGGCCTCGACGCCCTGACGATCAGGCGGCTGGCGACCGGGCTCGGTGTCACGCCGATGGCCCTGTACTGGCATTTCCGCAGCAAGGAAGAGCTGATCGCGGGCCTGGCCGACCGGATCTGGGGCGAGATCCGCACCGACGTGGACGCGTCCGCCGACTGGCCGGATCAGCTGCGCGCCATGCTCGAGTCCCTGATCGACGTGCTCCGCACGCACTCGTCGGCATCGACGCTGCTGATGAGCAGCGAGAAGCTGGGCCCGTCGCACTGGCAGGCCACGGAGAAGACGCTGGAGATCCTGCGCAGTGCCGGGTTCGATCCCGAGCACGCGAGTGAGATCGCGAGGTCGGCCCTGTGGACGGGTCTGACGCTGGTCATGAGCGAGCCGGGCTTCAGCGACGCCGGCCTGACCGAGCCGGAGCGCGCCGAGATTCAGCGCCGCAAGCAGATCGAGCTGGCGTCGCTCCCGCCCGACCGCTACCCGCGCCTGGTCGAGGCCGCGGTTCCGATGACCTCCTGCGATGCCGGCCCTGAGTTCCACTACGAGTTCGGGATGGACTTGTTCATCGCGGGGGTCCGGGCGCTGGCGCCGCCTGACCGCTGATTCAGCGGCCTGATCGCGGATGAACCAGTCGCGCCCGGGAAGCTAGCCGGTGAAGCTGATGTTACTCACTAGTACACGGCAGGCGGCGAAGTGGCGTATAAAGCGCTATGGGCGTTTACTGGGCGGGCAGGCGCGCACCGGTACCCGGTGCGTCGATCCTGGGCAGACGATCATGGTTAAGACACTCTCCGCGCACCATCCGGTGCGTCGCAGCCCGCGGCGGGCCCTCGTCCTCGGGGCCGGCGGGGTGCTCGGCGCGGCCTGGATGACCGGTGCGCTGTCAGCCGCGCAGGACCTGCTCCAGGCACCGATCGGCGAAGCCGACCTCATGCTCGGCACCAGCGCCGGCAGCGTGCTCGTCGCCGCCCTGCGGTGCGGCGTCAGCATCGACGAGATAGTGGCCCACCAGCGCGGCGAGCCGATCGGCGCGCTGGCCGAGGTCGGCGATGTGAACGGCGGCCCGTGGCCGAGACCGCCGAGACTGAAGTTCGGCTCACCCCGGCTGATGGCGTCCGCGCTCCGGTCACCGCACCGGATCCATCCGACGGTCGGTGCCAGCGCCTGGCTCCCGGTCGGCCGGGAGAGCCATGCCGGCCTGCACTCCATGGTTCACCTGCTGCACTCCCGCGCGGCGGCGTGCGCGACCGCTCCGCACTGGGTCGAGGGCGGGCAGACCTGGGTGGTCGCCGTCGACTACGACACGGGCAAGCGCGTCGTGTTCGGCCGTCCCGGCGCGCCGCCCGCCCGGCTGGCCGAGGCGGTCGTCGCCTCCTGCTCGGTACCCGGCTGGTACGAGCCGGTCTTCATCGACGGCCGCCGCTATGTCGACGGCGGCGTCCGGTCGGCCACCTCACTAGGACTCATCGCCAGGGAGCGGATCGACGAGGTGTGCGTGCTCGCCCCGATGGCCAGCCTGGTGGCCGACCGCCAGTACGCGCCGCACCTGCGGATCGAGCGCCGGGTGCGGAAGCTGTTCACCTTCGCGCTGCTGCGCGACGTCAGGGCGCTGCGCGCCGCGGGCATCAAGGTCACCGTCCTGACTCCCGGCCCCGAGGACCTGGCCGTGATGGGCGTGAACCTGATGGATCCGCGTCGGTGTCTGGCCGTGCTGGAGACCTCGCTCCGCACCTCGCCGAGCACGTCCGTCGCATCCGCGGCCTGACGGCCGGCCCGCAACCCTATGGACCCTTGGGTGCGCTATAGCCCCACCAGGGGTTCATAGGGTCGTCCGTGGATTGAGTGGTCAGCCGGAGAGGGCCTCGCGGGCGGCGCGGATGGAGCTGCGCTTGGCGGAGTCCAGGTACTCCTCGATCCTGGTCACGTGGCCGTCGCGGACCTGCAGGTACATGGCCGCGTGCAGGGCGACCTCCTGCCCGCTGCGCAGCGTCCCGCGCAGCACGTGCTGCTGGATCACCCCGTCGCCGGCCGGAGCCCGCCTGACGATCTCGTAGCGGCTGGCCACCGACCACGCCTGGACCGAGGACCCGCCGTCGCGCACCCGCCATTTCGTGTCCAACGTCCGGACCTTTCCCGCGGGCGAGGCCGAGCTGCGGGTCGAGTCGGCGCTGCTGCTGTTCCGCAGCCGCGGCGACACCAGGGAAGCGGACCTGCTCTCCGCGGGGCGGACGGACCTGCTGCGGCGGACCGAGGCCGGATACCGGCTCGCCAGGCGGGAGATCAGGGTCGACGAGTCGGTGCTGCGCACCCAGAACCTGGCGATCTTCCTATGACCGGCGAGGCTGTAGTGATCAGTGAGGCTGTCGTGATCAATGAGGCTGCCGTGATCAGTGAGGCTGCCGTGATCAGTGAGGCAGAGCCCGTGATCCGGCTGGGCAACGAGTTCAGCGCGGTCGTGGTGGAGCTGGTCCGGACCCGCAACGGGGCCAGGCTCCGGATCTCGGTGCCAAGCTCAGGCCGGGAGATCGCGCTCTGCCCGCTCGAGCTCGAATCCCTGACCTGGCAGGATCCCGAGTTCTTCACACGGCTGCTGGCAACTCCGCACGGCCCGGAGGGCGACGGCGCGGACGACCGCGGGGACGACGCCGAGGCTGACAGCTGATGGGCTGGCTGGACGGCAAGCGGGCGCTCGTCGTCGGCGCGGGGTCGGGGATCGGCCGGGCGGTGCTCGACGCCTTCGCCGCCGAGGGC
>OCZU010003080.1_pt1 | contig 10548 bp, 11 predicted proteins | sample 1539001 | NCBI WGS metagenome assembly OCZU01 (sample SAMEA3539306, study PRJEB22396) | soil metagenome | biome: tundra; feature: field; material: soil | place: USA | collected 2010-05 | depth 0.15 m | reverse complement strand
CGGTTCAGCGCCCCCCGGCGGATGAGACTGTCAGGAAGTTTCCTCCGCCGCCGTCGGGTTCGCCGCCATCTGGATCCCCGCCATCCGGGCCGGCGCCTGAATCCGCCGACCCGTGGGCCGCCGGTGGCGCCTGGTCCGCGCCCGCCCCCTGGCGTTCGGAGATCCGGCAACCAGCAGCCGATCAGGAGCGTACTGCGGAATCACCGGACAACCGCGAGCGGCGAGAGGCGCACCCGGCAGTCCCGGCCGACCCGGGCATGCCCACCGGGTCGGCGGGTCCGGAGGCCGCTACGCCACGGGCGGAAGCAGAGCCGGGCCGGCCCACCGGCGCCGATGGTGCCGCTGGCGATGCCGTCCAGGCCGGAGCCGTGGCTGGCGCCGCTGCTGAGCCAGGGGTGGCCAACGATGCTCATGTGGCTGATGAAAAACACGTGGCTGATGACAAAGACGACGCCGCGCCGCCGAGAAACGGTGTCGATCGCTCGTCAGCTGAGCCTGCTGAGCCGGCCGGGGGCGCTGGCGCCGACGCGCGCTCCGGAGGCGCTGGGTCTGCTCAGGCTGGGTCCGCTGATTCGATTTCCGTTCAGGATGCTGAGGCCACTGGCTTCGCTGAGGCCGCTGGTTCCACTGAGGCCGCTGAGGCCGCTGGTTCCGCTGAGGCCGCTGGTTCCGCTGACGCCGCTGGCTTCGCTGACGCCGCTGGTTCCGCTGAGGGTGCTGGTTCCGCTGGTTCCGCTGAGGCCGCTGGTTCCGCTGAGGGCGGTACTGATTTCGCTCAGGATGCTGTTTCGCCTGGGTCCGCCGGGTCCGTGGCGCAAGCTGATCGTCCTGAGCGTCCCGGTGCTGGCGCGACTGACGAGGATGATGACGATGCTGAGGCCGCCGTGGATGCGCCAGCCCGTGGCCCGGCAGGCGTCGAACCCGGCGAGCCTCCAGTGAAGGCCGCCGCCGTCGGCCCGGATGTGGACGTCACGGTGGTGCCGGGTGTCTCCCGGTATCACCGCAGCGAGTGCATCCTCATCAGGTTCCTCGGTCCGGATGATCTCGAGATCATGACGAAGCAGGCGGCCGAGAGCGATGGCTGCGTGCCCTGCCGTGCCTGCCAGCCCGACAAGCCATCCACAGACGCCTAGCCGCGGCCCAGGGCCGGCCCCAAGCCAGGGCCACTCAGCCACCGCAACGACACCAAAGCGCCTCCCGGCGTCGTCAGAACGACACCAAAGCGCCTCCCGGTGTCGTTGGCGGCGGGGCGACGCGCATCCAGGAAGTCGGCGGATCAGGCGCGGCGGAGCCAGAAAGCCAGCCCCAGGTCCTGGTCGGCGTGTTCATGGAGGACTGCCCCAGCGGTCTCAGCCGGCCCCGCCGCCCCGCCGCCCACGCCCGGGTCAGGCTCACCGGCGCTGAATTCGACCGCAAGCACCTCACTCGCGATCAACGACGCGTGCTCCGTCAGCGCCGCGGCGAGTTCGGGGTCTGAGGCCCGCCACCACAACCGTATGCGGTCGCTGACATGCAGGCCGTCGTTCTTACGCGCGTCCTGTACCAGCCGGATGACCTCACGGGCCAGCCCTTCCCGGCGTAGCTCGGGAGTGATGGCCACCTCAAGCGCGACGGTCTCGCCGCCTTCAGTCGCCACCGTCCAGCCCGACCGCGGCGTCTGGGTCACGATGACCTCGTCCGGTCCGAGCACCACGGGGGCGCCATCAACGATGACAGAGACCTCTCCTGCCGAACGCATCGTCGCCGCGACTGCCGCCGGATCGGCCGCGGCAAGGGCCTGCGCCACGGCCGGGGTCGCCTTGCCGAACCGGCGGCCGAGGGCCCGGAAGTTCGGCTTGACCACGTGATCCACGAGATCGTCCCCGACCGTGGTCAGCGTGTCGAGTGACCGCACGTTCAGTTCCTGGGCAATTTCGGCACGCAGTTCTGGCGCGAGGTCGGCGAAACCCGCTGCCGCGACAAGCGCCCGGGGGAGCGGCTGCCGGGTCTGTACCGACGCGGCGGCACGAGCCGACCGGCCGAGCTCCACCAGCCGCCGGGTAAGTGCCATCTGCGCCGAAAGTTTCCGGTCGATCAGCGCATGGTCGGGCTCGGGCCAGGCGGCCAGGTGCACCGAGTCCGGTTCGTCCACGGATCGGAGCACGCCCCACACATAGTCGGTCAGGAACGCCGCGATAGGGGCCATCAACCGGGTGAGCGTATGCAGGCACTCATACAGGGTGGCGAAGGCGGCAGCGCCGTCTGGCCCGGCCGGGCCCTCCCAGAACCGCCGCCGTGACCGGCGTACGTACCAGTTGGACATGTCGTCGATGAACCCGGCGAGCCTGCGGCCAGCCGCGGCCGTGTCGAATTCTTCCAGTGCGTCCGTGACATCCGCGGTGACGGCGTGCAGCTCACTGAGCACCCAGCGATCCAGCAGGGGCCGGGCGGCGGGCGGCGGGGCACCGGCCGCGGCCGGGTCCCAGGCGGCGGAATGCGCGGCCGCCGCGTTGGCGTAGAGCACCAGGAACGAGACGGTGTTCCAGTAGGTAAGAAGCACCTTGCGGACGATCTCATCGAGCGCGCCGGCGCCGATCCGCCTGGTGGACCACGGCGAGCCCGCGACGGCGAAGAACCAGCGGACGGCGTCCGCGCCGTGCGCCTCCATGAGCGGCATCGGCTCGAGCACGTTTCCGAGGTGCTTGCTCATCTTGCGGCCAGTCTCGTCGACGACGAGACCGAGGCAGACCACGTTCTGGTAGGAGGACCTGCCGAACACCAGGGTGCCGACGGCCATCAGGGAGTAGAACCAGCCCCGGGTCTGGTCGATGGCCTCGCAGATGAACTGCGCGGGGTAGCTGCGCCCAAACTCTTCCGTGTTGTGCCGCGGCGCGCCGAGCCGGGCGAACGGCATCGACCCCGAGTCGTACCAGGCGTCGATAACCTCAGGCACCCGGCTGGCGGGCTCGCCGCATTCGCGGCAGGCGATCACGACGTCGTCCACGTACGGCCGGTGCGGGTCCAGGTCGTCAAGGACCATGCCGGCCAGCTCGCTCAGATCGTCCAGCGAGCCGACACAGGTCAGGTGCTGCTCCGCGCACTCCCAGATGGGCAGCGGGGTGCCCCAGTACCTGGTCCGGGACAGCGCCCAGTCCACGTTGTTACGCAGCCACTCGCCGTACCTGCCGTGCTTGATGGTCGGCGGCTGCCAGTTGGTCCGCTCGTTCTCGGCCAGCAGCTGGTTCTTGATCTGGGTGGTGCGGATGTACCAGGACGGCAGCGCGTAGTAGAGCAGCGGGGTGCCGCATCGCCAGCAGTGCGGGTAGCTGTGCTCGTACATCTCGGTGTGGAAGAGCAGGCCGCGATCGGCGAGGTCGGTGACGATCAGCGCGTCAGCGTCCTTGAAGAACATCCCGCCGACGAGCGGCACGGAGTCCTCGAAATGCCCGTCCGGCCGGATCGGGTTCACCACCGGAAGCCCGTGCAACCGGCCCGTTTCCATGTCGTCCGCGCCGAACGCGGGCGCCATGTGCACCAGGCCGGTGCCGTCCTCGGTGGTGACGAACATCCCAGGCACGACCCGGTGCGCGTTGGGGATCTCGATCAGGTCCAGCGGCCGCCGGTAGGTGGCTCCCACCAGATCTGCGCCGGTCACCCGGGCCACGGTGTGCCAGCCTTCGCCGAGCACGTGCGGGACGCGCTGCTCGACGACCACGACGGTGTCGCCGCTGCCTGGCTTGCGGGCGATCGCGTAGGTCTCGTCAGGGTGCACGGCCACGGCGGTGTTGGACACCAGCGTCCACGGCGTGGTGGTCCAGACCAGCAGGTCGGCGTCGGCCAGCAGGGGGTTTGCTCGCTCGGGCAGGCTGGTCAGCGGGAACCGTACCGTCACCGAGGGATCAGCGACGGTCTGGTATACGTCGGGCTGGCCCATCTCGTGGTCGGAGAGCGGCGTCTCGCAGCGCGGGCAGTACGGGCTGATCCGGAAGTCCCTGACCAGCAGCCCCTTGTCGAAGATGACCTTGAGCGACCACCAGACCGACTCGATGTAGCTCGGGTCCATGGTCCGGTAGGCCCGGGACAGGTCGATCCAGTAGCCGAGCCTGGTGGTCATCTCCTCGAACGCGTCCACGTGGCGCAGCACCGACTCACGGCACCGGGCGTTGAACTGCGCCACCCCATATGCCTCGATGTCCTTCTTGCCGGACAGGCCAAGTTCCTTCTCCACCGCCACCTCGACTGGGAGCCCGTGGCAATCCCAGCCGCCCTGTCGCGGTACGTGGAAACCCTGCATGGTCTTGAAGCGCGGGAAGACGTCCTTGAAGACCCTGGCCTCGATGTGATGCACGCCGGGCATGCCGTTGGCGGTCGGCGGCCCCTCATAGAACGTCCAGCGCGGACCGGCGGCGGTGGCGTCGAGGGAGCGTTCGAAGACCTTCCCGTCCTGCCAGCGGGCGAGCATCTCGTGCTCCAGCGCGGGCAGGTCGATCGTCGCGGGCAGGTCCGGGAACGAACGGACGCTGCCCGCCGCGCGCGGCTCGGCTGGCTGCGGTCCGGCTGGCTGCGGCGACGCGGCGTCTGGTTCGGCTGGCTTCGACATGGTGGCAGGCCTCCTGCGGGGCGTCGCGCAGGCGGTCGTGGTGCCCGTGCGAACGGCTTCGCTGGAGGGACGAGGCTCACCGGTGGCGGCCCCGCGGTACCACCCTCCTTGACCGCGGCGACCCGCCTGGCGCAGACCGCGGCCCTCTCACATGTCCTGCGGCCGGTTCTACTGGGCACGGGCCATGCCTGGCCATAGCCGTTCTTCCGGCAGTTCCGGGGTGATCTGGTCCGCTGGGCCTGCCCCGGGCTCCCACCATCCCCGGGTCGCTCCTAGCCGCGGTCAACGGCAGCTGTCCCCATCAACACCTTTGCAGAGCCTCAACGATAGTCGACGGTCAGGCCAGGAGCAGAACCGTTTTAGCCCGGCCTGCCGGTCGCCGGAATGATTGATCGGCGCGGATGTGTTTGCAGACGGAGGGGGCAGCGCCTTATCCTCCTGTGACTGCTCGCACTCAAGATCAACTCCGGTGCAGTCATTATTCCTCGACACTCGCTGAGAGAGGGGCCCGGCATGACCGCAGCCGCGCGTTCGGGTGCCGCCGCTCTTCCGGTCCGGCCAGGCGAGAAGCCCTGGACCGAAGCGGAGCTGGCCAAGGTCCGCAAGGAACTCGAGGGGGAGCTTGCCGGACTGCGGGCGGACATCTCCAGGGCCGAGTCCGAGATCGCCGAGCGGCTCGGTGACGCGGTGGGTGACGCTGGCGACGATCAGGCGGATGCGGGCGCCAAGACCTTCCAGCGGGAACATGAGCTTGCCCTGACCCAGAACGCCAGGGACCTGCTGCTGCAGAATGAGCGCGCGCTGGCCAGGATCGATGCGGGGACCTACGGTGTCTGCGAGTCCTGCGGGCAGCCCATCGGAAAGGCGCGCCTGCAGGCATTTCCCCGTGCGACCCTGTGCGTGTCATGCAAACAGCGTGAGGAAAGACGCTGACCGGGATGCCCGACGCGCCCCCGGAGCAAGGAGATCCGCCCGTGCGCGGAGTGCACGGAAACGACTCAGTGCACGGAGTGCACGGAAAGGACCTGGTGCACGGAGTGCACGGAAAGGACCTGGTGCACGGAGTGCACGGAGACCACCCAGTGCAGCCAGCCCGGCCGGGCCGCCCACGCCGCATCGGGATCCTGGTCGCCGTCGCGACCGGGATTTTCACCGCCGACCTGATCACCAAGACGATCGTGGTGGCCACGCTGTCGCACCGCCAGCCGGCCCGGCTCCTCGGTGGCTTGCTCACCCTGCGGGTGCTGCGCAATAGCGGGGCCGCGTTCAGCATCGGGACCTCAATGACCGTGGTGTTCACCCTGATCGCGGTCGCGGTGATCATTGCTATCCTGCGCACCGCGCGCCACCTGCACAGCCTGCCCTGGGCGATAACGCTTGGCCTGCTGCTCGGCGGTGCCGCCGGCAACCTGGGCGACCGGCTCTTCCGCTCGCCCGGCCCGCTGCGCGGGCACGTCGTGGACTGGATCGAACTGCCGCACTGGCCGGTCTTCAATCTGGCTGACTCCGCGATCGTGTGCGGTGGCATAGCTGCGGTGCTGCTCGCGACGCGCGGCGTCCGGCTGGACGGAACCCGGGACCGGGCCGGGGGGAGCCCAGTGTTCGAACCGGCGGACAGGCCGGATGACGGGCCGCCGCAGCGGACCCCGGACGTGACTCCCGCCCAGGACCGGCCAGCTCCGGGACGAGCGGCCGGAGGCAGCAGCACGTGACAACAGCGGGCCAGCGCCGGGTGCCGGTTCCCGAGGGGCTGGACGGCGAGCGGCTGGACGCTGCGCTGGCCCGGATGTTCGGGCTGTCCAGGACCCTGGCCGCGGAACTGATCGGCGAGGGCTTGGTACTCGTCGGCGGGCGGCCGGCGGCCAAATCCGACCGGGTGCCGGCCGGGGAGTGGCTGGAGGTGACGTTGCCCGCGCCGGTCGCGGCGGCGCCGCCGCAAGTGGTTCCCGGGCTGGCCGTGGTCTACGAGGACAGCGACGTCGTGGTCGTGGACAAGCCGCCGGGCGTGGCGGCCCATCCCACGCCGGGCTGGACCGGGCCGACGGTGCTCGACGGCCTGTTCGCGGCCGGCCACACGATTGCGACCAGCGGTGCGGCGGAACGGCAGGGCATCGTGCACCGGCTGGATGCCAACACCTCCGGGCTCATGGTGGTGGCCAAGAGCGAGCGTGCCTACAGTGCGCTCAAACGAGCGTTCAGGGATCGGGAAGTGGATAAGCGCTACCACGCCCTGGTGCAAGGCCACCCGGACCCGCTGCGCGGTACCGTCGATGCCCCGATCGCCAGGCACCCGTCCGGCGACGGCCGGTTCGCGGTGATCGCGGGCGGTAGGAACAGCGTCACGCACTACGACACCATCGAGGCGTTCCGCGGCGCCAGCCTGGTGGAGATCATCCTGGAGACCGGGCGCACCCATCAGATCCGGGTGCACATGTCCGCGTTGCGGCACCCGTGCGCGGGGGACCGGCTGTATGGCGCGGACCCGGTGTTCGCGGCCGGGCTCGGGCTGACCCGCCAGTGGCTGCACGCGGTCAGGCTTGGCTTCGATCACCCCGATGACGGCCGCCGCGTCGAGTTCACCAGCGAGTACTCACCCGACCTCGCAAAGCCCCTCGACGCCCTCCGCGCCCAGAGCTGACGGCGCCGCGCTGGCCGGCGCCCGGAGCTGGCCCGCCCGAGCCGCGTTGCGGCCACCGTTTCATGATCACGAGTAGTGGGACCAGCTCGTCGAAGCGAGTCCTCGTCGCTTCGAAGTCTGATCGGCTGTCGAACGTGACCACTGTAAGATCAATGCGTCTGCGGGCTCTCCTAGTCATGTTGGTTCGTGTGCCGTCCGGTACTCGTCAGGAGAGAACGCTCCTTCGATTGACACTGATTGATGCGCAGAAGACTTCAAGATCGGGCCTCGGCGACGGCTTGCATCGCGCGGAGCCGACCGCTGGACAGACCGCGAACGAGGTTGTTCGCCTTCTCGACGAATCTGTCGACGAATATGTGCAACCCCAGCGGGCCGGGAGGAGCCGACAGGAAGATCTCCATGATCGTCACTGCGTCCTCAGTCATGTCACTCCAGTGAGTGACTGAGAAGCCGGCAGATTCGATCGTGGCCCGCAAGTGGTCACCGGAGGCCAGGTGGCTCAGCGCTGGTTGATCAGCCCACGGAAGCGGGAAGTCGAGCTCGCCCGGCGTCCCAGCGATGATGTCCCAGATGGCGAGCCGCCCTCGTGGTCGAAGCACACGGCGGGCCTCCTCGTACAGGCGGGCCTTGTCGGCCACGTTCATCTGAACGTGCTGGCTGAAGACGACGGTGAAACTGGCTGAATGGAACGGCAGGTCCGTCACATCTCCGTGATGCACCGAGATGTAGCCGTCCAACCCGACCAGCCGGTTGAGCCAACGGGACGTGTCGCAGTATTCCTCTGTGAGGTCGACGGCCGTGACACGGCAGCCGAACTGGTCGGCGAGATAGCGGCCTGTGCCCCCAACGCCACTCCCGGCGTCGAGCACCTCGTCGCCGCGCTCGATCGCAGCAAGCTCGGCGAGTTGGCTGGTCGCGATTCGACCCATGGTGTGGAAATCCTCGAGGGGTGCGAGATCGGCACGCTGCAGGTCGTTGAGGTCCATGCCGGCGGCCACGAGGGCTTCCTCGATGCCATCCCTGGAGAGGCCGGTTGCGTACTGTCGGTCGAGACTCATCGCTGGCTTTGGGTGCTCGCGATGGCGGCCAGGAGATCGGCCACGCGCTGGGGTTGATCGTGCTGAGGCCAGTGCGAAGCGTCTGGCACGACGTGAAGAGCCGGGTCGGCCGCCGCCTCCTTGAGCGCATCGATCTTGAGCTGCATTGCCTTCTCCTCTACGTTGAGTTCTTCACCGGGCACGGGAGGCCGGGCTTTCCGCCACGGCAGTACGCGGCGTGGCGTCGGCACTGAGCGGGCCGGTGGCTGGCAGCGGTGTGCGTGGGGCTCTGCGCAGCGCGAGCAGGGAGGTGATGTGCAGGGCGAGCAGCAGCGGTACGGCGGCTGTCGGGATCAGCGCGAGCGGGAGTTCGCCGATCGGTGCAGCCGACGGCGTGACGTTGAGCAGCTGGTATCCGGTGAGGGCGCCGAGGGTCAGGGCCACGACCAGGTCGGTGATGCCGTACGCGTTGAACCACAGGGCGTGGCGGCGGCCTGTGCCCTGCGTGAGCCTGCGCGCGACCAGCAGCGCGGTGATACCGGCGGCGATGTCGCCCAGGCCTGCGGGCAGGGCGAACAGCGCGGGCAGATGACCGAGGGCCATGATAATCAGGAAGTCCACCCCGGCCATCCGGAACGAGTGCGGGAGCATGAGACGGCTCACCATGCCCGGGGCCGCCAGGGCGCGCGCCACCACCGGGATCCGGCTGAGCGCCAGCAGCGTGCCCAGGAAGCCGACCACCGCGACCGGCATCCACGGCACCCCGTGGCCGAGCTGCGTGTGGTACAACCCGTGACCCGCGATCACCGCGCTGGCGGTGAACCAGCCGCCGAGCACGACGGCCGCGCCCACGGCGAGCAGCGCCGCGCGCCTTCGGCCCAGGCCGGCGCGTTGCGCACCGCCGTACAGCACGACGCAGGTCAGAGCCGGGATCGCGATGACTCCGGCGATGGTGATCGCCCATAGATAGCCAGGTGGGTCATACATGGCATCCTCCATTTAGTAGATATCTACAAGATACTAGGTACAAGATAGTATCTGTTAACTCGTATCATGGGGGACATGACTCGGAACGTTCGTACCTACGACCACTTCTGCCTGGTCGCACGCACCCTGGAACGCGTCGGCGACCGGTGGAGCCTGCTGGTGATCCGCGACCTGCTCACCGGCACCAAAAGGTTCACCGACCTGATGGACCGCCTCGGCGGGATCACCCCCAAGACGCTCAGCCAGCGCCTCCGCGAGCTCGACGACACCGGGATCGTCACCGCCGACCGCGAGCCGGGCCGGCGGGAGGTCTGGTATCGCCTGACACCGGCCGGAGCCGACCTCGGACCCGTCATCGACGCGCTCAGCTGGTGGGGGCTACGGCACGCCTGGCGCTGGCCCCAGCCTGGCGAGCCGCTGCACGCCGAGCACCTGCTCCGCGCCGCCACCCAGGCCATCGACCTCGCCACCGACGACCACGAACCAGCCCGCTGGCACTTCCGGCTCGACGGCACGGACTACCTGGTCGAAAGCGACGGCCACCAGTGGACGCTCACCGCGAAAGCCCCGCCCGCACCGGCCGACGTCACGATCACCGCGACCGCCGAATCCCTGGCCACCTTCATCTTTGCCCGGTCGGACCCCGGCCTCGACATCACCGGCGAAACCGGGCCCGTCCAGCGATTCCGGCAGCTGATCAGCACCCTGGCCACCGTCGTGCAGTGAGGGCCGGCCGCCGGGCGCTAAGCACGGACGGCAGCGGAGTCCGGCTCGCCGGCGGCCAGGGCAGCCCGCGCGGGCTGGCCCACCTCGGTCCACGGGCGAGCCCGGTCTTCCGCGACACCGACCAGCCTTTCCAGTCGTGGCAGCGCTACGGAGGTGAGGAACTCCTCGCGCTCACGACCAGTGAGGCTCACCACTTCGCGCCACAAGCCGGGGAACCCTACGACGCTTGCAGGCGGCGAAATGTCCGTGATCATGGGACGGGGGCTAATCTGGCCCGGCTTGGCGGCCTGCCGTACAACTGGGACCGCTTCGCGGCGTGCCGCAGTAGGCGCGAAGCCCGCCGCCTCGGTAGGCTCGACAAGCCGGACTGGTGCGGCCGTCGGCTGAGGATTTGTCAGGGTGTGGGTCCTCCGGCGCGGCGCGCCGGTCACTTCCCCCGGCCCCGGTAAGTGGACGCCCGCGAGGGCGCTCCGACGCATGCCCGAAGGAGGCGGTCTTCATGACGGCAGCAGCGGCGGAACGCGGCGCGGACGGCGGATTCGCCCACCTCCATGTGCACACCGAGTACTCCATGCTGGACG
>OCZU010003078.1_pt1 | contig 10555 bp, 4 predicted proteins | sample 1539001 | NCBI WGS metagenome assembly OCZU01 (sample SAMEA3539306, study PRJEB22396) | soil metagenome | biome: tundra; feature: field; material: soil | place: USA | collected 2010-05 | depth 0.15 m | reverse complement strand
GTCTATGACAGCGTTGCGCGATTGCCCGTAGCCGGCGCGCTCATGCAGATCTTGGGGGCGGGCGGCCAGATCGTGCCGCCGGCTTGCCTCATCGGCGGCGTCAACCAGATCACGACCGCGGTCTCCGGTACGGTGCTCGACGGTGCCTACAACTTCATGTTGCAACACCCGGTGCCCGCGGGATGCGGAGGCGCGGGAACCTATCAGCTGAAGATCACGCCGCCGAAGAACTACGTGCCGTCCAAGACGCTGCCGCCGGTCGCGGGCACGCTCTCGCCACCGACCGGCTGCATCAATGGCGCGGCCGGCGGCGTTTGCGTCGTCGAGAACCAGATCGGGCCACCGGTCGGCGCTGAACCGACGCCTCATTATCTGGCGCTCGCGCTCAATCCGGCGACGCCGGGTCCGAGCGTCGTCGGCAACGATATTCCGCTCGACCCCGCGGCGCTGCCGCTGCTGTCGATCAGCAAGATCGGCGACCGCACCGAGGCGGAACTCGGCGCGACGATACGCTACACGATCACCGTGGCGCGCACCGACACCGGCACGACGCCGATGAACACGCTGGCGGTCGTCGACCTGCTGCCGGAAGGGTTCAGCTACGTAGCGGGCACGGCTTCGCTGAACGGCAAGGCCTTGCCCAACCCCGTCGGCGCCCCGGGACCGCGGCTCGTGTTCACGCTGACGCCACCGGGCGGCCTCGGCGCGGGCGCCCAGGCGACGCTCACCTACCGCGTGCGGCTCGGCGTCGGCAGTCAGCAGGGTAGCGGCATCAACACCGCGCAGGCGACGCTCAATGCGGCGCTCAACTGCGCCAAGGCGCCGGCCTCCTGCTCCAACGTCGCCGAGTTCCGCGTGAGGATTACCAATGGCGTATTCACGACCAATGCCTGCATTACGGGCAAGGTGTTCGTGGATTGCAACAACAACCACGTGCAGGACGCCGATGAACTCGGCATTCCCGGCGTGCGCATCTATCTCGAAAACGGCCAGTACTTCATCACCGACAACGAGGGCAAATACAGCTATTGCGGGCTCGCGCCGCTCACGCACATTGCCGTCATCGATCCGCTGACGCTGCCCAAAGGCAGTCGCATGATGGAAACCTCGAATCGCAACATGGGCGATCCGAATTCGCTGTTCCTCGATCTGCGCGCGGGTTCGCTGGATCGCGCCGACTTCATCGAAGGCAGCTGCAGCAACAAGGTGCTCGAACAAGTCAAGGCGCGCCGCGCGCAAGGCGCCGTGCACGCCAACGAGAACGAACGCGCGGGCCGCAAGCCCTTGAAATACGACGCCAAGCCCGCGGACTATCCGGCCGAAGGCACCGACAGCGCCAATCAGCCGCCCGTGAAGACGCGCGAGAACGCGCCGGTCGATGGCATCGCGCCCGCGCCCGCGCCCACCGCACCGGCGACACCGGTCGACCCGCCGGGGCCGCCGCAATGAGCGTCATCAAGTTCCGATCGGCCACCGCACTCACGCTCGTCGCGCTCGTCGTGAGCGGAATCGCGGCCGCCAATGGGACCGATCAGCGCTTCGAACCGGTCGTAGCGCTGCCGGACCTGCCGGGCAACTTATTCGGCATCGCGCCCTACGCAGCAGCCGCCGACGTCAAACACATCAAGATTGAGCTCGGGCGCGACCGCGCGCCCGCGGATGGCCAGACCGCGATCCCGGTGCGCATTACATTGACCGGCGATCAGGGCCAGCCGGTGAGCAGCCCCGTGATCGTGACGCTCGAGGTCTCGGGCGACAGCGCGCGCATACAACTTCCGGGCGCCGCGACCGATGAGCTGCGGTCGCGTAAGCTCGATGTCGATCGGCTCACGCGCGGCACGCAGATACGCGTCGAGGGCGGCACGGCTGCATTCAATCTGCTCGCGCCGATCCATCCACAGGATGTAAAGCTCCGCATCACCGCGGGCAATGTCGTCGCCTCGCGCACCGTCGAGTTCCGCGCCGAGGCACGGCCGATGATCGCCGCCGGTCTCGTCGAGGGTACGCTGCAATTGTCGGGCCACAGCGCGCCCGTGACCCAGCCGGGCCTGCAAGTCGACGGCTTCGAACAGCAGCTCACGCAATGGTCGCATACGTTCAACGGCGGCCAGGATGACGTCGCGCTACGCAGCGCTTTCTTCGTCAAGGGCACGGTCCAGGACGACATGCTGCTGACCGCGTCCTTCGACAGCGACAAAATACTGCCGGCGAGATTGCTGGCCGGCGCTCAGCCGGACCAGTTCTTTTCGGTCACCGGAGATTCCTCGATTCAGGGCTTCGATGCGCAAAGCTCGCAGCGTCTGTATCTGCGCATAGACGAGAATCGTTCGTTCCTGCTCTACGGTGATTTCAATACCGGCAATGGCTTCGCACAGCAAGCCCAAGGCGGCACGACCGCCGACACGCGGCTGCAGCTGCTCGGCGCCTATAACCGCACCGTCACGGGTCTGCAGGAACATTACGAAAACGGCAACGGCTATCTCAATCTGTTCGCGACACGAGACACGCTCAAGCAGGTCGTCGAGGAGTATCGCGCCAACGGCACGAGCGGCCCGTTCACGATACAGAACACGACCGCGGTCGAAAACAGCGAAAAGGTCGAGATCATCATCCGCGACAAGAACCAGCTCAATATAGTGCTGTCGGACACGACACTGGAGATGTATATCGACTATACCTTCGAGCCGTTCAGCCGCGCGCTGCTGTTCAAGGCGCCGATTCCGAGCCTCGATCCGAACGGCAATCCGGAATCCGTGCGCATCACCTACGAAGTCGATCAAGGCGGACCAGAATTCTGGCTGTTCGGCGCCAGCGGCGTGACGAATCTGAACTCGCATCTGACCGTCGGCGGATCGGTCGTCGACGATCGCAACCCGACCTCGCCGTTCCGCATGGAGAGCGTCAACGCGCTCGCAAAGTTCGATGCCGAGACGAATCTCATCGCCGAAATCGCGCAGACGAGCGCGACGACTTATTCGGATAACGGCCAGATCACTACGAATCCGACCGGCGCCGCCGGCGAGACTCAGTTGGATGGAACGGGACAGGCCGAGCGCATGCAGTTCATGCATACCGATAACAGGTTCAAAGTCAGCGCTTGGGCGTTGAGCGCCGACAAGGACTTCGAGAATCCGACCAGCGGCGTGACGCCCGGTGAGCGCGAGTTCGGCGGGCGCGGGACCTATGACCTCGGGTCCGGCTTTACGGTGCACGGCGAGAGCATACGCACGGACGACACCGTCGCCGATGCCTCACGCACGGGCGCGCTGCTGGGCGTGGATTACCGCCTCTCGAAGAAAATCAAACTGACGGGAGGCTTGCGCTATTCCCAGGAGAACGGAATCGTCGGCTCACAAAGCTTCATCGGCGCCAATCCGAGCCCGGGCAGTTTGTTCAATCCTTCGGGCGGCTTCAGCGGCGGCGTCGATCCGTCGCAAATCAATCCGCTCACGGGCCAGGCGGCCACGCACAACGTCTCGCCGCTGACACCCGGTGAGGCCGGGCCCGAACTCGATGGAACATTCGCGTTCGTCGGCGCCGAGGTCAAGCCCATCGCCCCGCTCACGCTCAACGCGGAAGTCGACGAGGACGTCAGCGGCGACGGCAGCTACCGCTATGAAGGCGGCGCGGCCTGGCAACTCGCCGAGCGCAGCAAGCTCTATGTACGCGTGGAGGACCAGACCGGATTGTCGTCCGCGTACAGCTTGAACTCCGCCGAGGCGAGCCGCTCGGTTGTCGCCGGCGTCGACACCACGTATCTGCAGGACACGAACAGCAGCGCCGCGGCGTTCAGTGAATATCGCATGCTCGACGCGAGCAGCGGCCTGCAGGCGCAGGAGGCCACCGGCCTCAGAAACACCTGGGTGCTCGCGCCCGGACTGAACCTCGGCACGACCGCCGAGTATCTGGACGTCAAGAGCGCGACGGCACCGGGTGCGCTTTCGGCGACCACCGGCATTGATTACACGGGCAGCCCGCTCTGGAAGGCATCGACGCGCGTCGAATGGCGCCGGCTCTACGACGACCCGGGCTCGGTCGGCGACGACGGCCAGACCAGCACGCTGTTGACGGCCGCCCTCGCGCGCAAGATCGATCGCGACTGGACGCTGTTGACGCGCGAGTATTACCTCATTCAAGACAACCACACCGATGCGCTCGGCAATCCGAAAGCAAACGCCTGGCAGAATCGCGCGCAGGTCGGCTTTGCCTACCGCCCCGTCGACGACAACCGCTTCGACGCGCTCGCGATCTACCAATACCAGGAAGAACAGAACATCCTCGGCGATGCGGCCGGCACGACGATCCACATGGCATCGGTGCTCGGCAACTGGCATCCAAGCCGGCCCTGGTGGCTCAGTACGCGCCTCGCGATCAAGGACGAGGTCGACCGCTTTGCGCTGACCGACGGCGGCGGCAGCGATCGCTACACCGCATGGCTCGCCGGCGGCAGACTGCTCTACGACGTCACCAAAACCTGGGACGTCGGCGTACAGACATACACGCTGCGTAGCAATACCGGCAACGCCGAGCAATATGCGATCGGATTCGAAGTGGGCCGACTCATGATGGAAAACGTCTGGTTGAGCCTGGGCTACGACGTCACGGGGTTTTCGGACAAGACTCTGACCGGCAGCGACTATACGCGGCAGGGAATTTATATGCGCATTCGTTGGAAATTCACGCAAGATCTGTTCAAGGGCGGCGACCGCGGCTTCAACCCGTCGCTCGACCGTTAAGCAAAGGACAAAGACGATGAGACCGCCTCTAATGACACTCATGATCGCTTACACCCTCGCCGGCCTCGCGGCACGCGCCGTTGCGGGCGATGAACCGGCCGACCTTCGCTTGCGCACCTACGAGGCGCAGCAGGCCGACATCAAGGCGCTCAACGACTCGGGCAAGCATCCGGTGAAAAGCTACGCACTCGCCAAGGCACAATGTTGGCTGGACGTGAGCTTCCATGAATACACCCGCAACGATCGATCGGCGTTTCCCGCGCAAGCCTGGACGCAGTCGCACCGGATCACCGACGAACTCAAGGCCTCCGGCGAATCTGCGACCGCGCGCGAGACGCCGCTCATCAACGGCGCAACGCGGCTCAGGCCCGACCTATGGGCGAAGCTCGATGGTTTGAAGAACGCCGAAGGCTTTGCTTGCGCGCAGGCCTTGGTCGCCTGTGCCGAAGTGGAACTCGTGCATGCCGGCAATGAGTTTCGCCAGATCGGCTGGCGGCACGCCAAGCCGTATGTGCAGATCGCCGAAGATCAGGTTGCCGATGCGTCGAATGCCGCGGGCAACTGCGTCGCGACGAGCCCGCAGCCCGCTGAAGGCGCCGCCGCAGCACCCGCCGCCGCCGCAGCACCCGCCGCCGTGCAGACCGAACACGTCTCGATCGGCGCGGCCGCGCTGTTCCGTTTCGATCGCCGCGAGCCGAAGGATCTACTGCCGCGCGGCCGCGCCAAGCTCGATGCGCTCGCGGCCGAGATTGCGCAGCACTACGCGAGCGTCGATATCATCCGGCTCGTCGGCCACACCGACCGGCTCGGCGCGCGTGCCTACAACGAAAAGCTCGCGCTGGATCGCGCAATTACCGTACGCGAATACCTGCAATCGAAGGGCGTAGCCGGATCGTTTCAAACCAGTGGTGCCGGCAGCGAGGATTCGCTGACGCTTTGTCACGGCGCGCAACGTAGCGCCGAATTGCATCGCTGTTTGCAGCCGGATCGGCGCGTCGACATCGTCATCGTCGGGATTGCGCGCTAGAGGCTACTTGCGCCTGTAGGCCGCCAGCTTGCTATGCGTGCGCATCGCATCGGCTTGCGTCAATTCCTGTCGATTCGCCTTCTCGCTTCGCATGAGTGCTTCGAAAGCCGGCGCCGGTATCGGCCGGCTGAAGTGATAGCCCTGATATTGGTCGCAGGCGAGCTTCCTGAGGAATTCGAGTTGCGCCGCCGTTTCGACGCCCTCGGCGACCACTTTGAGCCGCAGGCTGTGCGCGAGCGAGACGATCGCCTGCACGATGCACGCGTCATCGGCGCGCGCCGTGATTTCCTTGATGAAACTCCGATCGATTTTCAGCTTGTCGATCGGCAATCGCCGCAGATAACTCATGCTCGAATAGCCCGTGCCGAAGTCATCGACCGAGATGAGTATTCCCATCTTGCTCAATTGCTCGAGAATCTTGATCGATTCCGCCGGATCGCTCATGACCGCGCTTTCCGTGAGCTCCACTTCCAGGAAGCGCGCCTCAAATTCGGCATCGGCAAGTGCACGGCGGATGGTCTCGACGACGACGCCCGCGCGAAATTGTGCCGCCGACAGGTTTACGGCGATTCGCAGCGACGGCAGACCGCCGGTTTGCCAGGCCCGCCCCTGACGACAGGCTTCGCGCACGACCCACTCGCCGATCGCGCCGATCAGCCCGCACTCTTCCGCGAGCGGTATGAATTCCGCAGGGCGCACGAGTCCGCGCTCGGGATGACGCCAGCGAACCAGCGCTTCGGCGCTGTACACGGAACCGCTCCGCGTGTCGACCTTGGGCTGGTAGTGCAGTTCCAATTGATGCCGCTCAAGGGCCTCGTACAGTTCGCTCTCGATGCGTACCTTGTCGGGCGCTCCCATGTTCATTCCGGTCAAGTAGCATTGCACGCCATTGCGGCCGCGCTGCTTCGCCGCATACACGGCCGCATCGGCGCGCGCGAGCAGCATTTCGAGCGAGTCCCCATCGGCCGGATACAGCGCGATGCCGATGCTCGGGCTTGCATGAATGCTGATTCCGGCGATTGCGACCGGCGCCTGGATGGCGTCGATGACTTGCCGCGCAACCGCTTCGGCCTCCGCTCGATCGGCGATCGGGTTCAGGACGATCACGAACTCATCGCCGCCCATGCGCGCAACGGTGTCGATGTCGCGGACCGCGGCGCTGAGCCGCTCCGCGACGACCTGCAATAGCTGATCGCCCGCGCCATGACCCAGGGAATCGTTGATCTGTTTGAAGCGGTCAAGATCGCACAACAGCACGGCGAAGCATTGTCCGTCACGATGCGCGTGAACCACCGCGTGAGCGAGACGATCCTCGAGCAGCACGCGGTTCGGCAAGCCGGTCAACGCATCGTGGGTCGCGAGATGCCGCAGTTGCCGGTTGGCGGCTTCGAGTCCCTCGGTACGGACCGAAACGACCTGCTCGAGCGTGGCGACCTGGCCGCGCATGGTGCGCTCGTTCTGCCATTTTCGGCTCAATGCCGTAGCGCACTGAAGCACCTCAATCGGCTCGAATGGCTTGCGCAGCACCAGAAGTTGGTCGGAGTTGCCGAGCCGGCGCACGACGTCGATCCAGTCATAGTCAGAGTGTGCGGAACAAATCACGACTTGCGCGTGAGGATCCACAGCCCACAAGTGCTCGATGGTCTCGAGGCCGTCCCAGCCGGGCGGCATCCGCATGTCGACGAAGGCCATGCCGTAGGGGCGCCCTGCGATCAGTGCCTGTTGCGCCATCGCGACCCCGTCGCGCCCCTGGAGCGCGAAGTCGACCTCGAAGCTCGGCCGCTCCGATTCCGGCGGCGTCTCGCCGAGAAGAATCGCTTCCGCGGCCAGGAATATCGCGTCTGCCTCGGTTTTCGGATCGACGCTCAACACCTTGCGAAAATCCGCATGGATCGCGGGATTGTCGTCGATGACGAGAACGCGTCGCATGTCGGGCCTCGTACTCAAGGCTGCCGCAGCGCGCGCGGCAGCTCGAGCGTGAACGTCGCGCCGCATCCGGGACCGTCGCTGCTTGCAGTCAGCGCTCCGCCGAGCTCACGTGCGGTCAGCGCTCCGCTGTGCAGCCCGAACCCATGCCCCGAGGCGCGCGTCGTAAAGCCGTGCGTGAAGAGGCGCGACATGTTTTCGGCTCGGATGCCGATGCCGTTGTCGGCGACGCTGATTCGCACCCGCTCGTCGTCGCCTTCGACTCGGATCGTCATGGTTTTGTCGGCGCGACCAGACTCGTCGCAGGCGTACTTCGCGTTGCGCACGAGATTGACGAGAATCTGCAGCACCTTGTGCTTATCGACGGTGATCGGCGGCAATTCGGCGATTTCCCGGCGCAACGTGATGCCGTGGCGCGCGAGCGCGCCGGCGTTCATGCGCAGACCGTCCTCGACGAGCGCCGCCACCGCGACCGTCTCGGTGACGCCGCACAGCTTCGCATAGCTCTGCTGCATGTTCACCGTATCCTTGATGTGTTCGATGTTTTCGCGCAAGGACGCGAGTTCCTCGAGAGCGACCCGCTTGTCGGTCTGCAGCTGATCGGCAAGCTGCGCCAGATAGGCCGGCAGGTGCCGGCCACGCTCATCACTCGAGATGAATGCGCCGAGATCCGCAGTGTGATCCTTGAGCAGCGATGCGACCCGCGCAACACCCGAGGATTTCGGATTGTTGATGCGTTCGGCCAGCAGACTCGCCGAGACATTGACGCTGTTGAGCACATTGCCGACGTTGTGCAGCACATTGGTGGCGATTTCCGCCATGCCCGCTTGACGCGAGGCGGCCAACAGCTGCTTGTGAACACGCTCGAGTTCGAGATCGGCGAGCTTGCGTTCCGTGACGTCTTGGACGATCAAGACGGCGCCAAGGGTCTGGCCGTCCGGGCCGGCCAAGCGCCGCGCGTTCGACAGCGTCGTGCGGGCTGTGGCGCCCTGAGGGACGATCACCAGTTCGAGATCGCGGATCACCTCGCCGCCGAGAGCGCGCGCAAGCGGGTGCTCGGCCGGACTCAAGGGCGTGACGCCGTCGGCACGATAGACCTGCGCCGCCGGCAAATAGCGCTCCGGCGTTTCGGGGTCGGGCCGAGCCGTCCCGGGAATGCTGAATAATTCGGCGGCGGTATTGTTATGGCGCGTGATGAGGCCCGCGGCGTCGCAGGCCAAGAGCGCTACCGGCAGATTGGCGATGATCGCTTCGACGAGCGTGCGGCTCTGAACCAAATCGCTGCGGGCCGCGACGAGGTCGGTGAAATCGCTGATCGTGCCGACGAAGCCCCCGACACCGTCCGCGGCAACCACCTGCTCGGCGAGAAAGCGCACGGCGCCCCCACTGGGCACGGTACGGTAGTCGAATCGCATCGGACGCGGCCGCCGGCAGAATTCGGCCCAGGAACTGCGCATGCGCACCACATCCTCGGGGTGCACGCCCATCGACCAATCATCGATGCTCTGCTCCGGTCTCAAACCAAAGACGCGGCGGTACTCGGGGTTTGCATAAGTGATGTTGCCGTGCACATCGCTGTGGTAGAAAGCCACCGGCGTACTCGCGGCGATCGCGCGCGCCAAGATCAACTCTTTGCACAATGCAAATTGCGTGGCCGCCTGCCTGGCGAGTGCCAGCAGCGCCGCGCTTTGATACGGCTTCAATTGGCGGGGGACGGGGTCGATCACGGCGAGCAAACCGAGCGATTGGCCGTCCGCCGCAACCAGCGGTACGCCGGCGTAGTACGCCGCCGCAGGCGAGGCTGTCGCCGTGCGCCGGCCCTTGAACCGTTCGTCGAGCGCGACGTTCGGAACTTCGAACAAGCCGATACCGCGAACCGCGAGCTCATCGCACGCGCGGTGGTCCGGCACCGCGGCAGCATCGATACGCCCAGCGAGCCGGCTCCAAGCGATATGGACGCCGGGAATCGTCAATGTCGCGAACGGAGCCTCACAGGTCACGGCGGCGAGTCCGACCAAATCGGCCATGGCCTGTTCGATGAGCCGGATCGAAGCGTCGATGCGCGCGACCGGCGGCTCGTCCTGCAGTTCCGGCTGTGTAGACACGGCACTCATCAGATTCATCGCTCCCCGGTTGGCGACGCGGTTTTGGCGGGCCGAACCTGCCGGGACATCCCCATAGGCGTCTGCCCCAGAGCCGCGTATGCAGCAAGACTTCGGCGTTACCACAGGGAACTTTAACCGCACCGGCAGGCCCGGGCTTTGACGCAGCACTCATCGCGGATCGCTAGCTGCAGCGCACCGCAGCAATTCGCCGATCGCGGTATATTGGCCTTGGGATATGACAAATCAAACGGGCGAACTCATCGGCGGATGTTTCGATAGAGTAATCCGATGCACACGCAACTATTTTCCCTGCTCGAGCATTACTGCGTGCTCATCGTATTTGTCGCGGTTTTGATCGACCAACTGGGCATTCCTATTCCCGCCGTTCCGGTGCTCGTCGTTGCCGGCAGTCTGGCGGCCAATGGACGAGCCAGCGCCGCCGCGCTGTTTGCCGCGGCGGTCGTCGCGACACTGATCGCGGACGCGGTCTGGTTTTTGATTGGAAGAACTTACGGAATGCGCGTCTTGAAGATGCTATGCCGTATCTCGCTCGAGCCCGATTCATGTGTCAGTCAAACCCAGGGTCGATTCGAACGCTGGGGCGTGAACTCGATCGTCATAGCGAAATTCATTCCCGGCCTCGGCACGATCGCTCCGCCTCTGGCCGGTGCGCTACAAGTCAGTTGGCTGCGGTTCATGGGCTTGAGCTTGATCGCGAGCTCGCTGTGGGCGGCGGTCGGGCTCGGCGCGGGGATGATATT
>OCZU010003077.1_pt1 | contig 10560 bp, 9 predicted proteins | sample 1539001 | NCBI WGS metagenome assembly OCZU01 (sample SAMEA3539306, study PRJEB22396) | soil metagenome | biome: tundra; feature: field; material: soil | place: USA | collected 2010-05 | depth 0.15 m | reverse complement strand
ACAGCTGCGCCTTCTGCCGCAGGATCGAGTCGAGCGAGATCGCGCTCGCCAGCCGGCCGCGCGTCCTGCTGCTCGACGAGCCGATGGCGGGCGTGCCCGCAGCCGAATCGAACGAAATTCTCGAGACCCTGGCCGCGCTGCCGTCCGACGTCACGGTCCTGCTGATCGAGCACGACATGGATCTTGTGTTCCGCTTCGCGACGCGGATTTCCGTGCTGGTCAACGGAGCGATTCTGGTCGAAGGCCCGAACGACGAGATCGCCCGCGACCCGCGCGTCAAGGACGTCTATCTGGGACAGACGCGCCGTGGCTGAGCTGTTGCGTATCGACGCGCTGCGCGCGGGCTATGGCGGCGCCGTCGTGCTCGATGGCGTCAGCCTGAAGGTCGACGAAGGACGGTCGCTCGCTTTACTGGGACGCAACGGCACCGGCAAGACAACGCTGATCGACTCGATCGTCGGCGTGACCCGCTATCGCGGTGGGACCATCACGCTGTCCGGGCGCGACCTCACGCGCATGCGGCCGGATGAGCGCGCGGCGGCGGGTATCGGCTGGGTGCCGCAGGAGCGCAATATCTTCAAATCGCTGACCGTCATCGAGAATCTGACCGCCGTGGCCCGGCCGGGTGCGTGGACGGCCGCGCGCGTGTTCGATATGTTTCCGCGACTTGCCGAGCGCAAGCAGAATCTCGGGACCCAGCTTTCCGGCGGCGAGCAGCAAATGCTTGCCATCGGCCGGGCACTGGTGCTGAACCCGCGCCTGTTGCTCCTCGACGAACCGCTCGAGGGATTGGCGCCGCTCATGGTCGAGGAGCTGTTGCGGGCGCTCGTGCGCATCGTGCGCGATGAGGGACTATCGGCAATCATCGTCGAGCAGGATCCGCTGAAGATTCTCCCCATGACCGACGAGGCCGTGATCATCGCGCGCGGCGTCGTCGTTCATGGTTGCGCGAGCGCGGCTCTTCTCACCGATCCCGAGACGCTGGACCGCTACCTTGGCGTGGCCTCCGTGACCACCGGCCTGGTCTGAAACAACCGGGGTTCAGCTTCTAAGGTTTTCGTTGAAGAAGGCGATGGATCGCGACCACGCGAGCTTGGCGGCAGCCTCGTCATAACGCGGCGTGGTGTCGTTGTGAAAACCATGGTTCGTGTTCGGATACATGAACATCTGGTACCTCACCCCGTTCGCCTTGAGCGCCGCCTCGTAGGCTGGCCAGCCGGCGTCGACGCGCTCGTCGAGCCCCGCGTAATGGAGCATGAGCGGAGCCTTGATCTTGGCGGTGTCGGCGGCGCTCGGCTGGCCGCCGTAGAAAGGCACTCCCGCGGCAAGGTCGGGCAGGCGCGTGGCGAACATGTTGACCGTCGTTCCACCGAAGCAAAAGCCCACAGCGCCGACTTTGCCGGTGCACTCGGGACGCGATTTCAAGACGCCGTAAGCGGCGAGAAGGTCCTGGTCACGCTTGGCCGGGTCGAGCTTTCCAAATAGCACGACCGCCCTTTCTTCGTCGCCGGGATAACCCCCGAGCGGCGTCAACGCGTCCGGCGCGAAGGCCACGAAGTTCGCCACAGCCAGACGCCGTGTCACGTCCTCTATGTAGGGATTGAGGCCGCGATTCTCGTGGATGACGACGATGCCGGGCAATTTGCCGCTGGGGTTTGCTGGCTTTGCGAAGTAACCGCGCATCGTCCCGGAGCCCTGCGGCGATGGGTAAGTCAAGTATTCGGTCTTGATGCGGGCGTCGTCCTTCGCGACCTGCTGGGCGAAGGCGTAGTTCGGCCTCAGGCTTTCCAGCATGGCCGCCGCGGCGAAGCCACCCACGGCGAACTTGCCCGCGGCATCCAGAAAATCTCGTCGGCTGATAAAGCCGTGAACGTAACCATCAAAGAGCTTGAGAACTTCCGGAGGAAAATCGCTGGCCTTTTTCCGTTCCATAGTCACTCCTCTGACGTGCAGGTGCCCGCGCCATCATTGTAGCCCGCAGGCTGGTTAAATATCGATTGGCCCATCGACGATTCATTCGAGCAGGCCTCGGGCCGCCGCTTCATCGGTGATCAGGACCTTCGCGTCCATCGCTTTGAGCGCCGCCCGGATCGCTGCAACCTTGCGCCGACCCCCGGCGGCGATCACGATGTTGGGTACGCGCCGAAGGTCGTCCAGACCGACGGCGATCACTCGCCGGCTGACCGGGTGGTCGACAACGCGGCCCTCGACGTCGAGGAAATGGCAGAGCACGTCGCCGACTGCCCCTCGCTGGATCAGACTCGACAGCTGCGAGCGCGGCAGGAGTCCCTCGCGAAACAAGGTTGCGTCTTCGCTGACGTCGCCGACGCTGACAAGCGCAAGGTCGACGCGTCGGGCGCGCACCAGCAGGTCGCGCAAGGCAGGTTCCGCCCACAGCGCGGCGCGCGTCGCTTCGCCGGCGACGAAGACCGGCGCGGCGAGCTCGTAGCAATCCGCCCCGAACGCATCGGCGATTCGCCGCGCCACCGCGGACGGGTTGACCGCGCGCGAATGCGTCATGCCCCCGAGGAGTGAGACGACCGAAAGCCGCGCATAGGGCCGCGCGCCGATAGCGTTTAGGCTCATGCTGAGCGTCGACCCCCATCCGACACCTATCGACATTCCGTCTCGGACGTGGTCGGCGAGGTAGGTCCCGGCAGCCTGACCGACCATGGCGGCGACCGCAGGATCTTCGGCGGGCGACGGCACGACCACAGCCTCCGTCAAGCCGAACTCGCGCGCCAGCCGACGCTCGAGCGCTACCTGCTCGCCGGCCTTGGCGTCGATGCGGATGCGCACGACGCCGCTGTCGCGGGCGGCGGCCAGGAGCCGGATCACCTTGGCGCGACTGATCCTCATCGCGCGGGCGATCTGCTCCTGCGTCAGTCCTTCGATGTGGTAGAGCCACGCGGCTCTTACACCCAGATCGGAAGAAGGCGCGGGCTCGTCGCGAGAGATGCGTTTTTTGCCTGGCATTTTCGATGCAGACTGCGTCGCAGCCAAGAGTGTCATCCGCGTCAAAGGAGTGTCAACCCGGGGCGCTTCGGCGCGGTGTGCCGAGGCGATGCCATTGGTACAGGGTTGACGAGGCATTCTAGTGGAGATATGTTCCGGTGTGATTACAAATGTTCGGGGCGCAGAGGGTTCGCTCTGAGCGTAGCTAAAGGAGGAGGAGACATGTCACCGGAATCTCAGCGCCACGCCGGCGGTTCGATCGCCGAAGGCCTGGAGCGCCGGGCGCGGGAGGGCCGGCCCGTCAGGATCGGCCTGATCGGCGCCGGGCAGATGGGAACCGACATCATCGTGCAGACCGACTTGATGAAGGGCATCGAGGTCGTCGCCGCCGCCGATGCAATTCCCGAGAACGTATTCGCCGCGCGCGCTCTTGCCGGCAACGGGGCGCGCGCCCCGGAGCTTGTCGACGACGCGGCCGGGGCCGCGCGTGCGATCGCGCGCGGCCGCCTGGCCGTGAGCGCGTCCTACCGCGACGTCTGCACCGCCGAGGGCGTCGATGTGATCATCGATGCGACCGGCAATCCCAACGTCGGGGCGCAGGTTGCGCTCGGCGCGATCGCCGCCGGCAAGCACATCGTGATGATGAACGTCGAGGCCGATGTCACGATCGGGGCGTACCTTTCGACCAAGGCGTCGGAAGCGGGTGTGGTCTATACGCTGGGTGCCGGCGACGAGCCCAGCTCGACCATGGAGCTGGTGAACTTCCTTCGCGGCCTGGGCTATCCGATCGTCGCCGCCGGAAAGGGCAAGAACAACGCTTTCCGGACCGATGCGACACCCGACGCCTATGTCGACGAAGCGAAACGGCGCAACATGAATCCGCGCATGCTGGTCGAGTTCGTCGACGGTTCCAAGACGATGGTGGAAATGGTCGCGCTCGCCAACGCGACGGGGCTGGTGCCGGACATTCCGGGTATGCACGGCCCATCGGCTGCGCTCGACTCGCTGCACAAGGTGTTCTGTCCGCGTGAAGACGGCGGTATTCTGTCGCGGAGGGGAGTGGTGGATTTTACGGTGGCGCGCGGCGTGGCGCCCGGCGTGTTCGCGGTAGCCGAGATGCGCCATCCACGGCTGCGCGAGCGCATGAATGACCTGCAGCTCGGCGAAGGGCCGTACTACACGTTTTATCGCCCCTATCATCTGACCAGCCTCGAAGTGCCTTTGTCGGCTGCTGCGGCGGTGATCTACGGCCAGAGTCACATGCGGCCACTGCCCGTGCCGGTTGCGGAAGTCGGCGCACGGGCCAAGCGCGACCTTGCGCCGGGCGAGACGCTGGATGCGATCGGCGAGTACTGCTATCGCGGATTTGCGCTGTCGCGTAGCGACGCGGTCGCGGTCAATGCGTTACCGCTGGGCCTCGCGCAAGGCGCCAAGGTGACGCGCAAGGTCGCCGCCGGTGACTACCTCACCTACGCCAACTGCGCCCCCGACGAGCGCCTGCAGATCGTGCAGGTGCGCCGCGCGCAGGACGACTGGGTCCGCATCGCCGCGGCCGCTTAAGGCCGGAGTCCCGCTCGTCTCATGGAGCCTCAAACCGAATCTGCGACTTCGATGCCCGGCGCCCGCCCGCCACAGCGTCCCGAGCTCGCGGCGCTCGACCAGGAGACGCTGCGCGCGGCGCTGAAAAAAATGCATCTGATTCGCCGGTTCGAGGAGACCGCCGAGGCGAGTTACATGCGAGGACTCATCCACGGCACGATGCACCTGTCGATCGGCCAGGAGGCGAGCGCGGTCGGTGCCATACTGCCGCTGCACGCCGACGATTACATCCTTTCCACGCATCGCGGCCACGGTCATTGCATCGCCAAGGGCGCGGACCCTGCGCTCATGCTCGCCGAGTTCTTCGGCAAGGAGAACGGCTACTGCCGTGGACGTGGCGGCTCGATGCACATCGCCGACATCGAAAGCGGCAATCTTGGCGCGAACGGCATTGTCGCCGGCGGACTGCCGATCGCCGTGGGCGTCGGCATGAGCATCAAGGCGCAAAAGCAGGATCGGGTGTGCATGGTCTTCTTCGGCGATGGAGCCGCCAACGAGGGCGCGTTTCACGAGGCGCTCAACATGGCCTCGATCTGGAAGCTCCCCGTCGTCTTCGTTTGCGAGAACAACAAGTACGGCATGTCGATGGACATCGCGCTCGCGATGGCCGTGGCCAACGTCGCGGACCGCGCGAGCGCATACGCGATGCCGGGAGTTGTCGTCGACGGCAACGATCTACCGGCGGTCGCCGCTGCGTCGCGGTCCGCGGTAACTCGCGCGCGCAGCAAAGGCGGACCTTCGCTCCTCGAATGCAAGACGTACCGGCTCCGTGGCCACTCCAAGAGTGATCGCAATCTGTATCGCACCAAGGAAGAGATCGAGGCGTGGCGCAACCGCGACCCCATCCGGCGCCTCGAAAGCGAGCTGGTCGCGCACGGACGATTCAACGCAGCCGAGCTTGCCGATCTGGAAAAGGAAGCGCAGCAACAGATCGAGAAAGCCCTCGACTTTGCCAAGTCGAGTCCCGATCCCGACCCGACGCAACTCACGCGGGATGTCTATGCCAGTTGAGCTTGTCGCTTCGGTTACCGCCGGCATAAGACAGCTGTCCTATGCGGAAGCGATTCGCGAAGGTCTTGCCCAGGCGATGGAAGCGGACTCACGCGTGTTCCTGTTCGGCGAGGACGTGGGTGTTTATGGCGGCGCCTTCGGAGTTTCGGGCGACCTGCTGCAGCGATTCGGCACGGAGCGCGTGATCGACACGCCGATCAGCGAGCTCGGTCTCGCCGGGGCCGCGGTCGGCGCCGCCTTGACCGGCATGAAGCCGGTCCTCGAGATTCAGTTTTCCGACTTCGTGACGCTGGCGATGGAGCAGATCGTCAACCAGGCCGCGAAGATCCGCTTCATGTTCGGCGGCAAGGCGAGCGTACCGATGGTCGTGCGGCTGCCCGGTGGCTCGGGCACTGGTGCCGCGGGACAGCACAGCCAGAGCCTGGAGGCGTGGTTCGCGCACGTGCCGGGCCTCAAGGTCGTGCAGCCGTCGACGCCACACGATGCAAAAGGCCTGCTGCTCGCCGCAATCGACGATCCCAACCCGGTGTTGATCTTCGAGCACAAGCTCCTCTACAAGACCAAGGGGCCGGTGCCCACCGAGCCCTATCGCGTACCGATCGGCGAGGCGGCGGTGCGGCGCGAGGGTCGCGACGTCACCATCGTTGCCGCATCGATCATGGCGGTGCGCGCCCTGGCCGCCGCCGTGCGCCTCGCGGAAGATGGCATCGATGCCGAGATCATCGACCTGCGCTCGCTGCGTCCGATCGATTTCCCCACCATCGCGGCGAGCGTGCGCAAGACGCATCGATTGCTCGTGGTCTACGAAGGCGTGAAGACGATGGGCATCGGTGCGGAGATCTCGGCGATGATCGCCGAAAGCGACGTCTTCCATGCCCTCGTCGCACCGATTGCGCGACTCGGCGGCGCCGACGCGCCGATTCCGTACAACCCGATCCTGGAAAAGGCGTCCGTGCCGCAGGAGGACGACATCGTTCGCGCTGCCCAAGGCCTGGTTCGTCAGAGGACGGCGCGATGAGTGCGATCGAAGTGATCCTGCCGAAAGTGGACATGGACATGGACTCGGGCGTCATTGTCGCGTGGAAGGTTTCCGAAGGTGAACGCGTGCAGCAAGGCGACATCCTGTTCGAGATGGAAACGGGCAAGGCGATGATGGAAGTCGAGGCGCCGGGCACCGGCATCATCCGCAGCTTGGCGAAGATCAGCGGCGAGCCGATCGCGGTCGGCACCGCCGTCGCATGGATTCACCCGGACGGCGAAGCCTAGCGCCACGCGGTAAGATCGGCCGCTCGCGGCGCTCGAGACGCCAGGTGGCAACCTTCCGAGGAGATCGTATGAACGTCGTATCGCGTAGCATCTTGATCATGGGCGCGCTGGTTGCGGTTGTTCTCGGCGCGAACCCGATCGCGGCACAGGAAGCGAAGGGCAAGCTCGTCCTCTACACCTCGCAGCCCGAGCGCGACGCCACGCAAACGGTGGCCGCGTTCAAGCGCGCCCAGCCCGGCGTGGACGTCGAGGTGTTCCGCTCAGGGACTACCGAAGTCATGGGCAAGCTCGCGGCCGAGTTCGCAGCGGGCCAGCCGAGGGCGGACGTGCTGCTGCTCGCCGACGCCGCGACCATGGAGACGCTCAAGAAGGACATGCGGCTGCTCGCCTATCGCGAAGCGAAGGTCGATGGCTTGCAGCCGGGCTCCTACGATGCAGACAGGACCTACTTCGGCTCGAAGCTCATCACCACCGGCATCGCGGTAAATACCGCGGCGAAGGTCCGCCCCGCGTCATGGGCCGATCTCGCAAAGCCTGAGTACAAGGGCCAGATCGCGATGCCGAGCCCGCTCTATTCCGGCGCGGCAGCGATCATGCTCGGCACGATGACCAGCCGTCCCGATCTCGGCTGGGGATTTTTCGAGAAGCTGAAGGCCGCCGACGCGGTCGCGGTGCGCGGCAACGGCGCAGTCATGACCGCAGTCGCGAACGGCGAGAAATCGTACGGCGTCCTGGTCGATTTCATGGCGTTCAACGCCAAAGCCAAGGGCTCCCCGATCGATTTCATCTTTCCATCAGAAGGCCTTCCCGCGGTGACCGAGCCGGTGGCGATCCTGAAGACAACCCAGAACGCCGCCGCGGCCCGCGCGTTCGTCGATTTCATCTTGTCCGACGATGGACAGAAGCTCGCCGTGTCGATGGGCTACATCCCGGCGAAGGCCAGCGTGGGCATGCCCTCATGGTATCCGGCCGGCGCAAAAATCAACCTGATGCCGACCGACATCGCGCAAGTCGTGCAGGCGAATAGCACGAACCTGAAGCGCTTCGCCGAGCTCTTCGGCAACTGAAATCGTCGCATGTTTCATTCCGTCTTTCAGGCTGACTGCCTGCATGGTTGACGCGGGGAGTACGCGCGGGCCGATCGAGGATTGCGGCCGTGGGCCCGTCAAGGACCGCGCCGTCGGACCAGTCACGCGCTACTCGTTCGGGTCCGTCAAGCGCTACGCCCGCGGGAGTATCGAGGATTACGCGCTGCTCTGGTGGCTGGTCATCGTCGTCGCGGTGTTGTCGGTGCTCCCGCTCGCGCGCCTCGTGCTTGAGGGGATCGCGCCCGGCGGAACACTGTCCACGGAAGCGCTTAGACGGGTTCTGTCTAGCCCGACCACTTGGACCGCCACGGGGCACAGCCTCGCGACCGCGCTCGGCGGCACGCTGCTCGCAGTCGTGATCGGCGTTACCGTTGCGCTGGTCGTGTCGCTGACGGATTTCCGCCACCGCAACGCCTACATTTTTTGCTTCGTCATGCCGCTGCTGCTTGCGGCGCAGGTCGTGGCTCTCGCATGGCTGCAGCTGTTCGGGCCGTCGAGCTCGCTGTTGAAAATGCTCGGCGTCGCCCCGTCGCTGGGGAGCCGAAATCCGCTCTACTCAGCATGGGGAATCATTCTGGTGCTGGGCATCCAATACTCGCCGCTCGTGTTCCTGACGCTGCGGGCAGGGCTTCGGACGCTGCCCCAGGAGCTGATCGAGGCAGGTCTGTCCGGCGGCGCCGGGCCTTTGAAGGTGATGCGTACGATCGTCCTGCCACTGATGACACCGCCGATTCTCGCGGGCGTCGCGCTCTGCTTCGTATCATGTCTGGGCAATTTCGGCATCCCCGCGCTGCTTGGCATTCCCGGCAACTACGTGGTGTTGCCGACATTGATCTATCAGCGTCTTGCCGGCCTGGGCCCCAGCGCGCTCTCCGAAGTCGCGGTGCTGTCGGTCTTGATCGGGTTCATCGCCTTAATCGGCATCGTGGCACAGGATGCGTTGCTGAGCCGCCGCGATTTCCGCATCAGCACCGCTTCGATGGTGGCGCGCCCCTTCGAATTGCGGCGCTGGCGCTTGGCCGTCGAGCTCGGCCTCTGGATTTTATCGTTTGTGGTGCTGGCACTCCCATTGCTGGCCCTCGTGCTGACCTCGCTCGTCCCCGCGGTCGGCGTCCCCCTTAACTTTGCAACGGCAACGCTCGACAACTATCGCTTCGTACTGTTCGAGCACGCGGCGGCCAAGCGTGCGCTGGTCAACAGCTTCGGCCTGTCGGCGACGGCGGCGATCGTAATCGTGCTTCTCGCGATACCGCTTGCGTATTTCCTCGTCTGGCGCCGGTCGCGGCTGCTGCGCGTGATCAACCTGATCACCGAGATGCCCTACGCGCTCCCCGGCGTCGTGCTTGCGATCGCGGCGATCCTGCTGTTCCTGAAACCGCTGCCCATTCTCGGCGTGTCGATCTACAACACGATCTGGATCATCCTGTTCTGCTACCTCGCGCGATTTCTGGTGCTGGGCTTGCGTCCCGTGATCAGTGGCTATCACCAGCTCGACCGCACGCTGGAGGAGGCCGCGCAGATCGCCGGCGCGCGGCTGCTGCGGCGTTTGCGCACCATCATCCTTCCGCTCGTGGCGCCCGCCGCCGCCGCGGGTGCCTTGCTCATCTTCCTCACCGCGTTTAACGAGTTGACGGTTTCCGCGCTGCTCTGGTCGTCAGGCTCGGAGACGCTCGGTGTCGTCTTCTTTTCGTTCCAGCAAGGCGGCGATTCGACATACGCTGCTGCGCTCGGCGTCCTGACCGTGATCGTGAGCGTTGCACTGATGCTTTCCACGCTGCTCATGGCCGGCAGGCTGCCCCCAGGCGTTCTCCCATGGCGCGATTGACCATCGATCGCGTCACCAAGTTGTACGGCGCGTTTCGAGCGCTGGATGACGTCTCGCTCGAAGTCGACGATGGAGAGTTCGTCGCTATCCTCGGACCGTCGGGTTGCGGCAAGACGACGCTGTTGCGGCAGATCGCCGGCTTCGACAAGCCAAACGCGGGCCGCATTCTCATCGGCGATGCCATCGTGTCCACGCCGGAGCGCCAAGTGCCGCCCGAGCGCCGCCGGATCGGCATCGTGTTCCAGTCATACGCGCTCTGGCCGCACATGACGGTCGCCGAGAACGTCGCTTACGGCCTGAATGTGGCCGGCGTCAAGGATCCCGAGAGAAAGCGCCGCGTGACCGCGGCTCTTTCTCTGGTCGAGCTCGACGGCTTCGCCGATCGTATGCCGGCGCTGCTCTCGGGCGGTCAGCGCCAGCGCGTCGCACTCGCGCGATGTCTGGTCACCGAGCCGTCGCTCGTCCTTCTGGATGAACCGCTGGCCAATCTCGACGTCCACCTTCACGCATCGATGGAGCGGGAGTTCGCGCGCTTTCACGAGCGCACCGGGACGACGATGATCTACATCACGCACGATCAAGCCGAAGCCATGGCGCTGGCGGATCGCATCGCGGTGATGGACAAGGGTCGTGTTCTGCAGCTCGCGACGCCCGCGCAACTGTATCGAGAGCCAGCCGACGCGATGGTCGCGAGCTTCATCGGCGAAGGCATGGTTGTTCCGGTGGAGATTCTCTCGAGCGAAGGCGATGCTAGTTGCGAGGCGGATCTCTTCGGATACCGCGTGCGCATGCGCCGCGCAGGAGATCGACAGCCTC
>OCZU010003076.1_pt1 | contig 10561 bp, 8 predicted proteins | sample 1539001 | NCBI WGS metagenome assembly OCZU01 (sample SAMEA3539306, study PRJEB22396) | soil metagenome | biome: tundra; feature: field; material: soil | place: USA | collected 2010-05 | depth 0.15 m | reverse complement strand
GTTGCTCCGGCGGAATCGACGGGCGCCCCGTCTGCGCATACAACGAATCGAACCAACCCGACAACTCCTGCAAGGCCCGATCCGTCATCTCCCGCACCCGCCGCAAGGGATGACCCTGCGGCACTCGCTTCTCCAGCGGTATATAGCTGAACACTTCCTCTTGCTCGTCCTGGTTTCCTCGCATCCCTCCTTGTATCTCATCCCTCACAAAATACAAGTGAGTTTTTCCGCAACCTCTGAAGCCGTAGACCACACCGCCGGCGGAATGGGATAGTGCGATTGCGGTGCGGACGCTGGCAACGGTAGACTTGATGGGCCGACTGGGGTGGTAGCGGCGAGGAGAGTGAGTCGAGCTTTGCTCGACATGGACGGGCAGGAGTGCCCGTCCCCACACACGCATCTCCACACAAGCAGAAGAGGACAGCCGAGGACGGCTGTCCCCACATGGTTCGTCCAAGGGGAACTTATGTTAGTCGTGATGAAGGCGCAAGCTACGGAAGAGCAGGTGCGGAGCGTCTGCGAAAAAATTGAGAAGCTCGGTTATCGCGCGCATGCCATGCCGGGAGCGCAACGCACGGCAATCGGCATTACCGGGAATAAGGGCGAGGTGGAGCAGGGCACGCTGGAAGAAATGGCCGGCGTACAGGAAGTGATCAAGGTTTCCAAGCCCTATAAGTTGGTGAGCCGCGACCTTAAGGAAGAGAACACGATCATCCGTTTTGCGGGGACGGCCGCGACCATTGGCGGGCCGGGGCTGGCGATTGTTGCGGGACCGTGCGCGATCGAGAGCCGCGAACAGGCGTTTGCCGTGGCCGAGCGGGTTCATCGCGCGGGGGCGCAGTTTTTTCGGGGCGGAGCTTACAAGCCGCGGACTTCTCCTTATTCGTTTCAGGGATTGGGGGAGGAAGGTCTGCGGATCATGGGGGAGATCCGCCAGCAGTATGGGATGAAGATTATCACCGAAGCAATCGATAATGAGTCGCTCGATCTGGTGGAAGAGTATGCGGACATGATCCAGATTGGGGCGCGGAACATGCAGAATTTTTCGCTGCTCAAGCGCGCCGGACGGGCGAAGAAGCCAGTGCTTCTGAAGCGGGGCATGGCGGCGACGCTGGAAGAATTTCTGATGGCCGCGGAATACATTTTGAGTGAGGGCAATTACAACGTGGCGCTGTGCGAGCGCGGAGTGCGGACATTTGCCGACCACACGCGCAACACGCTGGACCTCAGCGTGGTCCCGGCAGTGCAGCGGTTGAGCCATTTGCCGATCTTTGTCGATCCGAGTCACGGGACGGGCAAGAGGAATAAAGTCACTCCTCTGTCGCGCGCGGCAGTTGCCGTAGGCGCGGATGGATTGATGGTGGAAGTGCACAACAAGCCCGACGAAGCGATGTCGGATGGCCCGCAGTCCCTGTTCCCCGATCAGTTCGATGAGCTGATGATGCAGGTTCGCCAGATCGCGGCGGTGGTGGGGCGGACTGTGCCTGGGATTGGGGTCAGGGAGACGGTGGGGGTTGGCAAGTAGCTTGGGGCCCAGGTAGCATCGTGGGCTATCGAGCACCTGTCTGTTGTGCAAAGAACTGTAAAGTTTGTGGCGTTTTTTGGGGAGCTGAGACAAGCTAGTAATACGAACCGGTAGCCAGCATGGCTGCTCGCTTCGCAAACCAGCAACTCCGCTCGGCATGACAAAATTAGGGGATTGCGCAACTTAGTGAGAGACTGGCCTATGTTTCGTAGAGTGAGTAATTGTTCACGACTAAAGACAATCGTTTTGGGAGCGGCGCTGCTGGCGTACCCGTGCGCGATGTTTGCTCAGCATGGCGGCGGTGGTGGGCACATTGGAGGCCCCGCAGCGGGCGGTGGGGGCTTGAGCTCAGGTAACCATGCAAGCGGCGTCGACTCGAAGGACGACTTGCGAGACTTTCACCAGATTATGGCGGTGCAGGCTAGCCGTGAACAGAAAGTCGCGTATGCCTCGATGCTGAAGAGCACCGAGGCGGCTGGCACGGAATTGCAACGGTTTGTGGAACAACTGAGCAAAGGAAACAATGCGTCGGAAGTCGCGAAGCGCGATAAGAGTTTTGCGGAGGCGGTGGGAACAGCGCGGACACTGAACAAGAGATTTCTGGAGGGGTTCTCCGAACCACAGAAATCCGGGTTGAAAGAAATCACCAAGCGGCTGGGCAAGGCGGATTCCGAACTGGCGCAACAGGCCAGGGTGCTGGATCAGGAAGTGGAAGCGAACGCAGCGGGCGCGCAGATGACAAGTTCGGCGCAGAGTCTGGAGCGCGCGCTCACGAACTTCCAGCGGGAACAAGTCGATCTGGGCGAGGAAATGAGCATTACGGCCAACAGCAGCCAGGACTCCGCTTTCAACCTTCCGCCGGTGAAGAACACGGTCAACTTCGCGGGTCAGGCGGTCGCCGTGACCACGTCCGGAGTGGTTTCGAAAGGCGTGGCTGAAGGCGGCCAAAATACATTTGCCGTGCAGTTGACTGCGGACATGTCAGACCTGCAACAAACGATCACGGACGTACTGCGGGCCCAACTCGACAAAGCTGACCGATGCGGGGAGCGGATTGCGCTGCAGACGGCCACGCTCACTCCGCAGGGGCCAATTGGCATAGTGGTCGCGCAATTGCATTACGAGCGCTGGACGTGCACCGCGATGTTTGGCAGGGAGAACATGAACGAAATCGTGGAAGGCAACGGAACCATCGAGGTGAAGATGACACCGGGCGTTGCCGAAGACGGTACATTGCGATTGGTGGCGCAGATCGGACGTATCGATGCGGAAGGATTGGTCGGTGGGTTGCTGCGCTCGGGAACTCTGGGCGAAGCGCTACGCGATAAGATTTCGGAGTCGGTTCTTTCCACTTTGCGCCAAGGTGGAGACTTCAAGGCGGCGCTGCCTGCCGGGGCGCGGAGTTATGCGACGCTGAGGAAGGCGCAGTTTCAGGGAACGGGCTTGGGCAGGTTGATAGCAGTGCTCGATGGAGAGATTCGAGTTTCGAATGAAAATCTAACCGCACTGACCAGTGCACTGAAGGAACGATCGTCGCCGGATGGAGCGGCGGCGCGGCCGGAATTGATGGCACGTTAGTCGGGACTTTGAAAGAGTGCTCTCTGGTAATCTTATCGCTTCCGGATTTTTTCCTGGGAAGCAGCCTTAATCTTGCGAAAACTCCTCTTCATTATTGTTCTGATTCCGCTGCTGGCTGCGGCCGGGTGGTGGTATTTCCGCGAGCAGCCCCTGCCGGATTATGGGCCGGCATACCGCGAATATGCATACGTCAGCAATGGCAAGAGTAATACGGTGAGTGTGATCGATCTGCGGACGTTTGAGCTGGCGAAAACTATTGCCGTGGGAATTTCACCAACCGGGATTGCGGCCAACCGTAAGAAGAATGAAATCTATGTGGTGAACTCGGGGTCGAACAACGTCAGTGTAATCGATGCCGAGAAAAATGCGGTAGTGGCGACAATTGGGGTCCACGGACGGCCGTACTTCATTGATGTTGCGGAGGATGGCAGGCGCGCTTATGTGGCGAACTCGGGGTCGGCGAATGTCTCGGTCATCGATCTGGATGAGCGTACCGTGCTGGGAAATGTGCGGGTGGGCTCGGTGCCGGGACTGGCGCGGGTTTCGCCCGACAGCGCCACCGTAGTGGTATCCAATCGCGGCGACAATACGGTCTCGCTGATCGATGCTAAGTTGTTGCGGGTGCGGGCAACGCTGCCGGTCTGCCAGCAGCCGGAAGACATCTCCATTCTGCCGGATTCGAGCAAAGCATTCGTGGCATGTTCAGGCTCGTCGCAAGTAGCATCCATCGCGTTAGCGGCGAACAAAAATAGCGCACCCGCGGGCGACCGCGTGCTGGCGCTGCTGGATGTAGGACGGACGCCGGTGAGTCTGGCGCTGAAGCCCGATGGCGGCGAGATGATGGTTTGCGATTTCGATTCCGACAGCATCTCGATTATCGAGACGGCGAACGATGAGGTGGGCAGCAGCGTGCTGATCGGACAACATCCCGCCCGCGGGCTGGTTACGCTTGATAACTCACGGCTATACGTCAGCAATTTTGGATCGGACAGTGTGGCGGTTTACGACATCGAGATGGGCAGGCGCATTGCCACCATGCCGGTAGGCAGCCATCCCGATGCATTGGCGTTGTCGCAGGATCAGAGGTATCTATTAGTGCTCGATACGCAAGCGGGCGACGTAACGGTGATCCAGAAGCGCACCGCACGAAAGCTGGAACCCACGGAGTATTCGCTGCTGACCATGATTCCCGTGGGCCTGCAGCCGAATGGGATTGCGGTGAAGTCGTTCATGGTCAGCAAGCCGGTCGCGACGAAATAAGCCGGCGGCGTGGCAGCCGGCATCGTGAGGGGGGAAGAGACATAGCCAGCTGCGTCTCTACGACGCGGACACTGGCTTCCCACAGAACTTATCCAGCGCTGCTTTTAGGTCGGTAGCAATGGCTGGAGCTTCGCGGGATTCGATGTCGCGGCGCGGCATCATGTAGACGAGTTGGCCGTCGCGGAGAATGGCGATAGAGGGCGAGGACGGCGCCTGTCCGGTGAAGTAGCTGCGGGCGCGGTCAGTAGCTTCCTTGTCTTGTCCGGCAAAGACGGTGAACGCTTTATCGGGATGCGCGGCCTTCTCCAGGGCCATGCGAACGGCGGGGCGCATGCGCCCAGCGGCGCATCCGCAGATAGAATTGACGACCACCAAAGTTGTGCCGGGCCGGGCGTTCAGCGCGAGATCGACAGCCTCGCCGGTGCGCAGTTCTTCGATGCCCAGGCGCGTCAATTCCTGGCGCATGGGGATGACCATGATTTCCGGATACATTGCGTGAGCTCCCTCGTTGAACAGTTAACCAGTGTGTATATCTTAATTCTAACGCAGAACTAACCATTCCCTATGGCTAAGAACCCGATTTCTGAAGCGCTGCTTGTGCGGAGCGTGCATCCTCGGGGCTGAGGCTGCCAGCTTGCAGCGCGGTCTGCAAGCTGGCGTGAGCTTGTGCGGGCTGCCCGGCCGCCAGATAGGCCATTCCGAGATGGAAGCGAAATTTCGCGACCTGAGGGCTTCTTGCGACTGCGGATTCGAGGACCGGGACAGCTGAATTGAATAACCCCTGCTTATAGTAGACCCAGCCAAGCGTGTCATTGACGGCGGGATCATCCGGTTGCTGGGCCTTCGCTTTCTGCGCGAGTTCGAGGGCGTCACTGAGAGATCCGCCATGATCGGCATAGAGCCCCGCGAGGCCGGCCAACGCTTGGTAGTAATTGGGATCGACCTTCAAGGCATCCTGATAAGTTTGGCGCGCGCGATCGAGGTAGGCCTGGGCTTCGCGGGGTGCAGTGCCGAGGCTTCCGACATATTCGTAGACCTTTGCCAGGTAGATGTAGGTTGATAGAAGTTCAGGAAATCTGCTGCGTGCGGCTTCGTACTCCCGGATCATGTCGTCGCGGCGGTCAGTCTGGTCGTAGATGTGAGCCAGGGCGAGATAGCCGTTTACATCGGAGGGATTCAGGGCCAGGACTTGCCGGTAGCTACGCTCGGCGCAGGCCCAGTCTTTCTGGGCGATACAGAATTCAGCCTTGGCATGGTATAGCTGTAAAGCCTTAGGCTGAAGCGCGATTTGGCGATCCATGCGAGCGTTGGCCTGCTTCGTCTTCCCTTCTTTGGCGAGGATTTCGGCCAGGCCGCTCAGGGCCGGAGCGTAATCGGGCGTAATCGCCAGTGAGCTTTCGTAGGCCTTTTCTGCGTCCGCGTAGTTCCCCTTCATACTGAGGACGCGCCCCAGACGCTCCGCCGCGGCGGGACTGCGGGGATTCAATCCGGCCGCCAGTTCGAAGGCTCGCTGGGCCTGATTCAAGTCTCCCAGCAGTAGATAGGAACTTCCGGCGAGAACGTGAGCATCGGCCACCCAAAAGCTGGTAGCGATCACCTGGCTGGCATAGGCTAGAGCTACATTGGCGTTGTTTTGCTTCAAGCTAATGTTTCCAAGGCCCAGGAGCGCGGGTAAATATCCTGGCTGCACGCGGACGGCATTGGCGAGCGCCTGCTGCGCTTGCGCCGCTTGTTCCTGCGCGAAAGCCACCTGAGCCAGATAGAAATATACCGCGGGCAGATCCGGCGAGTCTCTGATCAGACTCTCAAGTTCGGCGGCGGCTTCACGAAGGCGGAAGGCGCCGAGATAGCTTCGCGCGCGCAGCAGACGGAAGCCTGGATCTTTTCGGTCTTTGTCATTGTCTTTGCCGCGCTGGTCAATCCATTGGTCGGCATCCTGCCAGCGGCCCAGCTGCAGGTAGCATTCCGCGACTTTTCTGGCGGCGGCCTGATCGTTAGCGTCCTTGTTTACCAGAGCGTGAAAGCGGTCGAGGGCGGAAGCGGCGTCGCCGTTGGCCAGATAGAAATCCGCGACGGCGCCATGACCGTCAGGATAGTTCGCTTCATCAGCTTCGATCTGATCCAGCAGATGTTTCGCTTCGGGCCGGCGGTTGCGCTCGGAATAAAGTGCGGCCAACGCCATGGGCAACTCGACGGCTCTTGGATCCTTCGCGATTCCCTGCCGCAAGACTTGCTCGGCACGATCGGGAGCATTTTGACCTTTGTAAAAACTCGCCAGATTGATGTAGGTCTGCGGGTCGTCAGGTTTGATATCGACTGCAGTTTGAAAGCTTTTTCCCGCCGCGCCGTATTCCGCATCCAGCAACTGGGCAAGGCCCAAATCTTCATAAGTCTGAGGGTCGGAAGGGTTGAGAGTAATGGCTTGGCTCAACTCATTTTCGGCGGCGACGTATTGCACCTGGTGAAGCGCGACCTGGCCGAGCAGGCGGTGAGCGCCGGCATTCTTGCCGTCCTGCTGAAGCACGGCTTCAGCCTGCTGGCGGGCTTCGGCATATTGGGTCGACGAGATGAGCAGATCGCCGAGATGCAAACGAGCGTCCAGATTCTTGGGGGCGAGATCTACCGCGCGGGCCAGGGACTGGCGTGCGGCAGTGGGATACTCCTGCTGGATCTGCAGAATTCCCAGGCGGTAATCGGCATCGGCGTAGTCAGGATCGATTTGGATAGCCTGGCGGTATTCGTTCTCTGCCGAGGTGAACTGTTTTTGCGCGAAGTATTGGTTCCCTTTTTCGACGTGCTCTCGGGCGCGAGCGCTGCTGCGGCAAGCCGGAAGAAGCCCGAGCGCCGTGGCAAGCAACAGAACCACTACGCATTTGAAAAGGAGATAAAATCTGTGGCGTGATCGAACCATCGTATTCTCAGGAAGGTCAGGGCAACCGAGTGCAGCGTCTCGATTTTAAACCAGGAGAACGCGGTAAGAAGGGTGAACGTCCGAACTTCGGGCCTAAAGCCCGAATCCTTGATGCGATGTACAGGGCGCAGTTGAAGCCATGCCGCCCTGGCCTCTTCAGAAACTGATCGTGTTCCGCAGTGTCTGAAAAATCTTCGAAACGCACGACCGATCCTAGTGCTTGCCTTGTTTGTCGGCTTCGATCAGCTGCGCGACTTTGGAACTGGTTCCTACAGGTTCGATCAAGACGACGTGGCGCTCGTTCAGAAACATGCGATCGGGACCGTGCCACTCATTGCCGCGGCGCACCAGAACGCTGGTTACGGCCTTGGTCTCCTGGTTGACCTGGCTTTGGATGTAATACACAGGGGTCAGCTCAGGAAAATTTGCACCGGCATTCGTGAGCTTGCCATAGTAAAGCTGCCCGTTGTCCAGCAGGACAGCGGCGTACGGCGTGGTAATCTCCGGTCCTTTGTGCCTTCCGCCTCGTTCACAAGCGGTTAATGCAGCCAACAAAATCGGTGCTACAACCCACGCAATCCGCGTCTTCAAAATAATCCCCTCGCTCTTCAAAATGTCGCTTCTCGCCCCGATCTATCACCGCATCATGCGGGGGAGAGATGGAGGCATTACCTTGACTGGTACACGGCGATTGTTGGAGGTTCCCATCCAACCCAGCGTTGATGCAGTGCCGATGGCGTGGCTTTGTCCTGCCCAGTTATTCAGAGTGGCCACGTTGTTGTGCAGCGAGGGCGAGTTCACTGCGGTTGCCACTCTCGACACGGCCACGGGCTCGGCAATCACTGGAATCACCGGCACGTGTTCCCAGCTGTGCAGGCCGGAGCCTCCAGCCAGGATCGCATTGGAATGTCCCAATCCCGCAACCAGAATCGGCTTGGCCAGCTTGCTGGTTCGAACCACGCGCACGCCGCCGGTCACCACGGGTGACTTGCTCTTGCTGCTTGGCGGCTTCGTCGTGGCGACGATCGCTGGTGACGCCGGAGCGGACTGGTTCTTCGAGCCCGGTCCGGTCACGGAAGTCAGGGTGAGTACAACGCTGTTGCCGGTGTAGGAGACGGTGAACACGTCGGTGCCGGAGGTCACGGTTCCGTTGGTGAACGAGCCCGTAAGGGTGCCGGTGGTGGTCAAAATCGTAAACGTCTGGCCGATGTTGCCTGAAGTTAACACCAAGCCGTTCACGATAGCTACTGTCACGGTTCCGCCCAGACTGGTATTGCCACTGACGCTGAGCGCACTGTAGGTGCCGGTGGTGAGGCCGCCGATGGACACATTCATCGTGCCGGTGGCCAGCTGCGTGTAGGTTCCGGTGATGGCCAGCAAGCCGGACAAGACCGGACAACTTGGGACATTTCAGGACATCGGGTTCCAGGTCGAATGGAGACACGATTTGTTCCTTGCATTTAGGCGGCTTCGCGGGAGAAGCTGTCGTCGCTTTGAAGCATGCAATTTCCTGCGGACCGTAATCCACTTATCTTGGTAAGATTCCGTGTTATCTGATTTTCCGGGTGGACAAATTATCAGAGGAGGCCGTTCAAGATGGACAAACGGTCGAGGCAGGCGACCTCGATGCTCTCGCCTGCTTCAAACTACCCGCTCGAATTCCCACTATCAGGACTTGCTGCTGAAGCCAGATAAAAAATAGCTGGGCCAAAAATTGACGACCGGAAACTCCATCGGGTTGCGCACGGCTAGGGCCGAGGTTCATGCCCACAGCGCCGAACTGCGCAAAGAACTTGGTTTGTTCGACCTGGTCATGGCGCAGGTTCTGCTGGTGATCGTGCTCGATTTCTTCGGCACCGCCGCCAAGGCTGGATCGGCTCACGTCGTCTTCTGGCTAATTGCCTTTGTTTCGTTTTTCATCCCGCTCGCCATGGTGGTGGCTCACCTCAATCGGCTGATGCCGCTGGAAGGTGGTTTGTACGAGTGGGCGCGGCTCGCGTTCGGCGATCAGGTCGGGTTTCTCGTGGCCTGGAATTTGTGGCTCTTCGTGATGCTGTACGTCGCGGTGATCGGACTGGTCACCACGACGTTTGTGGCGTATGCCCTGGGTCCGGCCGCCACATGGATCGCGGCCAGCAGGTGGCTGATCCTCGCGGTTTCTTTCGCGCTGATTCTCGCCATGATGTGGATGGCCGCCCTTGGGCTGCGCCTCGGTAAGTGGCTAAGCAATGCGGGCAGCACCGCTACGCTGATCACCCTTGCGATACTCATCGCCACTCCTCTACTGAATCGCTGGCGCGGGACGCTCGCCGAGTATCATCCGCTTCGCCTGGCGATGCCGCCCCTTACCGTTTTCAGCCTCAGCGTTTTCGCGAAGATGATGTTCGGCGCGCTCAGCGGCTTCGAATACGTCGCAATATTTGCGGGGGAGTGCCGCAATCCGGCCCGCAATCTCGCGCGCTCGGTGCTCATCACTGCGCCCTTCATCGCGCTCATCTACATTTTCGCCACGAGTTCGATATTGGCGTTTGTTTCACCCGAGGCCGTGGACGTGGTCGGCCCCATCCCCCAGGCTCTGCGCCTGGGGTCAAGCGCCTTCGGTTTCGCAGGTTTCATCGTCCCGCTGGCGATTGTTCTGCTCTTCGTGAACTACCCTACATCCTTCAGCGTGTACTTCAGCGCCAGTGCGCGGCTTCCGATGGTGGCGGGCTGGGACCATTTACTGCCCGAATGGTTCACGCGACTCCATGCCAAATACAAGACTCCGGTTAACTCGATCCTTTTCTTGGGGGCAGTTACGATGGCTGGTAGCGTGGTTGCGCTGGTCGGAGCAGGTCCGCAGGAAGCTTATGAACTTTTGCTGACGTGGGCCTTTACCTTCTATGCCATCGCTTATCTGGCGCTGTTCGCCATTCCATTCCTGTCGCCGAAAGATCGGGGACTGCGCCCAGGATTGTGGCTGCGGCTGGCTGCCGTCTCGGGATTTCTGATGACGCTGCTCTACGTTGTACTGTCGATCTTTCCTATTGTCGATGTGGAGAGTTCGTGGGGCTATTCCGTGAAGATCGCGACCGTTGTGCTGGGGGCAAACTTGCTGGGCTGGGCGATTTATCGTGCCGGCCGGCGCAAAACCGGGCTAACCTAAGTGTACTGTCCCGGACTTTCGCGGCAAAACTTCGAGGCTTTGAAAGGGCGCGGCTTCAGCCGCGCCGTAAGGTGCGCAAAATCAATCGCGGCTTTAGATGGGATGAGACGGCTGGTCTCGCGGAACGAGCTATGCTGCTGTC
>OCZU010003075.1_pt1 | contig 10562 bp, 6 predicted proteins | sample 1539001 | NCBI WGS metagenome assembly OCZU01 (sample SAMEA3539306, study PRJEB22396) | soil metagenome | biome: tundra; feature: field; material: soil | place: USA | collected 2010-05 | depth 0.15 m | reverse complement strand
TCAAATCATGGATAACATTTTCTTTTTAGTGATCTTATTATTGATCTCAAAAGCGAATGGATGATTGGGCTTTACCCAGGCATCATCTTTTCCTGACCATTCTTTTCCTGAAACTTTTTTAGGTATTTGTATCTTATAATATTTAGAGATCCTGTTGGTAGTTATTCGCAGGTGGATAGAATAACCACCTACGACATTATTCTGGTTTCTCAAATTTTAAACAACAGCAATCTGAGGAATATCCATAGGGCAAGGATAACCCTATTTTTTGGACCGTAAAACAAAATGTAAATCAAAAGATGGGAATAAAAAGGAATCGAATTTAATTAATTTACCCTGTAAGCCTTATCTGTGTTGACTTTTAATATTTTTAATTCTTTTTGATACATTTTAATTTTACCTTAAAGTAGCCTCGACAGGAATCGAACCTGTATCTGGAGCTTCGGAAACTCTTATACTATCCATTGTACGACGAGGCCGGAGAAATAAAGTCCGCAAATCTACAATAATTTTTTTCGGATAATTGTTGGACAGAGAATCTTCAATTATTGTTTTTGAGCCAATTTTATTTGATCAATCCATGGGCATTGGTGCTGAAAATTTTTACAGCAATTGCCAGTAAAATCACACCAAAAAATTTCCTGATTACTATTAACCCATTTGGGCCCAATGCTTTTTCTATCCATTTAAGTGATTTCAATACTACAAATATTACTATGCAGTTTATCAATATGGCTATTAATATATTGGTATCATAATAATTTGCTTTCAAAGACATAATAGTGGTGAGCGTGCCCGATCCGGCTATTAAAGGAAACGCAATTGGAACGACACTGCCACTCTTTGGATTATTATCCTGTTTAAAAAAGTCAAGGCCCAATATCATTTCCATGCCAATAAAAAAAATTACAATGCTGCCTGCAACAGCAAAAGATGGTATATCAAGCCCAAGGAGCTTTAATAAAGGTTGCCCCACAAACAAAAATAATATCATGAATGCTCCTGATGCTATTGTAGCCTGCGAAGAACGTATAACACCGCCCATCTTTTCTTTCAAAGAAATTAAAATGGGAATAGAGCCTAGCATATCTATTACCGCAAACAAGGTAAAAGTCACCGTTATGATCTCTTTGGCGTTTATATTGGCAAAATCAGCCATTCATTTTTTTGCAAATGTACTCCAGATAAAAACAAGTAAAAGATTCAGATACTTTACATAATTATAAAGATACCTGCACACCGGCATTCATGTTAAACCCCTTAGTGGTAAATCCTCTTGTAACAAAATATTTTTGATTAGTTATATTTTGAAAATCTGTGAAGAAGCTCGCATTTTTATTAAGAGTATACCTGCTGAAAAAATCCAGTATATAATAACTGCTCAACACATAAGGTGCTGCCTGGTATTGAGGCTCAAATGCTTTGCTTACTGATTTGAAATGAGTAGATAAATAAATACTTTTATTCAATTGGTAATTCAAAGAAAGATTCAGAATATTTTTTGGTCTTTTGTATAAATTAAAATAGGAAGTGTCTTTACCTGGCATTTCCTGTGTGGTTACTTTCCCATTTACAAAAGTATAATTAGCAGATACTGAAAAACTTTTGGAGATTTTTACCATCGCTTCTGTTTCCACACCATAATCATTTTGTTTATCACCATTTATGTAATAACTGGCATAGGAAACAGGGTCAGTATAAAACAGGATTACATCCTTTCCGTTTCTTATAAAGCCGGTAGCCCTTGCATTGAATTTATCTGAATAGTATTGAATACCCGTTTCATAACTGGCAGTTTGCTCTGGTTTTAAATTTTTATTACCATATTCGGAATACAATTGATACAACGACGGCACCCTGTAACCCGAAGCAACATTTGCATAAATTTTATAATGTTCATGAATTAAAAAAAACGGATTAAAAGTATAGGTGAAATTATTTCCATAAATATTGTGATGGTTCCACCGGCCCCCGAGGTCAAGGTTAAATCCATGTTTTGATTTAAAGAAAACGGAGGCATAACCGCTTAGCTGGTTCGTTTTGGCACTATCAGGAGATATAGGTGGAACAGGATAGCCATAATCGGGATAGTAAATATATGCCTGGCGGGTTTTGTTTTGCCGGTAATCCATTCCTGCAAGGAATTCAATATTTTTACGCAGGTTGAGGCTGGTATATAATTCAGTAAAGCCCGAAGTTCCGTTATAAGTCCCCTTTTGATAAGTGGTAGTACCGGGAAAGGGTACGGTATCATCCAAAAAATTCCTGTTGAAAATATTGTCATTGTATTGCAACCTGATAAAGCCATTTTGTACTTTGTAATCAACTGTAGCACCAGCAATAGTATTATCATTATGGTAAGTGTAATTCTTATCATCGGTAAATGCGCCTGCATCTAAATCAGCATGGTTGTTATTAAATTTTCCAAAAAGCCGCACATCAATTTTTTTAACTGGCTTAATGGCATAATTCAATTGAAATACATCCTGTTTAAAACCATCTTTATCAAAACCGGCTTTCCCTGTGGAATCGTAGGCTGAAGAAAAACCCTTACTATACACTTTATTATAGGAAATAAAATAGGTCTGCCCTTTGCCGCTATTACCACTGATTGATATATTTCCCTGCCAGGTATCAAAACTTCCTGCGGAAAGATCAACATGCAGGTTAAAAGGTTTTTTCTCCCCTTTTTTGCTTATGATATTTATAACCCCCGCAACAGCATCAGAACCGTATAATGTAGATTGGGCTCCTTTTAAAATTTCTATTCTTTCAATATTATCGAGCGCAAAATTATTCAGATCAAATTCATTGGTAATTCCAGATGGATCGTATAGAGGAATCCCATCCAGTAAAATCAATGTGTTCGCTGATGAAGCCCCTTCCATATACACTGTTTGATTAGTTCCCAAATTATTGTCAGCACCATTGATCATTAATCCCGGCTGATCATTCAGCACTTCGCCTAAAGATTTGCCGTAACTCTTTTGTAACTGGTCCTGTGTGATGATGTCCACTACTTTCCCGGTTTCACTTTGTTTTTGAGGAAATTTGTTAGCCGTTACAATTACTTCATCTAATGTTTTTACAGTGTCCTTTTGTGCCTGTGCATAGCCGCTGACAATAACAGCAGCCGCAATAAAAATTCCTTTTTTCATAAATAGAAATTTTTTTTGTGACTGCTTTCGAAATAAAAAAAGAAAGAAATATAAATGCTTTGCAGCTTTTACACTCCATGCCTTTCACCCGAAAGCCGTGAATGATCATTTGCGTAACAGGCAGGTCTTCTGGCTTAAGGATCTTACATGCCTTCCCGTCTTGCCCAAGGCGAGACAGTGGCGAGAGATATAAGATTTTCTTTTTCCAATTGCTGGATTAAGAAACTTATTACAGCTACGGGGATAGCGCCGGAATCTAACCGGACTTCCCTTTTAACCCCGATCTGAAACCGGGGACCAATTACGAGGGCAAATGTAACTGCAATAATTTTGGATTTCAAAAACAAATTTTGAAGAGGCTCCTGAATCAGGAAGGTTTATTTTGAACAGAGCAGTTATAAGAACCTTGAAAAAAAACCTTCTTGGTTTTTACTACCGAAGGACAAAAGCCATTTTTCAAGAACGGCCAAACTTAAAAATAATCCCTGCATAAAAATTTCTTCCCGGCGCAGCATTATAATAACGCCCCGCTGCTGCATTTATATCATTTCCCAGGCTGTATTTGGTATTAAAAATGTTATCAGCTCCTGCAAATATTTCCCCTTTTATTTTTCTATGAAAAATATTTTTGTATCCCAACCTTGCCCCCAGTAAACTGTAAGAAGAAGCATAACTGGTATTCGCATCGTTCAGCGAAATTTTGTCTGTATAGTTATACGTAATATTCAAATAGCCACCACCTTTTGTTGAGGCATCAAAACCGGCAACAATAACCTGAGGTGCTGCCCCGGGCATTTCATTTTTTGAATAGTCTGCTGTTAGTTGTTTGAAACTGTCATAATGGAAATCGTGCCACGCATGACTGATCCATATTTTGGCCATACTAATAAATTGATGCGGTTTATCAACAAGCTGGTAGGAAGCATAGGTCTCTATGCCTTTTTGTTTGGTGGACCCTGCATTTACATAATAATATACGCCATTGGTATCAATGCGCTGAACAATCGTATTTTTTAAATCGAAGTAAAATACGTTCATATCGAAATACAATTTGTTATGCAGCAGGGTACCTCTTGTTCCCACTTCATAATCCATTCCATCTTCCGGTTGGAGGTTGGTTCCGAGTACCCCATCAGAGCGGAGCAATTCTGCGGAGGTTGGCGTTGAGAAACCTCTTGCAATACTTCCATACACAGATACAGTTTTATTTATCTTTTTCAAAACTGCCAGGTGAGGTGGTAGTTTATTTTTAAATACTCTTGTTTGTGTGGTGGATGGCATAGCAGAAAGATTAATAAACTCAAGCGATGATTTATTCAAACTGGCCCCTGCAGTTATAATCCAACCTTTTGGAAGTTCCAGATCCATTTGAGCAAAGACCATGTATTGCCATAAATTAATATTATCATCAGATTGCAATGAATCGGCAATACCTAGTTTGTTACCATAATCCCTGGTATCGAAAAAACCTTGCTGGGCTTCTGCTCCAAAATTTAGTTGCAACCTGGTTTGTCCCATTTGTTTTTTATATTGAAATACACTCCTGCCTCCAAAATGAGGTTCTTTCCTGAATTCATACACGCGAATACCAGGGTTAGTAAAATCTGTGTAAGAACCGTAAAGCGAAGTGGTATTTTGCCAATTATCATTAAAGTGGTATTCATTACTGAAGCCTGTAAGAAAGATTTTTTGATAAACAGCAGCTTTATTTTGAACAGCGCCTGGCTGAGACCCTGAACCCGGCCTCGCCTGTTTTGGATCAGCATTATATTGTGTCAATGTTAGTCCGCCTGGCGTCTGGTAATACAGATCACTATAGGACATGCACGCATGCAGAGTTTGCTTGTTACTCGCCTTCAATACGCTTTCCCAGGTGCCAATGTCCCTGCGCATTTTTGCCTGCACCCTGTATCCATCACTGGATTGGTGGGTGTAGTTGAAACTATTTTCATGATCAGCATCTCCTGTTTTTACATTAGCATTGATATTTTGGGTATTAAAACTTTCCAAAGAGTATCCTAGGGAAATACCATTTTCCCAATTCACGGGTAAGGAATGTATAAGCATAGCTCCTCCTATTCCGGCGCCATATAAGCTGCTGGCAGGCCCTTTAATGATTTCTATAGAATTGAAATTATAAAAACTGAGTTGATTCAGGTAGGTGTTGCCGCTAGGGTCTGTTAGAGGAATATCATTTAAATAAATTTTTACATCTCTTACTCCAAATGGAGATCGTAAAGAACTACCCCGGATATTAAGCCGGTAACTGCCGGGAGACCTTTCTTCCATGCTTACGCCGGGCGTAATGTTTACGGCAGGTAAGATACTCATGTTGTTAAACCGGTTCAATTGTGCTTGCCCTGTAATGGCTACCGGCGCAGCCACATCAATCAGGCTCCTGTTTTGCTCATAGGCTTTTACTACAACTTCGGTAAGACTTTTTATAGTATCAGTTGGGTTAATTTGTGATGAAGAAGTATGGGGGAAACAAAAAAATAAGATAAGGCCGGCAAGAACTTTTTTCATGAACATACACCATAATAGGCATCCTAAAGGTAGGATCTTTTTTTACTTTCTTTTTTATTGGAATACGATTCATATTTTCTTGGGTAATATTCTTTCATAGATTTTATTGGTCTCAGCAATGTACATGAGTTTATACTCAATTTTTTTAAAATATGAATCGATTAAAGTATAAATAATCAGGTCCAATATCTAACCACAAATATTTTCTATCTTCCCGAAATGAAACCAGCAAGGGAGCTCAGGCTTTTTGACTTAACCATCATTATGGTGAGTTTTGTAATTGGTATGGGCATTTTCAGGACACCGGTAAATGTTGCCAATGCAGTAAACAGCCCCTTTATTTTTTTTAGCGCATGGATAGCCGGAGGCCTTATAGCAATTTGCGGCGCCCTTACCTATGCCGAAATAGGCAGCCGGCTGCCGGTTACCGGAGGATATTATAAAGTCTTTTCTTATGCCTATCATCCCTCAATTGCTTTTGCGGTAAACTGTATAATCCTGGTCTCAAATGCTGCATCGCTTGGAGCGGTTGCATTAGTAGGTGCGGAATATATTACCGGAATTTTTATTCCAAATTCACAGAATACTTCGTGGTTGCTTGATCCTGCGCATGCCAGCCATATTCAAACCATTCAAACCGGGGTTGCCATTGCATCGATCTTAATTTTTTTCGGGGTTAATTTACTTGGATTAAAAATGAGTTCCCGAACTCAAAATGTATTAACCATAATTAAGGTATTGATGTTGATCCTATTAATCAGCCCGCTGTTTTTTGCCACTGGCAATTCAATACAGGCAGGATTATCCATTGCATCAAAAAGCCCGATTTTATCGGAGTATCTGAAAGCCTTTGGTGTCGGTTTGGTGGCAGTGAGTTTTACCTATGGGGGCTACCAGCAGACCATCAATTTTGGAGAAGAGGTCCGTAATCCTCAAAAAACAATTCCCCGTTCTATTTTCCTCGGCATCATTATTATTATAGTCCTGTACCTGTTAATTAATTACGCGTACGTAAAAGTTATCGGGTTTGACGAGTTAAAAAACAGTAAGAATATCGCGGCAATAATGGCCTCAAAAGTTTTTGGTATTAATGCAGAACGAATTTTATCAGGCCTGCTTTTTTTGAGTGTTTTAGGTTATGTAAATGTTTTGTTGCTTAGCAATCCTCGTGTAATGGCCGCAATGAGCGATGATAAAATTCTTCCCCCGGCATTTGGAAAGAGACATATAACAACCGGAGCGCTCACCACTTCATTAAGTGTATTTGCAGGAATGTGCATACTAATAATTTTTTGGGCAAAAACATTTGATACCATTTTAAGCTTCACTATTTTTCTCGATTGCTTCGGGATGGTTTTTTCTTCAGCCAGTATTTTTATCCTAAGAAAAAAAACGAAAAATCTTGATGACAGCGGAATTTACATGATGAAGCTATATCCCGTATTACCGCTTATTTTTATTGCTTCCTACACATTTGTAGGATTAAGCATAGCATTTGATTATAAAAATAATAATTATGCTGCGCTCATTGGGTTAGCAGTTTTAGGTGCCTTTATGATAATTTATTTCGTTGCGAAAGCTATTGGATTAAGAAAAGGAATTGAAAAATAATTCTTATGGATCTCTCATATATTTTGAATGAATTAGGTGAAAACCGGGAAGAATATTTTAATGCTGTAGCGCCACCGATTATACAGACCAGCAATTTTGCATTTAATAAAGTAAATGATTTAAGAAAGGCATTTGAGAATGAAGCATCTGCTTACCTCTATAGTCGTGGAAAAAACCCAACACTAGAAATATTAGCTCAAAAGCTTGCAGCACTTGATGGTGGAGAAGCTTGCCTCGTTTTTAACAGTGGTGCCGGAGCAATTTTTACCGCGGTGCTGGCGAATGTAAAATCCGGCGACCACATTATTTCAATTGAAAAACCCTATTCATGGGCGCAAAATTTATTTAATAAAATTCTTCCGCGATTTAATGTTACCACAACCTATGTGGATGGAAGAAAAACCGAAAATTTTGAGAAAGCTATCCGGCTCAATACTTCGATCATATACTTAGAAACCCCTAATAGCTGGACTTTCCATATTCAGAATCTAAAGGAAATTGCCAGGCTTGCCAAAGAAAAAAACCTGCCTGGCAGGCAGAAGAGTATTCTAACTATTTGTGATAACAGTTATTGTTCTCCGTTATATCAAAAACCTTTAGAATTTGGAATAGACCTTGTTCTGCAAAGTGCGACAAAATATATAGGCGGCCACAGTGACCTGGTAGCCGGCGTTCTGTGTGGAACTTCCCAAATGATTGATAAAATATTTCAAAGTGAATATATGAATATGGGAATAGGAACCACGCCGTTTAATGCCTGGCTAATGATTCGCGGGTTAAGGACAATTAATATCAGGCTTGAAAAAATTTCGGATACTACGCTTAAAGTAGTCCGCTATCTCAAACAACATGAAAGTGTAGAGAAAGTCATTTTTCCTTTTGATGAAGACTTCCCGCAATTTAAACTGGCAAAGGAACAAATGAAGGGAGCTTGCGGATTATTTTCTTTTATAATAAAAGCGAAAACGATTGATGAGATTGAAAGGTTTTGCGAAGGGCTTCAACATATTTTGATGGCTGTAAGCTGGGGTGGCCACGAGTCTTTAATTATTCCCGGATGTGCCTCAATAAGTAAAAAAGATTTTGATCCTGCCAAGGCTGATCATCGGATGATGAGAATGTATGTGGGCCTTGAGGAGGCAGAATATCTGATTGCAGATTTGGAAAGAGGATTTGGGAGCATGTAACTGAAGAAAATTGCGTTTTGTTATTATATCAGAATTCCTCTGTCATTTCAATAAATATTATAATTTACGCTCATTAGCCTTTAATACCCGTAAAAGATTTACGCCCAGAATTTTATCAATATCCTTTTCGCTATAACCCTTTTCCACCAAAGCTTTTGTAATTAATGGATAAGAAGTAACATCGTCCAATTGTAAAGGGGAAGATTCAATGCCATCAAAATCTGAACCCAGCCCGACGTAATCAACACCAACCAAATTGATAATATACTCTATGTGTTGCATGAGCAAAGAAAATGGCGGACGCAAAGCCTGTACTTCATTCCTGTATTTGGAGAACATGTAATTTTCAACCATATTTTCACTCATCCCTGATTTCGAAAGGGAATCACTTTCCGATTTATGCTTTACAAAAAATATATCTTTCTTTCGGGTATAGGTGCTGTCTAAAAAGCCGGAATAAAAATTAACCTGTATAACACCACCGTTTTTCGCAATGGCTTTTATTTGATCGTCTTTTAAGTTTCTTTGATGCGGGCATATATTGTACACAGAACTGTGGGAGGCAATAACCGGTTTTGTAGTAGTATTAATCACATCCCAAAAAGTTTGTTCCCCAACATGGCTAATATCCACCATCATACCCAATGCGTTCATTCGTTGCACTACCTGGCGGCCAAAATCAGTCAATCCTTTATGTTGCAGATCCTTTGTGAAAGTTTCATCAAAAGCGCTGGTAGCCCATGGTGTAGAATTATTCCAGGTTAGGGTCATGTATCGAGCCCCTCTTTTATAAAGAGAATCCAGTTTGCTTAAATCATTCTCAATCTGGTGACCGCCTTCAATGCCAAACATAGCTGCTATCTTATGTTGCTTCACTACCTTATATAATTCCTTGCTGTTGGAAACTTCGGCTATTTTTTCCGGGTTACGTTTTGCCACAGCATCCAACGTATCCATTTGCCTGAGGGCAAATTGGAAAGGATTGGCCTGATTGCCATCGCTCCAGACAGAAAAGAATTGCACATCAAGACCCCCTTTTTTCCACCTATACAGGTCGCTGTAGGTTATTCCTGTTAAGTCCGTATCGAGAGCAACACCTCTTTCCATTACCTGTGTCAGGATATCATTGTGTGTATCTACAACAATTGCCTTACGGTGTATTTTTTGATAGGATTGCGCATAGATCAGATGCGAAATAAAAACGCTGAGGAATAATAATTTTATTTTCACTTTTTCTTTTTAGTTAGATTTTTAGTGTCTAATTTGTCCCTCCAAATTTAATTATATATGCGCATATCTTTCTTGGTTAAAATAATTGCCGGATTATTTTTAACCTTCTCCTATACAGTTACCAATGCCCAAAAGAAAAAAACTGTAAAAAGCACTACCACAGAAAGTACAGTACAATACAAGGACAGCTTATTCAATGGAATGAAGTGGCGGAACATTGGACCCTTCCGCGGTGGACGCTGCCTGGCAGTAACGGGAGTGCCCGGTGATGCAATGACCTACTATGGCGGAGCCGTAGGTGGTGGATTATGGAAAACTACTGATGGTGGCAATACCTGGGATTGTATTTCGGACAGCACTTTTCACAGTTCCTCAGTAGGAGCCGTAGCGGTGGCAAAAAATAATACCAATGTGGTGTATACAGGCATGGGGGAAGTTGAGATGCGGGGAAATATTTCTTTTGGTGATGGCGTGTATAAGAGTATTGATGCAGGCAAAACATGGAAACACCTTGGCCTGGATGATTCGTATGCAATCGGAACAATTGTGGTACATCCGCAGAACCCGGATATTGTGTATGTGGCAGCACAGGGAAAGATCTGGGGGCCAACTCCAAATAAAGAAAGAGGATTGTTTCGTAGTAAAGACGGCGGCAAAACCTGGGATAAGATTTTGTATGTGGATGATACTACCGGTTGTGTAGACGTAAAGATGGATCCCGATAACCCTGCAATTTTGTATGCCTCTATGTGGAAGGCATGGAGAACTCCTTATTCGCTGAGCAGCGGCGGCAAAGGCAGTGGATTATTTAAATCTATCGATGGAGGCGATACCTGGAAACTGATCTCAG
>OCZU010003074.1_pt1 | contig 10562 bp, 10 predicted proteins | sample 1539001 | NCBI WGS metagenome assembly OCZU01 (sample SAMEA3539306, study PRJEB22396) | soil metagenome | biome: tundra; feature: field; material: soil | place: USA | collected 2010-05 | depth 0.15 m | reverse complement strand
GCCGTCCGGCGGGAGCGTGCCGTCGCTATGAGGGAGGGATCGCCATGCGGGATCCGGAATTGGTGTTCAAGGCTCAACTGGCTGCATCGGCGCTCGAGCGGGCATGGCAGCGCTGGCGTGTGGTCCATGGCCTAGTGGCAGATCCGATGCCGGCGATCTCCAGTTACGTGGGGTACTCGCTCGAGGAGCCCTGGGGTCAGCCTCGGGTGGTGTTCGGCCTGTCCGCCGATGACGCCGAGCAACTCGCGGCACTGCTCGACCGGCACGACTGCATCGGTCCGGTACACGCGATGGTCGCGGCGCCGCCGGCCGAACGGGAGCTTTCCGCTAGGGCTGGCGTCAGGACAGGGTTGCCGCTGCCTGTTCCGCCGCAGGCGCCGTCCGTCGTCGCCGAGCAGTCAGGCGCTGCGGACGGCCCGTCAGGAAGCCCGTCGGGAAGGCAGTCAGCGAGGCTCCGTAAGGCGGCGTCGGCCGACGATCGGGACGGTCCTGTCTTCCGCCAGGTCAGCGCGGCAGCGCGGGAGGCTGCCGCGGCCCGCGGCGAAGCGAAGGGAGAGGGCGTGCCGCGGACGTCGGCGGCCGACCAGACGGCGGGTGTGTTCGCTTCGGCTGGTGTGGCCAGTGAAAGCTCCGACCTCGCGGCCGCATCCGACGCGGCCGGACCGGAGAGCACGGCCGGACCGGAGAGCACGGCCGGACCGGTGGCCAAGCTCGCTTCAGAGGGCATGATCGTGCCGCAGGCGGCGGTCATCGCAGAGAACACGGTCGCGCCGAAGAGCACCGTGGTGCCGAAGAGCACCGTGGTGCCGGAGAGCTCAGTCGTGCCGGAGAGCTCAGTCGTGCCGGAGAGCTCAGTCGTGCCGGAGAGCACGATCGCGCTGGAGAGCACGGCGGCTGCCGAGACGGCGGTCATCGCTGAGAACACGGTCGTGGCTAAGGGCGATGCGCCGGCCAGCGCCGACGAGCGGGGCGCGGACCGCGAGGACCTCACCGGCCAGGCGTCCAGCCCGCCAGCCGGCCAGGCGTCCGGCCAGTCCGGCGCCCAGGCCTCCGGCCAGGCAGCCGACGGGCCAGGGCCGCTGGCGCTCGCCGCGTCGGCGGCCAGGGAGGCGGCGGAGGCCAGGATCAGGGCCGCCCTGCACCAGACCCGCCGCTCGGGGCTCGAGGACCCGTACCCGCTCGAGGACCCGTACCCGCTCGAGGACCCGTACCCGCTTGAGGCCCCGTATCCGAGCGATACCTTCGACGTCACCGACCTGACCCCGCCGCAGCCCCCGGCAGCCGGCTCCGCTGGTACGGCCGACGCCTATGGGACCGCCGCGAATCAGGGCCCGGTGCCGCGACCTGAGGTCGCGTCGGGGGCTCAGCCCTGGCCGTCACCGGACCGGTCCGACGCTCGCAGCCCGTATCAGCAGAGCGACGTCGCATCCGCGTGGGGCGGTCCGGAATTCGGCGCCTCCGACGACGAGCAGCCTCCGGTCGTGCCGTTCAGGCCGCGGCCAGACCTCGCCGCCTACCTGGACGAAGGCCCCGAGCCCGATCCGGCCTACGACGAGCGGCAGGATCACACGTCGGCCGGCTACGCCAGGCGCAACCGGATCACTCGCGGCTACTCCATTCCGCGGCTGTCAAGGTCCAAGCGCCCGGGCGCTGTTCCCGGGGCGTAGCAGGCCGGGCGCGGTCGCCAGGTCGCGGCGGGCCGGCGAAATTGGGATGCGCGACCGCCGCTGCCGTGATGATGTTGCTACCGATGAACCGGACCGAGGTGCTTGCCGCCTTCAACGAGCAGGTACGCCAGAGCACCAAGCCAGATGGCACGGGTGCGACCTTCCAGACTGCGACCTTCGAGTCGGGCGCGTCCGTGGTCAGGCGGCTCGCCGTGCCCGGCCAGGACGGATCGGGTGTGTTCTGGTCGAGCCTGGACGCGGACAGCGCGGACGAGGTCATCGCGGCGCAAGTGGGGTACTTCGCGAGCCGCGGCGAGGAGTTCGAGTGGAAGCTGTACAGCTACGACGAGCCCGCCGACCTGGCGGCTCGACTGACCGCGGCCGGTTTCACGCCGGAAGAGCCGGAGTCGCTGATGGTCGCCGCGATCGCTGACATCAGCGACGCGCTGCTTTCCGCCGGGCTGCCGTCCGGCGTCCGGCTCGAGCGAGCGAACAACGAGGCGGGGGTGGCCCGCCTGGCCCGGGTAGGTGAGCTTGTCTTCGGCCACGACAAATCAGAGCTGCGCACGTCGCTGCTCGCGCAGCTGGCCGATGCGCCGGAGACGATCGAGATCGTGATCGCGATGGTCGGCGATGAGCCTGTCTGCGCGGCCAGAACGGAGTTCCTGCCCGGTACCGAGTTTGCCGGGCTCTGGGGTGGCGGCACGCTGCCCCAGTGGCGCCGCCGGGGCATATACCGCGCGCTGGTGCGGTACCGGGCCGAGCTCGCCGCCCAGCGCGGCTACAGGTACCTGACGGTCGACGCGTCGGACCAGAGCAGGCCGATTCTGGAGCGGATCGGCTTCGAGCGCCTGGCCGTCACGACCCCGTACAACTGGCTGCCCGCCTAGCCGCCCCGCCAGCGGCCCGCTGCCGGAACCCGCTGCGCAAACAGCGGTCTTACTCGGTCGGCCTGACCTACTGGGCCGCCACGGGCGCGGTCGGCATGGTCGTCGGAGGCACGGTGGCCGTGCAGTACATGCACCTGGTTGCCTTGACGGGGATCATGCTCAGGCACTCAGGGCACTCCCGCTCGGTGGCTTCCTTCTTGCGCTGACTCAACGCCATCACCTTGCCGGCTGGCGCGACGATCAGGAAGTACACCACGGCCGCGATGACGATGAACGAGATCACCGCATTCAGGAGCAGGCCGTAATCAATCGTGGTACTGCCGACGTTGGCCTTGAGCGCCGTGAAGTTGGGCGTGCCGCCGGCCGCCGCGATCAGCGGGGTAATGACGTACTTCACCAGCGCCTGCACGATCGCGTTGAACGCGACGCCAATCACGACCGCCACGGCCAGGTCGATAAGGTTGCCGCGGAACAGGAACGTCCTGAAGCCCTTCATGCCTATCCTCTCGAGATCTGCCGGCATATCCGAGCGTGAGGCTACATCTGCCGGGTTGCCCGAGGTCAAACTACGACGAAAACTCGATTGCGGTTCGGCGTCCCGGTGGCCAGCATGAGTCATGGCCTGGACCCTGACCCGCGACATCGACGCCTATCAGGCCGCCGCGGGCAGACTGCTCAGCTCGCAGCCCGTGCGCAACACCGTGCTGCTGTCCGTGCTGGCCAGCCTGACCAGGCTCGGGCCTGCTGCCTTCGGCGACGAGTCCCCGCTGTTCGGATGGTGGTCCGAGGGCGGCGCGGTGAGCGCCGCGGTGCTCCAGACGCCGCCGCACCCGATGCTCCTGACCGATCTGCCCGGCGAATCGGCCAGCCCGCTCGCGGCGGCCCTGGCCGACCGCGGCGCGGCGCTTCCTGGCATCAACGGGACCGAACCCGCCGTAGCCGCGCTCGGCCGGGCCTGGGAGCGGTTCACGGGGCTGGCGGGGCGCCTTCACCAGCGGCAGCGCCTGTACCGGCTCGGCGGCCTTATCCCGCCAGACCCCGCGCCAGACGGGACGGCCAGGCTCGCGACCACAGCGGACGAGGCGGTCGTCACGTCCTGGTCCTCGGCGTTCGCCGCCGAGGCCGGGGTGCATGACGCGCCCGGCCAGGTCGTCAGCAGCCGGCTGGACAGCGGCCACCTGATGCTGTGGGAGGCGGCCGGAGAGCCGAAGTCGCTGGCCGGGGTGACCGCGGTGATCGCCGGAGTCGCCCGGGTGGGGCCGGTCTACACCCCGCCGCAGTGGCGCGGTCGCGGTTACGGCGGCGCGGTCACGGCCGCCATCAGCAAGCTCGCGCTCGGTCGCGGCGCCGGATCCGTGATTCTCTTCACCGACCTCGCGAACCCGGCCAGCAACTCGCTCTACATCAAGCTGGGTTACGAGGCCATGGAAGACCGCGTCCTGCTGATGTTCGGCGCCTGAGCTAGGGCCGGCGCGCGAGGGCGCCGCCGGGCCACCTGCCGAGCCGCCCGATCACCACTAATATGACGTTTATAACTATTAGGTGGTCCGCCCCCCTGCTCGTTGTCCGCTCACCGCTGACGTGGTACAACAGGCCGAATGACCGCTAGCCCAGGTCCCGCGCAGTCTGCTACCGCCGAAGGAGACGGCGGCGGCTCTGTCGCCATCCGCGTCCAGGGCCTGCGCAAGAACTACGGTCCCGTCGTCGCGCTCGACGGCGTCGACCTTGAGATCCGGCAGGGCGAATTCTTCACCCTGCTCGGTCCGTCCGGGTCGGGCAAGACCACGCTGCTGCGCCTGATCGCTGGATTCGAGCGTCCCGAGGGCGGCACGATCGAGCTGGCCGGCCGGGAGATCTCGAAGGTCCCGCCGTACGCGCGAGACATCAACACCGTCTTCCAGGATTACGCGCTCTTCCCCCACATGTCGGTCGCGGCGAACATCGAGTACGGCATGCGGGTCAGGCGAGTCGGCAAGTCCGAGCGGCGCGGGCGCGCCGAGCGTGCGCTCGACATGGTGCGGCTGACTGGCCTGGGCGAGCGCAAGCCGGCCCAGCTGTCCGGCGGCCAGCGGCAGCGGGTGGCGCTGGCCAGGGCGATCGTCAATGAGCCGCAGGTACTGCTGCTCGACGAGCCGCTCGGCGCGCTCGACCTCAAGCTGCGCCAGGAAATGCAGCTCGAGCTCCAGCATGTGCAGCGGGAAGTCGGCATCACGTTCGTCTACGTGACGCACGACCAGGAGGAGGCGCTGTCAATGAGCGACCGGATCGCGGTGCTCAGCCGCGGCCGGATCGAGCAGGTCGGCACGCCGCTCGAGGTGTACGAGCGGCCGCGGACCGACTTCGTCGCCGGCTTCATCGGGATCTCGAACCTGATCGAGCGGGACGGCAGGCACGTGACCGTGCGTCCCGAGAAGATCCGCCTGCTCGCCGACGGCGAGGAACCGCCCGCGGGCTGGCACGCGGAGGCTGGGATCATCAGGGACGTGGTCTACGTCGGGGTCATCACGAGGTACACCATCGATCTGGACGCCGGCGGCGAGCTCGTGGTCGCGCGGCAGAACGAGCAGGCACCCAGGGCGACGCACAGCCAGGGCGGCGCCGCGGCCAGGATCGCCTGGCTGCCCGATCAGACCATCATCATTCCGCAAGGGGAGGGCGCGCGGCCCTAGCCGGGCTGCGCGGAAGGGCAGGCACGAACATGTTCGGTCGATACGGAGATCACCGGCGAGCGGCGAGCGGCCTCGCGCTGCTCGGCGCCGCCGCGCTGCTTGCCGCGTGCAGCAGCGGCGGAGGAAGCAGCAGCAGCGGCGGGTCTGGCGGGAACGGCACGCCGACCGGCGGGGTGCCGACGGCGCACCTGCCGGTACTGAAGAAGATCGGCAAGGGCGAGGGGCAGCTGAACCTGATCGCCTGGGCCGGTTACCTGCAGCCGCAGTGGGTCAAGCCGTTCCAGCAGCAGACCGGCTGCCAGGTGAACGCCAAGTACGCCAACACCTCGGACGAGATGGTCGCCCTGATGCAGAACGGCGGCGGCGGGCAGTACGACATGGTGTCCTCATCGGGCGACGCCGACCTGCGCATCATCTACGGCGGAGACGCGCGCCCGGTCAACGTCAATCTCATTCCTGACTGGAAGAACTTCTTCCCGCAGTTCCAGTCGCCCGCGTTCAACACCGTCAACGGCGTGCACTACGGCGTCTCCCTGCAATGGGGCCCGAACGTGCTGATGTACAGCAAGAAGGCGTTCAAGGCCACGCCGACCTCGTGGAGCGTGATCTACGACAAGAAGTACAAGGGCCAGATCACCGTTCCCGACAACCCGATCCAGATCGCCGACGCGGCTCTGTACCTCAAGACGCACAACAAGAGCCTCGGGATCTCCGACCCGTACGAGCTGACCCAGCCGCAGTTCCAGGCCGCGGTCAAGCTGCTGGCCGACCAGCGGCCGCTGCTCAAGTCGTACTGGCCGCTGGCCAGCCAGGAGATCTCGGCGTTCAAGAACGGCGACGTCACCGTGGGAGCGGGCTGGCCGTACCAGGTGAGTGCGCTCGAGGCGGCGAAGTTCCCGATCGGCTCGACGATCCCGAGCGAGGGCGCCACGGGCTGGGCCGACACCTGGATGCTGGCGGCCAAGGCGCCGCACCCGAACTGCGCGTACATGTGGATGAAGTACATCAGCACCCCGAAGGTGCAGGCCGAGCAGGCCGTCAGCTACGGCGAGACGCCGGACAACAAGCTGGCCTGCTCCTACATGAACAAGCTCGCGGCCGGCTCCTGCGCGCAGTACCACGCCAACGATCCGGCGTACCTGAAGAGCATCGCGCTGTGGAAGACTCCGGTCGCCACATGCGACAACGGGCAGGCGGATTGCGTGCCGTACTCCCAGTGGGTGACCGCATGGAATACCCAGGTCAAGTGAGTAACCGGCCAGGCGGGCCGGGCGCGCGCCCGGCCCGCCTGGCCGGGGCCCGGGCCGGACAGGCCCGGGCACGTACCTGCGGAACTGGCGGCTCGTGACACCGAACATCGCGGACCAGCCCGCGGCAGGCGGGGCGTGGTCGAAGATCAGTGCCGCGCTCTGGCGCCGGCCGTGGGCGCGTGCCACCTTGCTGCTGACAGCGCCGCTGGCCTGGTTCCTCGTGATCTACCTCGCCTCTTTGGTAGTGCTGCTGATCACGGCGTTCTGGGAGACAAACTCCTTCACCAACAGTCTCGAGCGAATCTGGAACCTCGGGAATTTCAGCACGATCTTCTCCACCCCGGCCTACCGGTCGATCATCCTGCGCACCGTGGGCATGGCCGCCGGAGTCACCGCCGTCGACGGCATCATCGCTTTCCCGTTCGCTTACTACATGGCCCGAGTCGCCACCCGGCGGACCCGGACCGTCCTGTACGTCGCGATCCTGCTGCCGCTGTGGGCGAGCTACCTGGCCAAGGTCTACGCCTGGCAACTCGTCTTCACCAGGGACGGGGTACTGAACTGGAGCCTGGGCAAGATCGCGCTCGGTCCGCTGAACCTGATCAACACCAACTGGGCCGTGTTCATCGCCTTCTGCTACATCTGGCTGCCCTACATGCTCATCCCGGTCTACGCGGCGCTGGACCGCGTCCCCGGCTCGATGATCGAGGCCTCGCAGGACCTGGGCGGCCGGACCTGGCGGACGACCCGGTCGGTGATCCTGCCGCTGGCGCTTCCCGGGATCGTGGCGGGCTCGATCTTCACGTTCTCCCTCACACTGGGCGACTACATCACGCCCGAATTGCTCGGCGGCACCAACTCGGTCTTCATCGGAAGCGTCGCCTATGACAGCTTCCTGTCCAACAACATCCCTCTCGGCGCGGCGATGGCCATCGTGCCCATCGCGATCATGATCTGCTACCTGCTCGGGGCCAGGGCGCTCGGCGCGTTCAGGGAGCTGTGATGGAGTCAGCGGGGCTGAAGGCGGGGCTGCGCATCTGGGTCGTGCTCGTGCTGCTCTTCCTCTTCCTGCCGATCCTGCTGATCGTGATCTACGCCTTCGACCCGGCGACGGTCGAGAGCTGGCCGATCCAGGGTTTCACCCTGCACTGGTTCAGCGTCGCCTGGAACGACCCGGACGTCCGCAGCGCCTTCCTGCTCTCGGTCAAGGTCGGCCTGCTGGCCACCGGCATCGCGCTGGTGCTCGGCTCGGCTGTCGCATACGCCCTGTACCAGTTCACCTTCTTCGGGCGGGACGCGATCTCGTTCCTGCTCGTGCTGCCGATCGCGCTGCCCGGCATCGTCACCGGCCTGGCCCTGAACTCGTTCTTCACGTTCACCAGCATCCGGCTCTCGCTGTGGACGATCGTGATCGGGCACGCCACGTTCTGCATCGTCATGGTGTTCAATAACCTGATCGCCCGGCTGCGCCGCACGCCTGGCTCGCTCGCCGAGGCCTCGATGGACCTGGGAGCGCGCGGCTGGCAGACCCAGCTCTACGTGACGCTGCCCACGGTCGCGACCGCGCTGATCTCGGGCGCGCTGCTGGCCTTCGCGCTCTCCTTTGACGAGGTGGTCGTGACCGTCTTCACCTCGGGCGCGCAGAACACCCTGCCGATCTGGATCTTCGGCGCGATCCGGCTCGGGCAGCGGCTGCCCGAGGTCAACGCCGTGGTCACGATCGTCATTTTGCTGACGATCATCCCGGTCCTGCTCGCGGCCAGGATCGCCGGTGCCGGCGCGGTCTCGCGGACCGCGCGGGCCGCCGCCGTGCAGGACACCGGGCGGATCTAGGCTGGAGCAGCAGCGCGGCGCCGCCCGCGCCGCGGGCCCCGGGCGATGGTGGTGACCCAGCGTCTCTGACAACGAAACGGAGCCACGTCGATGTCCAGCACCGACCCGGTCGAGCGGATCGCTGCCCTGTTCGCGAGCGAGGGAGCCGCCGGATACCTCGGCGAGCCGGTCACCCAGGCAGTGCACATGCTCCAGGCAGCGCAGCTAGCCGAGCGTGAGGGGGCCGGCGACGCCCTGGTCGCCGCCGCCCTGCTGCACGATGTCGGCCACTTCACCGGGACCGTGAGCGGCCAGCAGCTGATGGAGGGCACCGACAACCGGCACAGCCACTCCGGTGCGGACTGGCTGGCGCAGTGGTTCGGCCCCGAGGTCACCGAGCCTGTGCGGCTGCATGTCGCGGCCAAGCGGTACCTGTGCGCCGTCGAGCCAGGCTACGTCGGCACGCTCTCGCCGGCCTCGGTCTACACGCTCGGAGTTCAGGGCGGCCCGATGCGCGGAGCCGAGCTTGACGAGTTCGCGGCCAGCCCGTACGCGCAGGCGGCCTGCCGGCTGCGGCGCTGGGATGACGCGGCCAAGGATCCCGATGCTGCCGCACCACCGTTCGACCATTTCTCCGGACGGCTCGCGGGCCTGGTCCGGCATCCGGCTGCTGGCTAGGCGGCCGACCGCGGCGCGCCGCCGGGTCGCAGTGCCGGGCGGCTGGCCGGTCACGGTGCGCTGGTGCCGGTTCGCCCGTAGGAGTCTTCCAGCCTGACGACGTCCTCGCGCCAGCCAGGCGGGGCGGTCGAGGCCTCGGCGAAAACGATGTCCGTGATCGCGGTGATCCGGTGAACGGACCTGACCGGAAGGTGAATGGTGTCACCCGGGCCGAACTGCCGCGTCGTCAGGTCACCGCCGACCGGGCCGTACTCGATCTCCGCCGAACCGGAGATCAGGCAGATCGTCTCGTCCTTCCGCTCGTGATACTGAAGGCTCAGCGACTGCCCGGCGGTGACGTGGATGATCTTTCCCACGTACCTGCCCTCGGCGGCCGCGAAGATCTGCTCGTGCCCCCACGGCTTGTCCTGCCGCTGGGCGCGGTAGACGACGGCTTCCGAGTCGGCCTGCATCGATGCGTCGGCTGGCGAGTCAGAAGTCACGGGCCCTCCGTCTCTCGATCACCTCAGGCGGGAAAAGAACTCGACAATTCTACCTTTACCGGCTATCACGTCTGCCTTCGGGCTACCTGAAGAGCAGGAAACGGTCAGCAAGCTCCCTGCTCAGCTGATCCATCTACCCGATCCTGCCATCGCTACGGCAGGCCGGCGGCCGCATGAGACGATTCCCCCGACCCGGCGCCGTCATCGAGCGCGGTGCCCTTGATCATCGCCGCGTCCCACTTCTCCTCGATCTGGCCGAACCGCCAGATCGCCAGCGCGATCACCCAGGTGAGCACGAAGACTCCGGCGATGACGAGCCCCGCCTTGTTGATGTTGAATCCGGCCATGAGCGCCCAGAACCCGCCGCCCAGATGCGCCTCCTGGCCGACCAGTCCGAGGATCTCGATCGTCCCGATGAAAAATGCCACGAAGACCGACAGGCCGGTAATGGTCAGGTTGTAGTAGACCTTCCGCACCGGGCGGGCGAAGGCCCAGTCGTAGGCGAAGTTCATGAAGCAGCCGTCCGCCGTGTCGAACAGGCACATGCCGGCGGCGAACAGGAACGGCAGCGAAAGGACCGCGTAGAACGGCAGGCCGCTGATCACCGCCGTGCCCGCCAGGACCAGGAACGCGACCTCGGTCGCGGTGTCGAATCCCAGGCCGAACAGCAGGCCGATCGGGTACATCTTCCACGGGGCGTCGACCCGCTTGTTGAGCGGGCCGAGCAGCCTGTTCATCAGGCCGCGCTTGGCCAGCTGCTCCTCGAGCTCGGCGTCGCTGAACCGGCCCGAGCGCATCTCGCGGAAGACCTTGACGATGCCGGCCAGGATGACCGCGTTGAGCGCGGCGATCAGGTAGAGGAACGTGCCCGAGACCGACGTCCCGACCAGGGTGGTCACGCCGTGCAGGGCGGAGCCGCTGTTGCGCACCTGGCTGTTCAGCGCCCGGATGCCGAAGTTCAGCAGGACGGCGAGGATGAAGACCACCGACGAGTGGCCGAGGGAGAAGAAGAACCCGACCGACAGCGGCCGCTGGCCCTCGCCGACCAGCTTGCGGGTCGTGTTGTCGATCGCGGCGATGTGGTCGGCGTCGAACGCGTGCCGCATGCCGAGCG
>OCZU010003073.1_pt1 | contig 10564 bp, 11 predicted proteins | sample 1539001 | NCBI WGS metagenome assembly OCZU01 (sample SAMEA3539306, study PRJEB22396) | soil metagenome | biome: tundra; feature: field; material: soil | place: USA | collected 2010-05 | depth 0.15 m | reverse complement strand
AACGCGGGCCTACTCCACGATCCCCATTCCCGCGAGGACATCCCTATCGAAGTGCGACTGGCGCGTCCGGATCGCTCTGGGATCGAAGACCTTGGCAATCTGAAGCTGCCGACGCCTTCCGGTGGGCAAATCGCCCTGCAGGAAGTAACGAACCTTCAACAAACGACAATCGATACCAGCGTGTATCGCAAGAATCTGCAGCCAGTCGTCTACGTGACGGGAGATGTGGCGGGCGGAGAAGAGAGCCCTGTGTACGCCATCATGAAGATGAGCGAAGCCATCGACAAAATCAAGTTGCCCGATGGCTACGGGGTAAAGCAATACAAGGGCACGACCATGCCCGAGCGCACCGACCGCTTCTCCATGAAGTGGGATGGTGAGTGGCACATCACGGTGGAAGTCTTCCGCGATCTGGGACTCGCCTTTGCGGCTGTCCTGGTCTTGATCTACGTGCTGGTCGTGGGCTGGTTCCGGTCGTTCGTGACTCCGCTGGTCATCATGGCACCCATTCCGTTGACTCTGGTTGGCATTCTCCCGGCGCACGCCTTGATGGGGGCATTCTTCACTGCCACCTCGATGATCGGCTTCATCGCTGGAGCCGGCATTATTGTTCGCAATTCCATCATTCTCGTGGATTTCATCGAACTGCGCCGCTCCCAGGGAATGTCGCTGGAGGACGCCGTCGTCGATGCGGGCGCGGTGCGCTTCCGCCCAATGCTGCTGACCGCAGCCGCCGTGGTGGTGGGAGCGAGCGTGATCCTGTTCGATCCGATTTTTCAGGGCTTGGCTCTGTCCTTGATGGCGGGAGAAGTCGCCTCTACCGTTCTATCGCGAATGGCAGTGCCGGTTCTTTATTACCTCTCTCAGAGGGGAGACTCGTTTCCACCTATGCATCCGCATGCGCCGGAAAATGTCGCTGAATGCGAAACACTGCAATGCGAAATTGCGCAGAACAGCCTGTAGCTCTGAAGGAGAAATGTTATGACCGTAGAACGTGCGCTTCGTTTGATCGCAGGCAGCTTTATTCTGTTGTCCCTGGCGCTAGGGCACTACCTGAGCCCGTACTGGTACCTTTTCACAGCTTTTGTTGGTTTGAATCTGTTTCAGTCTGGATTCACGAATTGGTGCCCGATGATGAGTTTCCTTCGTAAACTGGGAGTCGGCAGATAGGAGAAAGTGAACATGCCCAATTGGGTTTGGGGAGTGGCATTCCTTGTCGCCTATGTGGTCTTGACGCAATGGCTACTGCCAAAACTTGGTGTTCCCACCTGAAGGAGCCAAGGTTGCGCCGAGTCTCGGCGCAAGATTGTTCCGACGTCCGACTCTCCGGAGAACCATGACAACGATAGTGCAGGTTGAATTTCGCGAGAGCTTGTTGTCAATCCGTGACGAGATCCTCCAATCACTTGGACATCCCGTGATTTCTGCTCTCGGTTCGCGTGCTGCGCGAAATCTAGACCTTTCGCGTGAATCAGTCGGAGTCGTCGTGATCGGACATGGGGTGCCGTGGGAAGAACGATGTGAGCTTGCCGCCTATTTCCGCGAGACCCTGCCTGGAGTTCCCATAGTGGCATCACTCCGTCAGCGAGACAGAGATGTGGCCGGAGCAGATTTCAATTTACGGGCAGATAATCCGCCTCTCTGGGTGGAAACGGTCAGGCAGGCACTTGCGGGAATCGGGTAGCGCTTTCGATGATTCTGAATCTGGGTACGAGGAGGGAACGATAAGAGATGACGCACGGTACCGTTCCGTATCAACAGATGTCCGCCGACACCGTTTGATATCAATGAGTTACATTTAGTTGTTGCCCTGTCACCGACTCCCAGCACAGAATCAATCAGGCGTCCGCTGTTTCCGCGCATAGCACAGCTCACCGGTATTTCTCTCCTGCACTCGCACAGGCTGCTGCACTCAAAAGGGGAGGCCTTATGATGTCTTTGTCAGGTAACACGAAACACCACGCTGGGCCTTCCTTTGGTTAGAAAGGCTGCCTGTCACGCTGGAGGCCGCAGGTTCGAGTCCCCTCGCTCCCGCCATTTCTTTGCTGCCAGCCAATGTTTTCGATAGTTCGTCACGGGGCAACGTGAGCCGTTCTTTTCTTGGCGTGCGGTTTCCTTTCGTCATGGTTCTCTTCTCGCAGCGGGGTGAAGTCGCGAGAGTCAGAATCGCTATGACGTCACATGCTTGGCTCTTGGAGCGGCAAACATCCGCAGGCCGACGAAGCAACCCAGCGATTCTAAGACTGCCAGCAGCACAGCACTTATTTGAAACGGCAATCTGAGTCCTCCGGGCGGCATCCGGAAGACGTTGTCGGAGCCGGCGGTCAGGAAGTGCGTGTAACCACCGATGGCCAGCGCCACGCTGAGAGGAAGGACAATGAGCCCTCCGCCCAGGTTATATCGACCCTTTGCGAATGCGACCAGAGCCGCAATCGGAAGCAGATTAGCCACAACCAGCAAGAGTGCCGCGAACCAGGGAGTGCTGGGCTGAACCTTCAGAAGCAAGAGCAAATGCCAGATAACGACAGCGAAATGCCCGACCACAACGAACGTGGCAAAAGGCAGCAGCTTCCGGATGAAATCGGCCTGATGTTCTTCCATTACGACCCCCGTGTCACGTTAGGTGATGCCCGCGGCCCTTCCCGAGCGCTGCCAAGCTCATGACTGTAAAAGCAGTTAGTAAAACCAACCACCGCGGCGCTCGCTCCCAGCATTTGTAAGTGCGCGCCATTAACGCTTCGCGCGCATTGGTACGTCATGTCCGTAAAGAGATTCACGATCCCCAGAATGAGGACGAACTTAAGAGCTTTAGAGGAGGTCAAGGACTGATCTTGCTTCATAGATCACACGTAATCGAAAAGAGTCATGAAACCAAAATCCATGTGCAGCTGCTGGTGGCAGTGGAATAGCGTCAGTCCTGGGTTATTGGCAATAAAGTCGATTTCGGCCTCCTGGTAGCCGCCCAGCATGACGACATCTTTCAGGATTCCGGATGTGGTCTCTCCTGCCAACCTCGTAAGCTCAAAGCTGTGGCGATGAAGATGGATCGGGTGTATGTCATCGCTGGCATTACGCATACGAATTCGGTAGCGCTTTCCTTGGTTCAAGTGAAACGAAGCTGGCACCGGCTGGCCGCTCATCGGATAAGCCACTCCATTGATCGCCCATCGGTTGAAGCCCTCTTCGGCGGCATTGTCTTTGGCAAAGAACATGTCGAATGTTTCGTCCGGCAGCGCGGCTGTAGCGCCGGGCTTCGCGAAGAATGCGTAGTTCCAACGGTGTGGCGGGGGTGCAATCCATTGTCCCTTGCCCTTGGTACCAGCGTATTCGACGATGACTCCCATGCCGTGGTGCCGATCATCATCTGCTAGGTCGCCCATGATCCAGACGCCGGGGTGTTTCATTTCAACAATGGCGGAGACGCGCTCCGCAGTGCCAAGCCAGAGCACCGGAACCGTCGCCGGGTTGGGCACAGGATTTCCGTCCAGTGCCACGACGCGGAAGGAGTGACCCGGTAGGGCAAGGCTACGAATTTCGGTCGCGCTTCCGTTCAACACATGGAAGAGAACTCGTTCGCCTTGCTTCACGCGTATGGGCTCCCCGTGGTGCAGCATCCGGCCATTGATCGTAAAAGAACCGTAGCCGACTTCGTATCCGTGCGGCATGCCCTTGGCGAGGGAAGCCTTCATGGCCGACTCGCCTTGCTCTTCGAGCGCTTTCACTTTAGTCGCCGGAGAGAGGAAATCCATTGCCATGTCTCCACCACGGCTGAAAGTGGGCTCGAACTCCTTCAGCACCAGGAATACCTCGCGGTCATAGTTGCCTGGCTCATGCTTCGGCTCGATGTACACGGGACCAACTTCGCCGCCATACTGTCCGGCGTAGAGATCCTCTCCGGCTCGATTGTGCGTGTGATAGAAACGAAATCCTGCGGGTCGCGGAGTGAACACGATCCTGCGTTTACCATGGGCATCAATAACCGGTGTGCCCTCTTCCGCGGCTCCATCCACGTCAACCGGCACCATCTGGCCGTGCCAATGCAATTGTTCCCGCACATTCGTGTCGTTGTACACGTCCACTGTGACCTGCTGACCTTCCTTAAAGCGAAGCAGTGGCCCTGGGAATTGCCCGTTGTACGTAGTGGCCGAGATGATGCGGTTGGGTGCTATCTCGACAGGAGACGTTTTGATGTGCAGCGTGTAGTCTGCGGACCCGGACTCGGAAGCAGCAGTTGACTCGCTGCTCTGTGGTGATACTCCGGATTCAGCAACGACGTTGCCGGACGAAAGCAAAACTGCTCCGGTCGTCAGGCCCGCTGCTTTTAGAAACTTGCGTCTGGATTCAGACAATTCCATCATCGAGACTCCCTTCAGAACCCCGGTCCTAACTAATTCCTCTTGCCGCGACAGCGCCAACAATCGCACCGACCAGAATGAGCCAAGTCGAGTTGATTTTGAAACGAATGAGGGCTAGAGCGCTCAACACGGCTAGCGCGATTGTGGTCCTGTCCACCAGAGCGGCCCAACCCAATTGCCAAGTGACTACAACCATCAGCGCCAACGCCCCGACATTCACGCCATCGAGGAACGCACCGAAAACGGGGGACTTCCTCAAACGTGGAACCAGTGGGCCAACAATTGCGATAAGAATGAACGAAGGCAGAAAGATCCCAACCGTTGCCACGACAGCACCGGGCACGCGGCCGAGCAGGTAACCGATGAAGGTTGCCGTGGTGAACACTGGTCCTGGCGTCACTTGGCCCACTGCAATTGCGTCCAGCAGTTGCTTGTCGCTGAGCCACCTCAGCCGAACGACCAGATCTGTTCGAAGAAAGGCCAGGAGAACATAACCGCTTCCAAAAAGAACTGCTCCAACTTTGAAGAAGAAAGTAAACAAAGACGCGAGGCTGAATGGAGCTGAGGTGCCCAGAACCCCGGCCAGATTACTTGACACGGTTGTAGGGAGCACTAGAGCCAAAGCTTTCGGCGGAATGGCTTTCCAGCCCGACACTGCTCGCTTGGCAGCGATTGTTACCAGTCCTGCACCAAAGAGAACAATCAGAATGTTGAGACCGAGCGCATTCGCCATGACTGCCAATGCGCCGACAACGGCCAACAATCTGCTCTTGACCGCGGTGCGAGAAAGACCCCAGATCGCCTGGAGCACAACTGCAATCATCACTGCCTTGATTCCGTACAAGACCCCGGCAACCTGCGGCAGCATGCCGTAGCGTACATAGATCCATGCGAGCGCGAGAGTCAGCAGCGCAGCTGGCAAGATGAAACAAAGTCCGCCGATGAGCAGCCCCCGCCAACCCGCTACCCGATAACCGATTTGGATCGCCATCTCGGTGGAGTTGGGGCCGGGAATCAAGTTGACGACGCCGAGAAGGTCCAGGAACTCCTCGTGCGTCAGCCAATGGCGTCGGCGAACAACTTCATCCTCCATCAGCGCGATATGGGCTGCCGGCCCCCCGAACGCTGTGGTCCCCAGGCGTAGGTATAGGAGTGCCAGCTCGCGCAGAGGCCTCGACTCCAGCCTACGCGGCACCTCAGTCATTAGTTCTGGTGTGCTTGGCGAGCTTTGCATCAAGAGACCAACTCCCACCACCCACTGAGATGAGAAACATCAAGCAGCAGAACATAGCAAAATCGGTGCGCGCGTCGCTGACCATGTACCAGAAACCCTGGTTGCTTCGGAACAACTCTGGAATCTTTGTAGTCGCAATCGCGGTGGTGATCACGATCAGCAGCGGGATGGACACGAGTCTCGTCCACAGCCCCATCAGGAGGAGGAGGCCGCACAGAATCTCGAAGGCACCGACAAAATGAGCGGTGAAGTACGGATGTGGAAATCCGATCCTTGTGAAGCGGATCACACCCATATTCGGGTCAATGTACTTGAGAATGCCCTGTGTAAAGAAGATCAGCCCCACAGCAATACGAACTAGCAACACGCTGCGTGGGCCTCCTGTGGGTCCGAGTAGCGCCTGAATGATTTTGCTCATCAAAGGGTGACCTCAATAAGCTCGTTGTAAAACATGCTTTCTGAAGTGGTTCGATAGCAAAGAATATTACATTATCGGATTTCGTTGTCGCAATTCGGTAGTATGTTGAGGATGTACGTGCAGGGACGGCCTTAAGTCTTGGGCTCATTGCGTCGCCGCGACGCAGTCCGTTTTTGAGAAACCCTGTGAGACTGTTGTTCAAAGAGCTCGCCAAAGAGCTCGCGCACCTTCTCTTTGGCCGCTACTAGGGCCCTTCGTCCGGCAGGCGTTGCCCTATAGAACCTTCTGTATCGTCTACCTTCCTGCTTCTCTTCGGAGACCAGGAGCCCGCGTTCTTCCAGAGAATGAAGTATTGGGTACATGGTGCCGGGACTGAGCTTGTAGCCATGTCGTCCCAGTTCCTCGATCATTCCGAGTCCAAAAATGTCGCCCTCGCACGCGTGGTGCAGAATGTGCAATCGGATCAGACCCGAGTAGAGGTCTTGGTGAGGCGTATTTTCGTTCTGCATGGGCCCCGATATCATACATCTTGAGAATCGTGCGGCTCCGTTAACGGATGCCGCATCACTCCGCCAGATCCCAGGCGACCGAGCTGCAGACAACAGATAATGGACACCAACCCACGGACGAAGGCGTCGTGCGCCTCTCTATCAATTACCACGACCGCCCAACGTAGACGTTGAAGGTTCGCAGGTCTCCATTCAAGTTCGGATTCCAGTAGTCGCGATAGCTGCCGTAATAGAAAAGCAACCCTCCTTCAAATTGACGCGGGAAAATGTAGTACGCCTTCGATTGGCCGATCCATTGCGGAACGATGACCTGCGAGATTTGAGTTGCACTGAAGTTGAGGTTGCCCAAGGCCGCGGCAAACATACTTGGACTAAAGCAAGGCGGTGATGCCCCCGTGTCGCAATTACCCTGCGAAATCAAATACTGATTGCCGAGCTGGGCCGCATCGTTTGGATTCAGATCGGGCCGGAAGCCGCTACGCGCTGAGTTATACGTGAGCCTGAAATTCAGTCCGAAACGCTGCCTGAAGGTGTAGTTCGACTCGCCCCAGTACGCCTGTGTGATCTGCTTGTAGGGCATGGCGGGCTCGTCCACGACGTACCCTACGCTGCTATCGTTTTGAAAGGCCATGTAGGTGGTCAGATTGTTCTGCTGATAGGAATATCCCAATCCTAAATTCCAAGCTGGCGAAGCGCGCATCGTGGCGCTGGCGGTGTTGATATAGAAACGATTGCGCCGTTCAAAGTCAGCCGGCAGACCAGCGATGTCCGTGCCGAATCCGGGGCCCGCCGCAGAGCCGGGAGTATTAGGAAGCGCACGCGCCGGAAAGTCGTTCTGAACGATGATGCTGGTGTCGTTCGCAAATATCAGCCATGCCGCGGGCGTGAGCGTGAAATTGTTGAAAATCCGATTATTGCTCTGCGGCACGATTAGGAATCCAGGATCGTGCGTTCCGGTCCACTCGTATCCCGCACGCTCGCTCCAAAGACCGCGATCGTGATAACGCAAACCTAGCCCAGCAGTGTTGCTGAAAGAAGACGGTACGACCGTCTGCAAGTCTGTATTGTCCGCGGAGTAGATTTGCGGCCAGAGAGAAGAATTGGAACGCGTGATTCCGTTGCGTTGGTAGTGAACGTCCACATCGAAATCATGCGGTAGTTCGTACTCCAACCGCACGCCTTCCCAATGGTTGTGATAGGAAACATCGCCGTACATGCTGTAGTAGGGCGTGAAATTGTTGATTAGATTCTGCTGATGGTAGTCAGCCGTCACGCGCAGATGGCTAATTGGAAGCCAGTTCACTGTCTCGTCCGAGCCAAACACGTTTTGCGGGTAATTAGTAAAGACGTCGCGCAAGCGCGAGTAGCTCACGTTTCCGCTGAAGCTGAGCGTAGGAGAAGCTATCCAATTCAAGTTTAGGCTGTCCGTCGAGGACTGGCTGGGTGAGGGAATGTCAATCGGGTAATTTCCTGCTGGGATATCTTTGGGGTATGGTCCGAAAGGAGGCGGATTATTGATCGATATTCCCTCATTCTCCGGAGTGAATGGCCCGGTAAAAGTCGCGGTATTAGAGATAAGCCGGCCATTGAAGCTGCTGTACTTGTGTTCATAGGTAAGCCGCACAGGACCGAGGTCAACGTGCGCCCCGCCGCCAATGTTTCGCGTCGTGTAGTTGACAGATTGAAACTGGGATTGGTAGTGGCATTGTAAACCGCAAGTCGTGTTCACGCCGCCTACGTAGACGGCAGGAGTGGTGTTCTCATCGAGATACGCGAGTTGGCTCACGCCAGCCCTCGCCTGCCAGTCCCCGTTTACGAACAGTTGAATGGGTAGCTTTGGCAACTTGACTTGAGCTTTGGCTTTGCCGAGCCTTCTCACGACAGCAAAAGGCGTGTGAGAGGGGATGAGGTCGGTGGTGCTGTCCGGAGGTGTCGTGCTGCCGGGGGGCACGTCCAAGACAGGAAAAGCATAAAAAGGATAATGGTCCTGCTGCTGGACGAAACTCCGCATGTCAAAGCTAACCCGCGCCCATTTCCCAGCGATGAGCTGTGAGGCAGCTTGATAATCCTGACTACTCAGCACATTGCCTCGGGAGACGAAGGTCAAGTGATTCAGTTCTGATACATACGACGTTGCGACATCAGCTCCCGCCGATTGTTGTAGCGTGTCGTATTCGCCTACGCGACCGCCAAAGCCAGTTTGGTCAACGAAGCGGTACTCGCCTGGAACGATGGAGTACGCCGCATCGGTATTTTCAGTGCCTACTTCGGTGGGATCGGTTCCGCCCCCGGACAGGTTCGCACCCGACATCGGAGTCAGCCGAGACAGCATTCCGAGCCCACTGCCAGCAGCGCCGATTGCATAACTCGGCGTATGAGATGGAAGCAGCCGGAGCGCAGGAGGAGTCGCAGCCTGTGAATGCGGAGATGCCAGAGCTGCTCCGGAGCGTGCCGCCGCAACCAGCTGCGGATCGGAAGGCCCCTTGTCTATGAATCTGCTACCTCCGCTGGGGGTGGGTGTATCAGTACCGTGGATCGATCCATGACAGTTGGTACAGCGATCGGCCAAGGGCAAACCAGCCCCATTGTGGTGCCCAGCATGACACTGCATGCACAATGCAGGTTCGCTCACGGTCAATAGATTGGTATTCGGTGAGCCATGTGCAGTGTGGCAAAGCATGCAATTCTCCGCTACCGGAGGATGCTGGTAGGCAAACGGGCCACGATACTGTGCATGGCAGCTGAGGCAGAGTTGGTTAGTATTCGCCATGCGCAGATTGTTGCCGGCGGGGCCACCGTGCGGATCGTGGCAGTCTGCACAACTCATCTTTCCTTCTCGAAGCGGATGGTGGTAAGGCAGACTCATCTGGCCGCGTTCGGTCTGGTGGCACCTCAGGCAAGCATCATTTGCCTGCCAGCGAGGCTGCATCATCACTTTGGCTTCCGGAACCAAGTTCTCCACGTTGGTCACGCGGCCCGCTGTCATCACATCCGTGGTCACAAGGAGATTGGCTTCGGTTTTGGAATCTCCCTTTGCCTTATAGCTGTGAGTCTGATGGCAATCTATGCAGCGAACTTTGTTGGAAGCATGCGGCCCTGCCATCCAGTTGCGAATTTTCTCATCTCGCGCGTGACAACTCAGGCAGACGCCATTACCTTCCGCGGCGGAACGATGGCGAAAGGAGATGATCTTGGAAATGTCGCCGCCGCCCTGCACGTGCAAGCTGCCGGGACCGTGGCACTGCTCGCATTCCACGCCTTGCTGGGCATGAAACGCATGCCGAAAATCCTTAGCGATGTCGGCATGACATGTAGTGCATGTGTCGGCTCCCATCGGGGTCGCCCCTGGAATCTGCACGTACTTCGCATAAGAGGAGATCGCGTATTCGGATTTCTTGGCAGCTATGGATGGAAGGCAGAAAACCACAACGAAAGCAAGAACGATAAGGGTGAGGACTTTGGAATAAGGCCGCATTGACTTACCCTCGCCACTGATTTCTTCGGCGAAATCAAGTGTTCTGCAGGGTTCTGGCTAGCAAACCCGCTCATACAGACAACGTTCGGAAAGATAACCGGCCACGCTACTCTAATTCGCGGGGCCGATTCTGTGATCGGAGACACATGGCGCGGTGACGGTTATCAATATCGACACACGATATCGAAGGCGGATAAAGATTGAGGCTACGAATTCATCGAATCTTAACTCCGCTGTACCCGGTCTGGAACAAATTGTCGCCATATTTCTCAACTTCACCCTTCGACCTAAGCCGCTGCATCTACGAGGGACATACCTCTTGACTCTGGAATGCATTCCAGGCTTGATACTTCTTATGGTGCAAAGCAGCGCTCTAAAAGCTCTTTATTCTGGGACTCTGGCCAAGGCGGCGGGGGTGAGTCCAGACACGATTCGCCATTATGAAAGGATCGGTGTCCTCCCACGAGTTTCGCGAACAGGCTCGGGTTACCGGGTCTATCCCGCCAGCGCACTGGAGAGAGTGCTTGTGGTGCAAAGGGCGCTTCGGATCGGATTCACGCTCGCAGAACTGGC
>OCZU010003072.1_pt1 | contig 10565 bp, 9 predicted proteins | sample 1539001 | NCBI WGS metagenome assembly OCZU01 (sample SAMEA3539306, study PRJEB22396) | soil metagenome | biome: tundra; feature: field; material: soil | place: USA | collected 2010-05 | depth 0.15 m | reverse complement strand
CGATCAGCCGCGTCACCTGGGCCCGGCTCAGGCCGGTCATCTTCTCCAAGTAGCGCCGCAACAAGCCGCGGGCTTTGCGGCCTTGCTTCTCATATTGCTGTTGGCGCAGAACCTGCTCCACCCAGCCGTAAACCTGCTCGCGATTTTCGCCTTCGAACCGGATCTCTTCGCTGGCTTTTAGAAAAGCCTCGATCTGATCCAGGTTCAGCTTCTCTGCTTGGTGCACGCTGGTTGTCAATCCTCAGCATGCCATCTGCTCCAGGCTCATCTTGTATTGGAAACCGCCTCCTCCCTCAGGCTCATCTTGTATTGGAAAAGACTATCCCTGGCTAATTTGGACAGTAGTGTGCTTCAATAGCTGTAGTCATCGAGCTAGCGATACAAAACCGCGAGGACATATGCAAAACTTCTCCCTTCGTCAGGCTCAATCCGCTGGCACGAAACGCCAGATCTGGTTTGCTTTCCTAGCCATTACGCTGTCGTCTCTGACCGCACCGGGTCTGGGGCAGGTACAAGTTGTCACCCAGCACAATGATAATGCCCGTACAGGGCAGAACCTGCAGGAGACTATTCTTACTCCGTCGAACGTCAACGTCTCAACCTTTGGGAAACTCTGGAGCTACGCCGTCGATGGCGATGTTTACGCACAGCCGCTCTACGTACCAAACGTAGCCATTCCAGGCAAAGGTATTCATAATGTTATATATGTAGCCACGGAGCACGACAGCGTTTACGCGCTCGACGCGGATAGCGTCGGAGAGAACCCGCTATGGCAGACCAGCTTTATCGATCCCCTCCATGAAGTAACGACCGAATCGGACAACGACGTAAACTGCGACGCCATAGCCCCCCAAATCGGCATCACTAGCACTCCGGTTATCGATACCAGCACCAATACGATCTATGTCCTGGCGGCGACAAAAGAATACGGTAGCTTATTTCATCGGCTGCACGCTCTTGACATAACGACTGGCGCTGAGAAATTCGGAGGCCCAGTAGCTATCCAGGCAACCTATCCGGGAACTGGTGATGGCAGCTCCGGTGGCATACTTACTTTTGATCCGGTCATGCATTTGAATCGCGCCGGCCTCTTGATGAGCAATGGCGATATCTACCTTGCGTGGGCGTCGTATTGCGACAATTCCCCCTTTCATGGCTGGGTGATGGCCTATGACAAGAACACACTACAGCAGAATGGTGTTTGGGTGACGACTCCCAATGGTGGCGACGGCGGTATATGGATGAGCGGCGCGGGCATAGCTGCAGATCCTTCGGGCAATCTTTTTCTCGCTACCGGAAACGGCACATTCGAGACGTCCGGTAACCCTGTGGACTTCGGTGATAGCATCTTGAAGATGACGCTCAACGGGAATAGTTTCAACGTAATCGACTACTTTACTCCGTACGATCAGCAGTACCTAGATGTTAACGACCTAGATCTTGGCTCAGGTGGAGTTTTGCTTTTGCCGGATCAGTCCGGTCCGCACATTCACGAATTGGTGCAGGCCGGCAAGACAGGAAGTATTTATGTGGTAGATCGCGATAACATGGGACACTTCAACAGCACGGATAATTCGCAGATTGTGCAGAACATTACGGGCCAGATTGGCGGCTTATACTCCGCCCCGGCCTACTGGAACAACAACGTATTTTTTGGCGGCGCTCAAAACAGGGTGAAGGCATTCAGCCTGAGCAGAGGGCTGTTGTCTTCGTCACCAACCTCCATCTCGCCGACGATTTTTCAGTGGCCGGGAACCGGTCTAGCCATTTCAGCGAACGGCCAGACGAATGCGATTGTCTGGGCACTGGAGACAAACCCAAGTGACGAGGCGGTATTGCATGCCTACAACGCGACTAACCTTGGCCTTGAGTTGTACAATAGCGCTCAGAACGGGGCGCGAGACAGCGTGGGACTTCCGGTGAAATTCGCAGTGCCATCGGTCGCGAACGGTAACGTATATGTTGGGGCAGCGGGAGCGGTGAGCGTGTATGGCGTCCTTACTCCTGTCACCGCGGTTCCTACCTTCTCACCCGCTGGCGGAACCTATAGCTCAACGCAGACAATCGCAATCTCGGACTCTACACCTGGCGCGGTCATCTACTACACGACCGACGGATCCAACCCAACTCCGTCGTCTTTCGTATACACGGCACCGCTAATCGTGAGCACCACTACAGCCCTCAAGGCAATGGCCATTTCCACCGGAACATCGGCAAGCGATGTGAGTTTGGGCGCCTATACCATAGTCGGAAGCGGTGGAGGGGCGATTAACTACGGGATCGGCCTCAGCGCGGACAGCCTGGTTTTGAACGGCAGGGCGACCATGAATGGTTCGCGTCTGCGACTAACGGATGGGGGCCAGTTGGAGGCTGCCAGTGCGTGGTACGCCACGAAAGTGAATGTCCAGGCCTTCACCCAGGACTTCAGTTTCCAGCTTACGAACCCTCACGCCGACGGAATAACTTTCGTTCTCCAGAACGCGGGGCCGAGGGCCCTTGGTAGCAGCGGTGGGTGGCTGGGCTACGCTCCCATAGCCGCGAGCGTGGCCGTCAAGTTTGATCTGGCCGACGACGCAGGCGAGGGCATCGACTCCACGGGGCTTTACACTAACGGCGCCTTACCTACGGTGCCGGCCGTCGATATGACGGGCAGCGGAGTGGACTTACACAGTGGACATGTCTTTAACGTGCACATGGTTTACGACGGAAGTGTGCTGACCATGAAGATTACGGATGCCAACACGCAGGCCAGTTTCCCGACGAGTTGGCCGATCGACATACCGGGTACGGTGGGAGGGACAATGGCTTACGCTGGCTTCACTGCAGGCACCGGCACAGCCACGGCCACCCAGGAGGTCTTGAACTGGACGTTCGTTCCGCGGGCCGCTATTAGTTATAGCAATGGTTTCACTTCCACTGGGCTGGCGCTGAACGGGAGAGCTACTCTGAACAATTCGCGACTGCGGCTAACCGATGGAGGCCAAGGGGAAACTGCCAGCGCGTGGTATGCGACGAAGGTGAACATCCAGGCCTTCACGCAGGACTTCAGCTTCCAATTGACGAGTGCCCAAGGTGACGGAATGACCTTCACTATCCAGAACGTGGGGCCGACGGCCCTTGGTCGAGGCGGTAAGTGGCTAGGCTACTCTTCCATACCCGCGAGTGTAGCCGTCAAGTTTGACCTGTACAACAACCAGGGAGAGGGTATCGATTCGACCGGACTATACATTAACGGAGCCACACCCACCGTGCCAGCAGTCGATATGACAGGCAGCGGCGTGAACTTGCACAGCGGCGATGTATTCAATGTTCACATGACCTACGACGGAACCACGCTGGCCATGCAGATTAAGGATGTGAACACGCAGGCCAGTTTCGTGACGAGTTGGCCTATCGACATACCGGGCACCGTGGGCGGGACAACGGCTTACGCTGGCTTCACTGCGGCCACCGGTGCAGCGACGGCCACCCAGGAGGTCTTGAACTGGACGTTCGTTCCGCTTGTCGGCATTAATTACAGCGGGGGATTCAATTCCACTGGACTGGCGCTGAATGGTAGGGCGACGCTGAACAATTCGCGACTGCGGCTAACCGATGGGGGCCCAGGGGAGATTGCCAGCGCGTGGTATGCGACGAAGGTGAATATCCAAACCTTCACCCAGGACTTCAGCTTCCAGTTGACCAACGCCCACGCTGACGGGATGACCTTCGCTATCCAGAACGTGAGGACGACGACCCTTGGACAAGGCGGGGGGCGGCTAGGCTACGCTTCCATACCCGCGAGCGTGGCCGTGAAATTTGACCTGTATAACAACCAGGGAGAGGGTATCGACTCGACCGGGCTATACATTAACGGGGCCATACCCACCGTGCCCGCAGTCGATATGACAGGCAGCGGCGTGGACTTGCACAGCGGCGATATATTCAATGTTCACATGACCTATGACGGAACCACACTGGCCATGAAGATTACGGATGCGAACACGCAAGCCAGTTTCGTGACGAGTTGGCCTATCGACATACCGGGCACCGTGGGCGGGACAACGGCTTACGCTGGCTTCACTGCGGCCACCGGTGCAGCGACGGCCACCCAGGAGGTCTTGAACTGGACGTTCGTTCCGCAGGATTAGCTGTCGTGGTGAACGGGTCTTGCACCGACCGTCGGCGTCCGGATCAACGGGGGCGCGCACTATTCCGTTTGTCACTTGTCGGGTAATCGGTCCCACACATTAGTGGGGTCTTGAGCCGTTTCCGCCAAGTGTCGCTCCCCACTGCCTACGGCATCGACCCAAGCGATCTGCCCTTCGGACGGTAATCAGCAAACAATCAGCAAAGAAATCAGCAAAGGCGAGAATCAGCAAAGATGCCAAGAGGCGGACCAAGAGCGGGATCTGGCGGGAAGCGTGCTGGCGCTGGGCGCAAGCCTGGGGTTGTTAGGTATGGAGCGCCAAGGCGCTTGAGAACCCGCTCCGGCACCCGCGAAGTAATCAGCAAAGAAAATCAGCAAAGAAATCAAAATAATCAGCAACTTATACGGAGGGTTGGGCGCAGACGTTGCCGGGTCTCGGTTGTTAGGAAATGTTAAGGTTTCTGCGGAAGTTGCTTCCGCCGACTCGTCACCCGATGGGAATACCACATCGAGAACTTCCTCGGCTTCGTCCACCTCGCCTGCCTCCAAATGCTCCTGAGGCATTTATGAGACTGCTTCTAGCGCCTAACGGAGTTGACGGCCCGAAAAACTGTAAGCCATACACTAGTGATCCCTACCGATCTGAGCACTTTTTGCCACGCATCCTAAAAAGTCACCTTCGTGGCCTTGACTTTGCAATGGACTCGGCGCATTGTTCGCGAATTGACGCGAAACTGTTGAACCCCGGAGTAGGCCCCGTTTCCGATCCCATACGTTCAAGCCTCTCTGGCTCAACCCGTGCCCAAGAGGAGGTCATTATGAAAAGCTCAAGGGTCGGCTCTTCGATGAACCCTTGGTCAATTTATTTAGTAAGTGTCCTGACTCTGCTTCTCGTTGCTCTGGACTCTGCCCACGCAGTCGAACCAACCTCGGGTATCTCCTTTGCACAGGTCAGCTTCACCAGCGCCTCACAACCCTATTCGCACTATGGCAAGGCGTTCATCAATTACGGGATGCTCTATGGCAGTGGCTATCTCAACGTTGAACGATACGAGAACGAAAGGGCGGTAGGCTGGGTAGTAAAGAACCTTCCCGTGGTAAATGGCGACGTGCAGTCAGGAGCGGGTACCATGTTCGATCTGGGAGTCTCGGGCTACCAGTCTTCGTTCACTGCCTATGTGGAGTTTTCACCCACGCCGCTGCCGGACGACAGCTCGCTCAGAGGTCAACTGCCTTTGACCTACTTGCTGGCGCAAATATCGCTGCCAGCGGACGACAACCCCAACCAGTTCGAGGATGTCGTCTGTCACAAGGACGACAAGAAATTTTGGACGGGTCAGCAATCGGTTTTGTACGTGTTGGTCGCCTTGGGAGGAACCAACACCGCGAACGGTACCGGCTGGCTCATTAAAGGCAAGGACCCCAATAAGATCCTGATGATCACGGCCTCTCACAACTTTACCGATGCGCAAGCCGAAAAAACCGGTGTTACCGTTAACCTGCAAAAGACCGAATGTGGCGGTACGAAGCGTGAGAAGTATTGGTTCGGGGATGTCGACGAAGTATTGGAAAGAAACAAGAATCTCGACTTTGTCATTGTTAGCCTGAAGCAGGCCCCAAGTGGGAAAACCTACCCGCCTCCACTTCAGGCGCTCTACAAAGACATAAAGTTGAACCACCTGGTCACAATTCCGCAGCATCCTGCCGAGGTAACAATATTCAAGCAGGCCGGATATTACTACGATATCGAAAACAAGAAGAGATGCAACATAGGGCCTACTGCCGCGATTAACGACCTGAGAGGCGAAGTTGATGCCAAATGCGGCGCGGTTCACGGAACCTCTGGATCGCCCCTGCTGGACGCCACGGAAACAAAAGGCGACGACACGCCGTACGCTATTGGTCTGATTACCGGGTGCCGCCTGAAGCCGGACAGAACCTGCAAACCTCTGGCGGCGGCTGGCTACAAGATGAGCAACATCTGCGACTATGACGCTGGCGCGGAAGGAAAGAAACTCCTCGACTGCAAGAAACCGTGATCATGAAGCTTCGGCTGCGCGTCGGTTTTCGCGCTTCAACCAAGCTGCACGCCCGGAGAGTTGCATTCAGCCCGGTGCCCAGAGGTCGGCCTCGGGAAGACGATCGAGGCGGGCATTGTGCTGTGCCAGTTCTGGGCGGAACGCAAGCGTCGGTTGCTCGTGATCTGTCCCGCATCGCTGCGCAAGCAGCGGGCACTGGAGCTGGAGGACAAGTTCAACCTACCCTCGCGGGTGCTTGATACCAAGGCCTACCGCGAGGCGCAACGGAGGGGACGCGCGCCCTTGAGCGAGAAGGCCGGGCCGGTGTAGTTCGCGGCCGTAGCTGGCGCCTACAATGAACGCCGCTTTCTTCACGGCGGGAACGACGATGACACACTCCGCTTTGTTCAGCAGGTCAGTAGGAATACCCGTGTCGGGCATGCCGGTCACGGCCTTCAACACGTCATAAGAATCTTGCAGACGCTGGGTTTCTTTCTCTTGCGCCAGGAGAGGTATGGCAAGACAGATACACAATACGACGGCAAACCACTTCATTATGGTCCCTCCATGATGTCCCGCCGCTGCAATCGTACGGTGGGCTAGATGAAGATAAATGAGATTGAAAGTCAGCCCATAGTTCCAGTAGTTCGAGTACGAAGCGTACGCTTCCGCCAAAAACGTACCATCGGGTAAATGCCGTAATCCGTTGACGAAATGCACCAATGGAGCGCGAGGCCGTCGTTGATCGCTCGTCAACTCCCGATGGTTCTTACATATTTGAAAACAGGGCAGAAATTGCTTTCATCATCTACTATTTTGACGAGAGCGGGGACTCGGGGGCGGTTGTCGATCACGCCGCCAGGCGCTGTGAGTCCACGATGAATGGATCGCTAACCGCCGGGCTGAGCTCGTTGAACTGAAGGCAGATCTTTTGTCGCAAGTTCGCTTTGATTCCCAGCATACGGGCAATTCGGCTCCCCAGTCTTACGGGTGCCATGGGCGTCAGCATAGCAGCGGCTTCCTCAGCGAATGCCCTCTTCTTTTCCTCCGTCAGATTGTGTCCAATCACTTCCAGGGTGAAATCAGCACCGTGCGGAATCGCCGCCCCCAGACCGTCGACTCCAGATACTAGTCGCGTGATGAACTGGATTGATGTCTGGTATCTCTGATTGGCACCAAGCTTAAACGTCCGTAGCGTAATCTCGATAAGCTTCTGTGCTATGACACGCTTTTGCTCGATCGGTAAATCTCGCGCGTAAAGGCGTAAATAAGGCATCAGAGGACCTCCTGCCGCTAATGTAAATAGAGGCATTCCAGGTGCCAGAAGTGCGACAAATGGACCCTCTGAAAACAAAGGACTTATTCGTTTAGGCCCCGACAGGGCCGAGTAGAACCTACCGCTCACCCGCAATTCTTCCTCGATAGGATCCCGCGGGACCCAGGGATCGGAAGGAACAATCCTATGCAACCCAAGTAAAAACGCTCTCTTGAAGGCTGGCAGCAAGAGCGACCGCATCGATGCCCGCAAGCTGGCGGAGCTATTGCGCGGCAATCATCTGAAGCCGGTCTACCACGGCGAGACGGGAGTGCGGATGCTGCGCGAACTGGCGCGGAGCTATCTGACGATTGTGGAAGATCAGAGTCGAGTGATGAGCCGGCTGAAAGCGGTGTATCGCAGCTGGGCGATTGGGTGTGCAGGACGAGACGTCTATTACATCCGGCATCGGGCACAGTGGTTGGAGAAGCTCCGGGAACCGGGCGTCCGCCGCCGCGCCGAACGACTCTATGAGCAACTGGATGAGATGCAACGATTGCGCCGGCTAGCCCGGCACGATCTGTTGGTGGAAAGTCGCAAGCATTCCATCAGCGGCCAGCTGTGGCAGATTCCGTACGTGGGGCCGATACGGGTGGCGCTGCTTAGCGAAACGTCCCAACCGACCTGATCCCCAAGTCATTGATATTGCGGATGTACGATGTTTTGATGACCCACAGGCAGGTCAGCTACGCAGATGCAGTTCCGCCCGGCCTCCTTTGCCGCGTAGAGAGCGCGATCTGCTTGAGCTAGGACAAAATCGCCCGAAACGTCACCCGCCGCCCAAGACGCGATGCCGATGCTGACCGTCAAAGAAAAGGAGACCGCACCAGCTTGGACGGCGTTGCTTTCGATCGCTGGACGAAGCTTCTCGGCAACGCCCCTGGCGGCGGCGATGTCGGTCGCGGGCAGCAGCACCGCAAACTCGTCACCGCCCGACCGCCCGATCGTGTCCACCACGCGGAGGTTCCCCCGGCAGGCGCCGGCAAAGGAGCGCAGGGCGTGATCTCCACTGGCATGACCGTACGTGTCGTTGATATTCTTGAGATGGTCCAGATCTAACACCAGCACCGTGAGCGAGCTGTTGAGGCGAGAGGCTCTTTGGATTTCATCTTGTAGTGCCTCTAGAAGTCCACGACGGTTTAACAGGCCGGTCAGCGGGTCGGTGACCACCAGTTCTTTGAGCTGGCCTTCAAGCGCATTCTTCTCCGTCATTTCGGAACGAAGAGCCTTCTCCGCCTTTTGACGATCTTCCACCTCGCGCGCCAGTGAGAGATTGGAATCCCGCAGGTCGGCGACGAATCGCTCGTTCGTCAACAAGAAAAAGGAAAAACTGATTCCGATGATGAACATCAGGTCGGTTAGATAGAACACCGTGTTGATCGGTGTCAGGAAGAAAAACGTCGTCATGTTCGGAATTCTGGCAAGGACGAGCACACGGACAATGCCGATCAGTGCGGCGAACAGCAGTACGGCCGCGGCGAAGGTGTATCCATACTGCCTCCCCTTCGGCGCGCGGCGCAACAACGGCAGTGCAGCATAGACGGTCATCCCCGCAAGATAGGAGCTTGCCAGCAGAGTGCGTATCCGAAAATTCTCGCTAATGAAATAGAGGTAAAGAACCCCACACAGGAATGCCGCGGATGCGACGTACATCCAGAGATTCCTCCCTCGTTCGCCGCAGAAGTCACGTATGCCTTGCGCCAGCAAAACCATCGCGCAACATGCAGCGATATTTCCCAGCACGACGGGCCCGAAATTGTTCACCAGGCCACGCACGGCCTGCAGCAAAAACAAGACTGCGAAGGCGAGCTCAGCCCACGCCCAGCTACCATAACCTGGGTATGTCTTGCGCGTTCGCATAGTCCCGAACATGACTGGAGCAAAAGCACCAGCGATCAGCGCGCCAGTAAAGAAGAGGGTACGGAAGTCGAGTAATTCCAGCATGTCTGAAAGTGTGCTTTAACTAACAAGAGTCAAGAGCCGTTAGTCCGCAAGTTCAGCATGACCTTGCCGGGGAGCGCTCGGAGTGAAAGTTGAAGGCGAACCCGACGGCCAGCAGATACCAGTGCAGCCGATTTACCCTTGTTCATTGTCGTGACTAACAGCTTGCCGATGGCTGGTTGCGAGTCCTGCACCGGACTTGTGGGATAAGCTCCGCAGCATGTCAGCAAACTTGGCCGCCGATAAGGGCTGGCTGAAGTAATTACCCTGAATCTCGTCACAATTGTGCGCCCGCAAGAAAGACACTTGCTCTTCGTTTTCAACGCCTTCAGCAAGGACCCTAAGGCCGAGGCTCTTGGCCATGATGATGATTGTGATGGCGATTGCGGCATCACCCTGGGTAATCATCACATCTCGCACGAACGACCGATCAATCTTCAGTTTGTGCACCTGAAAATGTTTCAAGTAATTGAAGCTGGAATACCCGGTTCCGAAATCGTCAATTGTTAGCTTCAATCCCATCGCTCTCAGCTGTTGCAATATTGAACGCATGATCTCGGCATCCGTCAGCAGCGTGCTCTCCGTAAGCTCCAGGTCGAGAGATTCAGGAGCAAGACCGGTTTCGTGCAGCACCGTTTTGATAAGTTCTACGAAGCCCTCTTGCCGGAATTGAATCGCCGAGACATTCACCGCAACGGGTACTCTGGAAAGGCCTTCCTCCTGCCATTGCCGCGCCTGGGCGCACGCGGTTTTGAGCACCCATTCGCCAATTGACCCGATGAGGCCGCTACTCTCCGCAACTGGGATGAACTTGTTGGGCAATACGAGTCCCAGTTCCGGATGCCTCCAGCGGATGAGCGCCTCGCATCCTGTGATCTGGCCCGTGGCCAAATCCAGCTGAGGTTGATATTCCAAAAAGAATTCCTTTTTTGCCACTGCCAGTCGCAGGCTGCTCTCCAGGGTCATTCTTGCCGCGGCCTCAACACTCATGCCTGGCCTGAATAACTGGACGTTGTTGCGCCCATTCTCTTTCGCGCTATACATCGCCTGGTCGGCATGCCTGATTAGAGTTTCGGCGTCTCCACCGTGGTCCGGGAAAATACTGATGCCCAGGCTGCAAGTAATGTTGAGCGAATGAGTGGGAGTGACAAACTCGCCAGCC
>OCZU010003070.1_pt1 | contig 10567 bp, 7 predicted proteins | sample 1539001 | NCBI WGS metagenome assembly OCZU01 (sample SAMEA3539306, study PRJEB22396) | soil metagenome | biome: tundra; feature: field; material: soil | place: USA | collected 2010-05 | depth 0.15 m | reverse complement strand
ATCCGCTCACGCAGGCCGAGCAGACCGCGCCCGCCGCCGGTGGCCGCTGGCCCGGCGGCCGGGATAGGTCGCCCGGCGTCGGCCACCTCCACCACGAGATCGCCGTCGCGGTAGTCGAGCGTGACGCTGGTCCGCGGTTTCCCAGCGTGCTTGATCACATTTGTCAGGGCCTCCTGGACGACCCGGAACGCCGCCAGGTCCAGGCCCGGCGGCAGCCCGTGCGGCAAGTCGCCGACATTCAGGTCGATGGGCAGCCCGGCCGCCGATACCCGGTCGAGCAACGACTGCAGCTGCCCGAGTCCTGGCTGCGGCCGCAGCTCCTGGCCAGCCCGCGGATCGCCCGCGTCAGCTCCGGTCATATCCCCCGATCCGCCGTCCGCCGCCAGGCCGCCGTCCGGAACGCGGAACGGGCTCAGCAACCCGAGCAGATGACGCAGTTCGGTCATGGCCGATCGCCCGCTCGACTCCACCGCGAGCAGCGCCGCCCGGGCTTGGTCGGGAGAGTCGCCGAGCACCTGCCTGGCCGCGCCGGCCTGCACGATCATCACGCTGACGTTGTGCGTGACTACGTCATGCAGTTCGCTGGCGATGCGTGCCCGCTCCAGTTCGACCGCTCGCCGGGTAGCGGTCTCGTGCTCGGCCTGCAGACGGCGAATGCGGTCCCCGGCATGCACGGCATTGCCAACGATCGCGATCAGGACCAGTGACAACAGGACCATGATCGCTGCCAGACGCCATGGGGCGTCCAGCGCGCCTGGTGCGCCCGGTACGCCCAATACATGCGGGAGTACAGGGGGACGCCCGGGAGGCGCCGGGCGCGGCAATGGTGAGACGACGAATCCCTGACGAGCCGCCGGCGCCGCGTTCGAGAAGGCGGCCGCCGGTGTCGCATTCCAGAAAGCAGCGGCAACGGCTGCGCCAGCCATGGGAACGCACAGTTGCGCCGCGCCACGGAAACGGCTGTAGACCACCGCCGAGTATGCGGCGAAGACTACGGCCAGGAAGGTGATATCCGTTGCGTACCGTCTGGTCGCGACCACGCCGAACAGCAGCACGAAGAGGGCTGACAGCGGAAACAGCCTGCGCGCCGCGAGCGGCGCCGACATCACCACGGCGGCCACGACCGCATGCGATGGGATCCCGCCGAAGATGCTGAACCTCACGAGGGTCAGCGACGCCGCCATGACGAACGCGGCGAGCACGCTGTCGGTGAGGACAGCACGCCTCGACGGCGCTACACGCGGTTCAGCCGACCGGGCGAAGGCTAGGACCTGGCCAAGCCTGGAACGCGCCGTCACCCGCGTCTCCTCGCTCACCAACCCAGTATCGCCTGGCGGCGGCAGCACGGCATCCTCCGCGTGGTGTAGCCGAGTACACCAGCAGGATGACGGACCGCCCGAAGGCGCTGACGACGGCGCCCCGATTGCATCCCACGGCTGACGCGAACGGCGGATCGGCAGGCCTACGGTGCGCTTATGGATGCTCTGATACGGCTCAATGATGTAACCAAACGTTACGACAATGACGGCCATCCCGCGGTGGACCGGGTCAGCCTGGTGGTCGCGCCGGGCGAGGCGGTGGCGGTGATGGGTCCCTCAGGCAGCGGGAAGTCGACGCTGCTGAACCTGATCGCCGGGCTGGACCGGCCGACTAGCGGCACGGTCACCGTGGCCGGGGAACGGATCGACAGCCTCTCCGAGACCGGAGTGGCGCGGTTCCGGCGACGGCAGATCGGCATGATCTTCCAGTTCTTCAACCTGCTCGACGACCTGACTGTGGCCGACAACGTGCTGCTGCCAGCCCAGCTGATCGGCATGCCGAGGGCGAAGGCACGGGCGAGAGCCGATGAGCTACTGGCGGCGCTGCGCATCGAGCAGCACCGGAATGCGTACCCAGGGCGGCTATCGGGCGGCGAGCGGCAGCGAGTCGCAATCGCGCGGGCACTGGTAAACCGGCCGGCCTTGCTGCTGGCCGATGAGCCGACCGGGGCGCTGGACACTGCCACCGGGCAGGAAATCAGCGAGCTGCTGCTTGACCTGAACTCCTCCGGGCAGACCCTGGTGCTGGTCACGCACAACCCGGACCTGGCGGCTCGCTACGCCGAGCGCACTGTCCGGATCGTCGACGGTCAGATCGCCGGCCACGAAGCCGGCCACCAGGCCGGCGACGACGTAGTGGCGCAGGTGCAGCGATGAGGTCCGGCCCGGTCGCTCGCGCGGTGCGGGGCGGGCTGACCCGCCGCCGGGTGCAGACGATCGTGATCTCGGTGGTGCTGCTGGTGTCCACCGGCGCGTCCGTACTGGCTCTTGCCCTGCTGGCCGACTCCAACTCCCCGTTCGACCATGCGTTCGCGGTGCAGCACGGCGCGCACGTGGTGACGACCATCGACTCGTCCAGGGCGACGCCGGCCGAGCTGGCCGCGACCAGCCGGCTACCGGAGGTCACGGCGGCAGCCGGGCCATTCGCCGAGGCAACCATCACGCCCAGGGTGACCGGCCCGCTCGGCGCCACGATGATCCTGCCGCCGATGACGCTGGTCGGGCGCGCCTCGCCGGGCGGCCCGGTCGACGACATCACCTTGCAGTCAGGTCACTGGGCCACCCAACCCGGCCAGATCGTCCTGGGTAACAACTCCACCGGGAGCACGGGCTTCCTTGCCCCACTAGGTACGAAGATCGTCGTCATCAGCGTGCCGGGCAAACCTGCGCTGACCGTGGTCGGCATCGCCAACTCAGTGACCGGCTCGGCGGATGGCTGGGTAGTGCCGAGCGTGGTCGCTAGCCTGCGGGCACCCGGGGCACCGGCCACCGCGCAGCTGCTGTTCCGCTTCCGGAACGCTGGCACGACCGCGGCGGTCCGCGCCGACGCCGCCGGTGTCAGCGCCGCGCTGCCAGCCGGCGCGGTGATCGGCACGCAGTCCTACCTGTCGGCCAGGATCGCCGAGACGTCGGGGATAGCGCCGTTCACGCCGTTCGTGGTCGCCTTCGGCATTATCGGGCTCGTCATGTCGGTGCTGATCGTGGCCAATGTGGTCAGCGGCGCGGTCGTGGCCGGCTACCGCAGGATCGGCATACTCAAGAGCATCGGCTTCACTCCGGGCCAGGTCGTCGCCGCTTACACCGGCCAGGTGACGGTCTCCGCCATCGCGGGCTGCCTCGGCGGGGTTGTACTCGGCAACTTGCTGGCCGTGCCGCTGCTGGGCAAGACAGCCGATGCCTACGGCGTCGGGCACCTGGGCGTGCCTGCCTGGGTGGATCTGGCCGTACCGGTGACGATGTGCTGCCTGGTCGGGATCGCTGCCCTGCTGCCCGCGCTACGGGCCGGCCGGCTCAGTGCGGTCCAGGCCATCGCAGCGGGTCGCGCACCGCGTACCGGTCGTGGCTACGCCGCGCACCGGCTGCTCGGCAGGCTGCGGCTGCCCCGGCCGGTCACGATCGGCCTCGCGGCACCGTTCGCCCGCCCGGCCCGCAGCACGGTCACGCTGGCTGCGATCGGCCTCGGCGCAATCGCTGTGATCTTCGCGGTCGGCCTGAGCTCGTCCCTGCAGGAGGTGCTGACCGGCCTGCGGCGTACGGCTGCGGCGCCAGTGCAAATCCAGATCGGGTCGGGAGGACCCGGCGGCCATATCGTCAGGATCGGCGGCGGGCCCACCGGCGGTCAGAAGGGCGGGCCGCCACCTGGGGCCGGCCAGCCACCAACGGCTGCCGCTGCCCAGCGCGCCATTGCCGCCGCGCTGCGCGCCCAACCGGGAACACTGCGCTACGTGGCACAGGCGGACCAGCAGGTCAGCGTGGCCGGTCTGGCGCAGCAGATCCCGATCACCGCGTTCCGCGGCAACGCCGGCTGGGTCGGTTACGAGATGATCAGCGGCCGCTGGTACACGGGCGCGGACCAGGTAGACGTGCCGACGGCCTTTCTCACAGCGACCGGCAAGGCGGTCGGCGACACCCTCACGATCACCTTCGGCGGGAAGCAGATTCCGGTCCGGATCGTCGGGCAGGTCTTCGACACCGAGAACAACGGCCTGGCCATTTTCACCAGCTGGCAGACGCTGGCCAGCGCCGACGCAGGGCTGGCACCCGATCAGTACAACGTCGGGCTGCGTCCTGGCACCTCTGCGGATGCCTACGCGCAAGCGCTGGGTACCGCGCTCGGGAATAACTACTTCGTCAACGCCAGGGGCGACGGCACCACTTTCCCGATCGTGATCGGGCTGATCGGCACCCTGACGCTGCTGCTGACGATCATGGCCGGGCTCGGCGTGCTCAACACCGTGGTGCTGCACACCAGGGAGCGAGTGCACGATCTCGGGGTGTTCAAGGCGATCGGGATGACGCCGCGGCAGACCATCGCGATGGTGGTCTGCTGGGTCGCCGGGACCGGCCTGGTGGCTGGCGTGATCGCGGTCCCGGCCGGGATCGCCTTGCATCACTACGTGCTGCCGGTCATGGCGGCTGCCGCGGGCACCGGCCTGCCGGCCGTGGTCACGAACGTCTACCGCGGCCCGGAACTGGTCGCGCTCGCGCTGGCCGGGGTCGTGATCGCGGTGGCTGCGGCACTGCTCCCGGCAAGCTGGGCCGCCGCGACCCGGACCGCGTCAGCGCTGCACGCCGAGTAAGGCACCGCACCAGTCGGCCAGGGACCTACAGCGCCGGCAGGAACCCGACCCGGTCCCTGGCCGTAGCCATGGTCCGGCTGGCCACCTCGCGGGCCCGCGCCGCGCCGACCGCGAGCAGCCGGTCCAGCTCGGCCTCGTCGGCGAGCATCTTCTCGGTCCGCTCCCTGATCGGCGCGAGCGCGCTGGCCACTACGTCGGCCAGGTCCTTCTTGAACGTGCCGTAACCGGCCCCGGCGTACCGCTGCTCCAGCTCGGGCACCGGCGTACCGGTCAGCGCCGAGTAGATCCGCAGCAGGTTGGTCACGCCCGGCTTGGCCTCGTCGTCCGCGCGGACCTCTGCGCCCATGTCGGTCACCGCACGGGAGATCTTCTTGCGGATCGAGGCCGGGTCCTCAAGCAAATCCACGATTCCCTGCGGTGACGACGCCGACTTGCTCATCTTCGCCGCCGGATCCTGCAGGTCGGCGATCTTCGCGACCTCTTTGACGATGTACGGGCCAGGCAGCACGAAGGTCTTGCCGAATCGGTGGTTGAATCGCTGGGCCAGATCTCTGGTCAGCTCCAGATGCTGCCGCTGGTCCTCGCCGACCGGCACCTGGTCGGTCTGGTACAGCAGGATGTCCGCCGCCTGCAAGATCGGATAGGTGAACAGGCCGACGCTGGCCTGATCGGCGCCGGACTTGACCGACTTATCCTTGAACTGGACCATCCTGCTTGCCTCGCCGAACCCGGTCAGGCAGCTGAGCACCCAGGCTAGCTCGGCGTGCTCGGGCACATGGCTCTGCACGAAGACGGTGCACCGATCCGGGTCAAGCCCGGCTGCGAATAGCTGCGCCGCGGCGATTCTGGTCCGCTGCCGCAGCAGCGCCGGGTCGTGCGGCACCGTGATCGCATGCAGGTCCACGACGCAGTAGAAGGCGTCGTGACTGTCCTGCAGCGTCACCCACTGGCGTAGTGCGCCCAGGTAGTTGCCGAGGTGGAAGGAGTCAGCGGTCGGCTGGATGCCGGACAGCACGCGCGGGGCGACCATTGGAGAAGTCTAGTGCGGTGCGCGCATCGCGGGCTCAGCCTCCGTTCGCGCCGTCGCCCGCGATGTCGCTGACGATCGGCACGATGTCCGGTGCGCCGAGCCTGATCGCGTCCGCATCGGTGTCGGTGTCGGCTTCCTGCGATTTCCGCTCCGCCGTGACCCTGGCCTGATAGTTCGCTAGCTCTCTGGAGATCTGCCTGGACCGCCACTTCATCGGCCCGGCCATCAGCCCGGCCACCTCCTCGGCCGCCGACAGGCCCCGGTCCCAGGTCTCGATCGAGATGTGCGTGCGCCGGGTCAGGACGTCGTCCAGATGGCGAGCGCCCTCGTGCGTCACCGCATAGACGACTTCGACCCGAAGGTAATCCTGCGCCCCTGCCAGCGGCCTGCCGAGGCTGTGATCTGCGGCGATCAGGGCGAGTACCTCGCTGATCAGCGATCCGTACCGGTGCAGCAGGTGCTCGATCCGCGCCACGTGCAGGCCGGAGGACCTGGCCATCACCTGCCGGGAGTTCCAGAGCGCCTGGTATCCGTCGGCTCCGGCCAGCGGGATCTGGTCCGTGCATGATGGCGCGACCTTGCCGTCGAGCCCGTGCGCCACGGCGTCGACGGCGTCCCGCGCCATCAGCCGGTAGGTGGTGTACTTACCCCCTGCGATCATCACGAGCCCGGGTACCGGATGCGCGACAGCGTGCTCTCTGGACAGCTTCGAGGTCGAGTCCGATTCACCCGCGAGCAGCGGCCGCAGCCCCGCGTAGACACCGGCCACGTCGTCACGGGTCAATGGCACCGCCAGTACCTTGTTGACCTGGCCAAGCACGTAGTCGATGTCGGCTCTGCTGGCAGCCGGGTGCGCCTTGGAGAGCGACCAGTCCGTGTCCGTGGTCCCGAGAATCCAGTGCCGCCGCCACGGTATGACGAACAGGACGCTAAACGGTGTGCGCAGGATAATCCCGGTACTTGACTGGATCCGGTCTCGCGGCACGACCAGGTGCACCCCTTTCGACGCACGGACGTTGATCGTGCCCCGGCCGTCGGCCATGGCCTGGATCTCGTCGGTCCATACTCCGGTCGCGTTGACTACCTGCTGCGCTCTGATCTCGATCTCGGCGCCGGTCTCCAGGTCGACGGCGCGGACGCCGGTGACCCGCACTCCCTCGCGCAGGAACCCGGTGACCTGAGTGCGGGACGCGACGTGAGCGCCGTAGCCAGCGGCAGTGCGGATCAGGTCGACCACGTATCTGGCGTCGTCGACCTGGGCATCCCAGTACAGCAAGCCGCCGGTGAGTGCCGTGCGGCGCAGCGCGGGCGCCAGCCGCAGCGCGCCCCTTCTGGTCAGCTGGCGGTGCGCGGGCAGTCCCCGCAGCCGCCCGCGGGACACTCCGAGCAGGTCGTAGGCGGTGACCCCGGCGCCGATATAGGCCCGTTCCCAGCCATAGTGCGTGAACGGGAACAGGAAAGAGACCGGCCGCACCAGATGCGGTGCGATCCGCTGCAGCAGCAGCGCCCGCTCCGTCAGCGCCTCCCGGACCAGTCCGACGTCCAGCTGCTCCAGGTACCGCAGACCGCCGTGGATCAGCTTGCTCGACCGGGATGAGGTCCCCGATCCGAAATCTCTCGCCTCCACCAGCGCGACCGATAGCCCGCGGGTGACGGCGTCCAGCGCTGCCCCGGCACCGACCACACCGCCGCCGATCACCAGCACCTGGTGCTCGGACCCTGCCATCGCGGCCAGCGCAGATGCCCGCTCGGCAGGTCCGAGCCTGGTCACTCCGAGCACATCCGCGGCCACAGTCCAGCAAGTTACCTGATCGGCGGTACCGGCAGGCTCACCGACCCGAGCCAGTGCCCGGCGTCACCGTCACCTCGACCCGCTGGAACTCCTTCAGATCGGAGTACCCGGAGGTCGCCATCGTCCGGCGCAGCGCTCCCATCAAGTTCATCGAGCCGTCGGCCACGGTCGAAGGTCCGTGCAGGATCTGCGTCAGGGTTCCGATCGTGCCGACCCGCAGGCGGTTGCCACGTGGCAGGTCCTGGTGGTGCGACTCACTGCCCCAGTGGTAGCCGCGGCCGGGCGCCTGCGTGGCGCGAGCGATCGGCGAGCCGACCATGATCGCGTCCGCACCGAGTGCCAGCGCCTTGGCGATGTCGCCGCTGCCGGTCATCCCGCCGTCCGCGATCACGTGCACGTACCGGCCGCCGGACTCGTCCAGGTACTCCCTGCGGGCCGCGGCGACGTCGGCGATCGCGGTGGCCATCGGCACCTTCACGCCCAGCACGGCGGCGGTGGTCTGGCCGGAGCCGCCGCCAAACCCGACCAGGACGCCAGCGGCTCCGGTCCGCATCAGGTGCAGCGCGGCGGTGTAGGTCGCGCAGCCGCCCACGATCACCGGCACGTCAAGCTCGTAGATGAACTGCTTGAGGTTCAGCGGCTCGGCCTGGCTGGACACGTGCTCGGCCGACACGGTGGTACCCCGGATCACCACGATGTCCGCTCCGGCGTCGATTACGGCCTTGTGATAGCGGAGCGTCCGCTGCGGCGAGAGGCGCGCGGCGATCGTGACCCCAGCCGCCCGGATCTCCGAGATCCTGCGCCCGACCAGGTCGTCGTCGATCGGCTCGGCGTAGATCTGCTGCAACCTCAAGGTGGCGGCGGCATCATCGAGCTGGGCTACCTCGGCGAGGAGCGGCTCAGGGTCGGCGTACCTGGTCCAGATGCCCTCGATGTCGAGGACCGCCAGGCCGCCGAGCTGCCCGATCTCGATCGCCGTGGCCGGTGACACGACACTGTCCATCGGCGCGGCTATGAGCGGCAGCTCGAATCGGTAGGCGTCGATCTGCCAGGCGATCGAGACGTCCTCAGGACGTCTCGTCCGGCGCGAGGGCACGATGCCGATCTCGTCGAGGGCATACGCCCGGCGGCCGCTCTTGCCGCGGCCGATCTCCACTTGGGTCACCGCGCTAGTCTTCCATGCCGAGCTACCCAGGCTGGGGCGTTGCCAGCGTAGTCGCTACGTCGGCAACGCCCCAGGCTCGCTGCGACCGCTACCAGGCATCCATGATCGCGCCATCCCGCGGCTCGAGAAGGTGCAGCTTGCCGTGGTCGAGCCAGCCAGCCCACCCCGAGGACAGCAGCCAGAACCGCCCTGAGGCATCGGAGCTGAGGCTGACTCCAACGCTATTGCCGATCGGCCCGTGATAAAGCAGCCGCGATCGCCCTCCGGCCGCCAGCGACACCTGGATGACCTGGTTAATCGACGGCTGCCGCGCGGGGCCAACGAACGGGCCGCGCAGCACCTCGATGGTGATGCTCGTGCCGCCAGGGTCCAGCTGCGCCTGGACGATGAAGGGGTAGCGCGCTGACTGCTTCAGCAGCACCTTCCCCTGGCTGAGCGAACCGCCGCCGGAGGCCAGGTCAAGCGTCCGGACCTGGCCGTCGTGCGCGCCGGAGGCGCAGAATCCGCCGACGACCGAGGCCTGGCACCATTGACCGAGGAAGACCAGCGACTCACCGCCAGCCCAGGAGATGCTCGGGACGTCGAGGTAGAATCCCGGCCGTTGCAGCCTGCCGCTCGTCCAGACTTCGTGCCCGCCGGTCCGCAGGTTGATCACCATGATCTCGACCTGGCCGCAGTTGAACGTCAGGGACGGCGGCCCCTCCTTGCAGACGGCGAGCGCCGCCCTCGAACCGTCCGGCGATATCGCAATCGCGCCGTCGACGTCGAATCCGCGGAGCACTCCTCCGCGGATCAGGGCCAGTCCGGTGACGTGGCCAGCGGGGGTGACAGTGAAGGTGTACAACCGGGTCTGGTCCGTTGCACTCTGCGGCGTTGTCGTGCCCGAGTATGCCGCGATGAACTCCCGGTCGTCGATGGCCGCGACACCATCAGCCCGCATCCCGCCGAATGGGGCCCGCGGGAACGGATTCGGCAGCGAGGCGGTGATTGCGCCCGTGCCAGTCTGCCGGACCACGACGTGATAGTCCTGATCAACAACGTAGTAGTGGGGCGGCCCGGCGACCGGGCCGTGATTGGCCGGGGGCACCTTGCCCGCGCCGGGCAGGATCAGCGCGAGGACAGCGATCAGCGCGACAGCGGCGGCTGCTGCGATCGGCGCGAGCCTTCGCCCCCACCGAGGAGGCGCTGGGACGGGAACGATCAGCGGGTGCAGGGTCTCCTCCCGCACGCTGCGCGCGGCCGCGTGCAGGGCATCGGTGAGCCGGTCTTCCGTCCTGGTCATGATTCCTCCCCGAGGGAACGTGCCAGCGCGGCCAAGCCGCGCGCGGCGCTGGACTTGACCGTGCCCGGTCTGATCTTGAGCACAGCAGCGATATCGGCCTCGCTGAGTCCTAGGTAGTAACGAAGCACGAGGACCTCTCGTCGGCGGCCGGGCAGCGCGGCGAGCGCGACAAGCACTTGCCTGCGGTCCTCTGACCGGATCACCTCGTCTTCGGCCGACAGATTGGCCCGTGCTTGCTGCACATCACGGGAGCTTCCGATCCGGCGGGCGACGGCGCGACGGCGCAGCACCGACCGACCCCGGTTGAGGACGGCGGCGCGCAGGTATGCCAGCGGATCGCCCTGCAGCCTTAGCCGGTCACGGCGGGCTTGCAGCGAGGCAAAGACCTCCTGGACGACATCCTCGGCAGTGGGCCGGTCACCGACTAATAGCAGGGCGAGCCGGACCAGTTCCGCATGGTGCTGGCGGAACAGCATCGAAATATCCTCAGAGGCGGATGTCGCTCCGAGATCCTCCGGCGCACCTGCCCGCAAGCTGGCACTGACTGCGCGGCCATCGCCGCGGAGTGGGTTGCTCATAGCTATTGCACGCGCCAACCCGCATTTGGTTGCTCAGCGCGCCCAGCTCACATCCTGCGGCCGCCGTAGTTCGGCGCCTCGGCGACCATCTGGACGTCGTGC
>OCZU010003069.1_pt1 | contig 10571 bp, 5 predicted proteins | sample 1539001 | NCBI WGS metagenome assembly OCZU01 (sample SAMEA3539306, study PRJEB22396) | soil metagenome | biome: tundra; feature: field; material: soil | place: USA | collected 2010-05 | depth 0.15 m | reverse complement strand
GCCGCGCTGCGCGTCAGGCCCGACTATGCCGACGGGCACTACGATTTAGGGGTGGCGCTGTCGCGTCTTCCGAACCGGCTGCCGGAGGCCCTGTTTCATCTCGAGACGGCGTTGCGGCTCAAACCAGACCCGGAACTTAGACGGGCCGTCGAGCGATTGCGGGCGGCCTCGGGCCGGCGGCCTAACTGAACCAGCCGCCACGTCTGGGAAGTTTACGGCATGGCGGCTAGAAGCATGAAAGTAAGTGAATCGGTCTTCATCAAAAGGGCCACTCGGATTCGTTCCCTTGTGGCCCTCTTTGCGTTTTGTCTTAGACGGTCGCTGTCAGATAATATATCTCCGCAAGAGGCTCAACAACGGTCTTCACGCCATGTCCAGGATTGGATTCGTCACGAGTTCTAAGCAACCCTAACGACTCCAATAGCTTCACGTCTCGACTGACGGCCTTGCGATCACGTTTGAGAACGCCATCGGAGCCCCGACCATAAGGGAGGGGTTGCTCCGGCGTCGCACGGCAGTTTCGCGACAGAAACTAATTAGACCACACGGCCTGAGAGCCCCGGCTGGCGCAAATGCGAATCTCCCCAAATACGAATTTGCCCCTACCCTATGGAGCCAACGCGTAAAGTCGGCGGGCGAAATTCCGGCCTGCCCAAAGGGCCGATTATCTAGCCAGCACGCGATGCGTCACATACTCGGTGCCGAGCAGCAGAGTATCGTCGCTGCGGCAGCGCACCAGAACCTGGTAGGCGGAGGGAAACCCGGAGAGCCCTTCGGAACGGAATCGATCGCGCAGCGCTCGCAGCGACTCCGGCCGGGAGAAGAACTCGGACGCGCCATGCGTTCCCACCGAGGTGATTCCCGAGAAGATCACCGTACGGTGTGGACCCGCGGCTTCGCCTTCACCCGGCAACACGGTCACCAGCCCGTAGACCTCGGTGTATCGCTTATCGGGACCGCGCTTGCCCACCCACGCGGCCCGTGCACCCGCCCGTTCGCGGACTATCACGTCGCGGGCGGCCTCGTCAAACTCCAGCGTGAGCGGCGCGTCCTTCAACCGCTGAGCCGCCACATTGCTGTTTTGCGGATCGGCGATGAGGATCACGTTGCGGCCTCGCAGGGCTGCCGCCCCAATGGTGCGTTCCGGCAGGATCTGGTAGGGGGCGCCGGCCAGCGCCATCGTCGTCGCCGCGATCGCCAGCGTCTGGGCGTGCCCCATCTGCACCGAGTTGTCCACGGGATGCATGGACAGCTCGACGCCGGGCGGCAGAGGCCGGTGCGTGCGGAACAGGGAATACAGCTCCGGCGGCGCGGGGTACTTCGGAAGTCCTTCGGCGACTACCGTCATATAAGGACGCACGATCAGGTGAAGGCTGGTACCCACCGCGATCAGAACCTCGCTGCTCGAGGAGACGAACGGACGCCAGGCCTCGCGGACTACCGGGTCCAATGGCGGACTCGCCACGCGGAGTGCCTGGATCCCGAGGACGGTGGCGAGGCCGGCCAACACCACCACGGCGGCGCCGAGAATCCGCACCGTAAAGTGGCGCGGCGCGGGAACAGCGGGCGCCGGGAGATCCTGGATCGCCGGCGCCTTGGGCGTTGCCGCAAATTCCACAAAGCGCGGGGTGTATGACCCCTTGGGCAACTCCACTCGAACCGCGGCTTCCCGCCCCTCGCCCTCGTAGTACTTCTGCAGCTTCTGCCGCAGCTCGTAGGCGGTGCGGCGAACGGAAGAATCCTCGCCCGGCGAAAAGTCCGCCGGCTTGCCCAACGCATCCACCGCTACACTGTATTCGTTGATTTCTTTGCCGTGCCCCGAAAGCGCCCGCCGGCACACGTAGCTCAGAAAACTGCGCAGTTGTTCGGACCGCGAAAAGGTCTCGCTGCCCAGCAGTTCGTCGACTGCCAGGCGTGCTTGTTCGGAATTGGCGGTCACTCGGGATTCCACTGAACTCCAGGGTAGCGCCACGGAGGCGGATTTGCGAACCGTTCGGTAACAGTTGGGAACTGTTGAGAACTTGTAGAAAAGACAGGACGACCCTATGCTGGCGATACTTGAAGAAATTTTCCGGTATTAAACTCGAAAATCGTCTGTCCAATCTTCTGCCGGCGCCCACGCGCCGCCAGATCCTACAGGCTGCGTCTGCTTTACTGATTCCGGGCGCCCTCCCGGCAGCTACCGATTCCAATGAACGGCCGCCGGCGGTCCGCCTGACCGACGGCTGGGAATTCCACGGCGGCGCCATCGGCGGCATCTGGGAAATCTGGCGCGGCGCCGTGGCTACCTCCAACGTGAACTGGGCGCCCGTCACGCTCCCGCACTGCTTCAACGCCTACGATGCGGTGGATCCCGATCGGGAATACTACGAAGGTCCCGGTTGGTATCGCAAAACCGTCCCGGTGGAAAACCCGTACCCTGGCGGCCGCACGCTGCTCCACTTTGAAGGCGCCGGGCAGCGCAGCGAAGTCTTCGTCGGGCTGGAACGCGTCGGCCAGCACCTCGGCGGATACGACGAGTTCACGGTCGATATCACCGATACCGGCCGGCGCGCGGGAAACGCCGACATCGCGGTGCTCTGCGACAACTCGCGCGACCTGGAGACCATTCCGTCCGACCTCTCCGACTTCACCCGCTACGGCGGCCTCTACCGGCACGTGAACCTGCTCTATGTTCCGGCGGTCTCCACCGAGCGCCTGCACGTGGAAACCAAGGTCACTGGCGGCGAAGCGTCCATCGAGCTACGCGCCCGCCTCTGGAATCCCGCCCAACTGAAGGACCCGGTGAACCTGAAGGCCCGCATCCTCGACGCGTCCGGCAAAGCGGTGGGAGAGAGCGAGGTCACGCTCGCGCCCTGGACCGGGGACCGCAAGATCGCCGAATTCAAAGTTGCCGCGCCCGCGCTCTGGTCGCCGGCCGCGCCGAACCTCTATCGTTGTCTGGTCACGCTGGACACGCCCCACGGCGCACAGCAGTTGGAAGAGCGCTTCGGCTTCCGCTTCTTCGACTTCCCCGAACACGGCGTGTTCCTGCTCAATGGCCGCAAGCTCTTCCTGCGCGGCACCCAGCGCCACGAAGATCACGCCGGTCTGGGCGCGGCCATGACCGACGATCTCCTCCGCCAGGAGATGCGCCTGGTGAAGGACATGGGCGCGAACTTCATCCGCCTCGGCCACTACCAGCAGTCGCGCCGCGTGCTCGACCTCTGCGACGAACTCGGGCTCCTGGTGTGGGAGGAGATTCCCTGGTGCCGCGGCGGCGTCGGGGGCGCGCAGTATAAGGAACAGGCCCAGCGCATGCTGCGCAACATGATCGACCAGCATCGCAACCATCCGGCAATTGTTTTCTGGGGTCTGGGCAACGAGAACGATTGGCCCGGCGACTTCCCGACTTTCGATCGGCAGGGCATCCGCGACCTCTTCACCGCGCTGCACCGCATAGCGCATGAAGCCGACCCGTCGCGCCTCACGGCGATCCGCCGCTGCGCCTTCGCCGCCGACATCCCGGACGTCTACTCGCCCTCCATCTGGGCCGGCTGGTACAGCGGCCGCTACACCGAGTACAAGCAGTCGGTAGCCAAGGAAGCCAAGCAGATCAAACGCATGCTGCACATCGAATGGGGCGGCGACAGCCACGCCGGGCGCCATGCCGAAGACCCCGACCGCGTGATCGCCCGCATCGCCACCGGGCAGGGCGTCGAAGAGAAAGAGCGGGCCTTCCTGCTCACCGGCGGACAGGAGCGGGCTTCCAAGGACGGCGACTGGTCGGAGAGCTACATCTGTAATCTCCTCGACTGGCACCTCAAAGAGCAGGAAACCATGGACTGGCTGGCCGGCGCGGCGCATTGGGTGTTCAAGGATTTCGCCACGCCGCTGCGTCCCGAGAATCCGGTGCCGCGGGTGAACCAGAAAGGCGTCCTGGAACGCGACCTGACACCGAAGGAAGGCTTCTACGTGTTCCAGTCCTACTGGTCCGATCGGCCGATGGCGCGGATCTACGGGCACTCGTGGCCGGTCCGCTGGGGCGACGCCGGCGAACGGAAGGTGGTGAAAGTCTATTCCAACTGCCTAACGGCGGAGCTTTTCCTCAACGGTATATCGTGCGGTGCGCGGCAACGCAACAGCCAGGACTTCCCGGCCGCGGGTCTGCGCTGGCAGACGCGGTTCGAACCCGGCGAGAACCGCCTGCGCGTGGTGGCGAGGAAGGGAGCAGTGGAAGTCTCCGATGAGATCCGCTTCCACTACCAGACGGCGAAGTGGGGCAAGCCCGACCACCTGACGCTCGGCGAAATCGGACGCACCGTCGATCGCGTCACGCTGGAAGCGCGCATTTTCGACGCCTCGGGCGTGCCCTGTCTCGACGCGCGCAACGTGGTACGTTTTTCACTTGCCGGCGACGGTGAGTTGATACAGAATCTGGGCACCGCGGGCGGTTCGCGCAAGGTCGAACTGGCCAACGGACGCGCCACCATCGGCGTTCGGCTGGCACGCGGCGCCGTGGCAGTAAGTGTTTCAACGGATGGATTGCCCACCGCAATCCGGACGATCGGCATATGAACCGCGAACGCGCAGAGGGGTCTGCCGCGCGTGGGCAGCGGCGCCAATGGCGCCAGGAGGTTAGCATGATTCGAAAAGCGCTTGTATACACATCTGTTGTTCTCTTGGCCGCTCTCTGTTTGACGGCCCAAGTAACCACTACTTCCGTTTCGGGAACCGTTACCGACCCTAGCGGCGCCCTGATGCCGAACGTGGTTGTGACCGCGGCAAACCTGGAAACCAACTTCACCCGGTCGGCCACCACCGATATGTCGGGGCAATACCTGATTCAGTTTCTTCCGGTCGGCAAGTACAGCATCGAAGCGAAGGCGCCCGGCTTCCGATCCTTCACCCAGAGCGGCGTGGCGATAGACGTTGGCGCCCACGTCCGCATGGATGCCGTACTGCAAGTCGGCGCTACCAGCGAGAATGTCGTCGTGGAGGGCGACGCGCCGCTGGTAAACACCGCCGATGCCCAGATCGGCCGTACCGTACAGAATATCGAGATCGTGCAGATGCCGCTGGTGAACCGCGACGTCTACTCGCTGCTCAACCTCACGCCAGGCGTGGAGATGAACACTACCGCCAACACGGTCGGGTTCCGGCAAACCACGGTAGCGATCAACGGCTCGGGTGACGGCGGCGCGGGCTCGGTGGCCTACTATCTCGATGGCGGCGCGAACATGACCGGTCTGCGCAACACCGGCAACGCCACGCCGAACCCCGACGCCATCCAGGAATTCCGCGTGATCACCAACGGGTACGGCGCCGAGTTCGGGCGCTTCACCTCCGGCGTGGTGGACGTAGTGACGAAGTCGGGCACGAACCGGTTCCACGGCTCGCTGTTCGAGTTCCTGCGCAACGACACGATGAACGCCAAGGGCTGGAATAATCTCACCAAGGCCCCGATGCGGCGCAATCAGTTCGGCGCCACGGCGGGCGGCGCGGCCAAGCGCGACAAGCTGTTCTACTTCGGCAGCTATCAGGGTCTGCGCGACCGCGAGTTCGGCACGTTCTCTGGCGCCGTCGTGCCCACGGCGAAGGAACTCACCGGCGATTTCTCGGCCTCGGCCATCGTTCCCAAATACACCGGCATTACCAACGGCGTGTTCTCCCCCGCCGCCATCGATCCGGTGGCCATGAAGATCCTCACCCAATTTGCCAGCATGGGTTCCAACCTGCCCGGCGGCATCTACCAATGGCAGCAGCGCCGGCCGAGCGACCTCAACGACATGAATTTCAAGATCGACTACCTGCCCAGCGCCAAGCACCAGGTCACCGGCAGCTACTTCTACACCAAGGGATATGAATACCAGTTGGCCTCCGGCAACATGCCCTGGTCCACGCAGGACTTCACCTGGAAGCAGCAGAACTTCAACGCCAGCGATACCTGGACGATCGCTCCCACCATGGTCAACCAGTTCCGCGCCACCTACGTCCGCAACTTCGGCGGGCGGCTCAACACGCCGGATATCGACCTCGGCGACCTCGGCTCGAAATTCACCACGCAGGGCGTGAAGTCGCTCCCGCAGATCACCATCAGCGGCTATATGACGTTCGGCCAGGCGATCCAGGGCCCGGTGGCCGGCAGCAACTACTATGGCCTGCGCGATGCGCTCTCCGTCACGCGCGGAAAGCACTCCATCAAGTTCGGGATCGACGCTTCGCTGGAGAAGTTCATCCAGGACACCTCGCTGAACAACTACGGGGTGTGGAGTTTCGACGGCAAGAAGACCGGCAACGCGCTGGCCGACTTCCTCACCGGCGTTCCCGCCAGCTTCAAGCAGGACACGCCCGCCACGAAGATCGATGACGATTGGTACGCGGGCCTGTACGTGCAGGACGACTGGCGCATCCTTCCGCGCCTCACCCTGAACCTGGGCCTGCGCTACGAAATGCCGATGTCGATGACCGATCCGCTCAACCGGAAGATGACCTTCGCGCCGGGCGTGCAATCCACGGTGGCGCCCAACGCGCCGGCGGGCCTTCTGTTCCCCGGCGACAACGGCGTCGGCCGTGGCATCTTCAGCGCTCCGCACAAGTTCTTCGCGCCGCGCCTGGGTCTGGCGTGGGATCCGTCCGGCGACGGCAAGACCTCCATTCGCGCGTCGGGCGGCATCTTCTACGGCAGCATTTCGAGCAACAACATGAACATGACGACGGACTACCAGCCCTTCTCGGCGCGGCAGACCTTCGCCAACGTCAAGACGCTGGCCGATCCCTACGGTAATATGGGTGGTTCGCCGTTCCCTATCAGCTACAACCCGAAGAACATCCTCTTCCTGCTGAAGCCGTCGGACGTTTCCACCATCGCGACGAATTTCCACTTCCCCTACACCTATCAGTTCAACTTCTCCGTACAGCGCCAGGTGCGCAAGGATCTCAGCGTCACCAGTGCCTATGTGGGGACGCTGAGCCACCACCTGCCGTTCACCGTGGACAAGAACTACGCCGGGTGGACGCCCGGCGCCACCACCGCCAACCTGCCGAACCGCCGTCCGTACCTGCCCGGGACGCTGGGCATCATCTACTACGAAGACGGCATCCTCAACTCCGACTACCACGGTCTGCAGAACACCGTGGAGAAGCGCATGTCGCACGGCTTCACGTTGCGCGGGTTCTATACGTTCGCCAAGAGCATGGAAGGCGCACAGTCGCAAAACAACCAGCCCACGGGCGGCGCCGAGGACTTTCGCAATCTCGCCCTGGAACGCGCGCCCACCAACAGCAACCGCCGTCACGTGGCCAACGTTTCCGCCATCTGGGAGATGAACTATTTCCACGGCGCGCCCGCGTTACGGCAAGCGTTCAACGGCTGGACCGTCTCCGCCATCGGCACGGCGCGCAGCGGAACGCCGCTCACCTTCACCACCGGAACGGACACCAACGTCGATGGCAACAGCACCGATCGCGTCGACATCATCGGCAACCCCAAGCTGGATGCGAGCCGCTCGCGCTCCGATGTTACCAACGCGTGGTTCAACACCGCCGCTTTCGCCGCCCCGGCCACCGGAGCGGACGGCAACTCCTCGCGCAACCTGATCGACGGTCCCGGCGCGAAATGGGTGGACATCGGCCTCTTCCGCAAATTCAAACTGAAGGAGCTGATGAACCTTGAGTTCCGCGCGGAGATGACCAATGCGCTGAACCTCGTCAATCTCGGTTCGCCCGCCACCGGCCGCAACTCGACGACCTTCGGCAAGATCACGTCCGCCGGCGGGATGCGGCAGACACAGCTCGGCCTGCGCCTGGCCTGGTAACCCATGGCGGGGCGGATCTACCGGGCCGCCCCGCCGCCCCCGCTCAAGAAGCAGGCGAAGTGCCAGCACCCGGCGAGAGTTCATGAAATTCGCGCCAGGGAGCGAGGGGCCGGCCGTCCGCCATCGGGCTGGGGTGCGTATGGTCCTCAGCGGGTTGCCGGACGCTCCACGGTCTTGGCGAACCCGGCCAGAGTGGTCTCCCAGGCGCCCGGGCTATCCATCACGCTACAACTTGTCAAGATTCGTCTCGCCCGCGGACGGCTCAGTAGTCCGTGGTTCGCTCGTTCACCCAGACGCCGTCCACGTTGAAGTGCGGCCACGGCCCGCCGGCGCCCCGTCCCACGAAGCTGTCGTCCCACTTCGTGGCGGGATCGAAGAAGCCGGGCTTCCGCAGATGCTCTTTCACGACGGGCTCGTTCAGTTCGACTCCGAGACCGGGAGCGTCGGGCACGGCCACGTAGCCCTGGTTGAGGAACGGTTGCGGCCCGGCGACGAGTTGCTGCCACCAGGAAAGGAAATCCACCGCGTGGCACTCCATGGTGACAAATGCGTCCATGGTGGAGGCGGTATGCGCGGCGGCGATGGTGGCCAGCGGCGATCCCGCCATGTGAATCACCGTCGGGATGCGCTCGCGCGACCAGGCGTAATCGGCAATCCGTTTGGTCTCGCGGCATCCTCCGGAAGTGCCGTGATCGGGCTGGATGATATCGACGGCGCGATTGTCGATCAGCCCCTGGAAGCCCTCCTCGAGCCCGAAGCCGTCCTCGCCGGTGAGCAACGGCGTGGAGGTGTGCGCTTTGATTTCCTTGAAGTCTTTCCATCGCCAGAAGCCGCCCGTATAGAAGAGGTCTTCGAGCCAGGAGAGGCGGTATTTTTCGAAGGTTTTGGCGGCGCGAATGCCATCGGTGACCGTTCCGCACCTGAGGCTGGCCGCATCCACCGAGAGAGGCATATCCCAGCCGATGGCGTCGCGCACGGCGGCGATCAGTTCTCCTCCGTACTCCAGCCCTTTGTCGGTGGGGACCCCTTCGCTGTCCAGATTGCCTGGTTTTACGCCCACGAAGTTGGTGGTCACATCCATCTTGAAGAAAGTGAACCCCAGCTTCTTGCGCGCCAGCATGCGCTCGCCGTATTTCCTGGGGTCGCTGGTTCCGGTGGTGTCGCAATACATGCGAATGCGATCGCGCTTCTTATCGCCGAGCAGGCGCCAGACGGGCACGCCGAAGACTTTGCCGGTAATATCGTGCAGGGCGATATCGATGGCGCTGAAGCCGCCGCCCTGGCGTCCGGCGCCGGCGTAGGGGCGGACGTTTTGGAGAATTCCCGATATGTCGAGGGGGCTTCTGCCCACCAGCAGAGGCCTCATGGAGAGGGCCGAATTCTCGTTGCCGGCGTCGCGCACTTCTCCCAGCCCGTAGACATCCTGATTGGTGAAGATCTTGATGATGGGGTAGTCGAAGTTGGCCGCGATGCGGAGGGCCCGAATGTCGGTGATCTTCAGGTCGCTGGGAGCGGAGAATTTGTTGATGGGACCATAGCGGACCGGCGCGCCGCGTCCGCCTCCTTGCTGAGCCGAGGCGGAGGCGGTGAAGATCGCGCCCAATCCGGTGGCGGCCGCGGCGCGGCAGAGCATGGCGCGCCGGGTCAAGTCTCTTACTCGAGCGGGTTTCATATGTTGCATGCCCAGGCTAATTCCCCTTTGTCGAAGAAGTTGGTCGAGGCTATTTTACGATTTGGCGGTCCGGAAGTCCACTCTCTACGCGTCACTCTCTACGCGGCACTGTCTACGCGGCACGGTCTACGCGACACCGTCGCCGCGGACACAGTGGCGATGCGCAGGCTGTCGTGTGGGGGCGAGAAGAAGTAGCGCGCGGCTACTCGAGTCCGGGTTGCATGAGGAGGAGGCGCAGATCGGTGGCGGCTTCGAGGATGAGTTCGCGATCGCGTCCGGAGTGGGCGGAGTTGTAGAGGGCGACGAACTGGTTGGCGATGGCGCGTCCGCGGTTGGTGAGATCGGCGAGGCGAGTGCGGAGGGTATCGGGAGGGGGAGTGCGTTTGCCGGCGCTAGATTGGCGGAGGAGTTGGCCGACGGCTGCGAGGAGTTTGGGGGCGTTTCAACGGGGGTGGGAGCGGATGCGGTCATAGACCTGGTCGAGCATCCATGACGCTGCGGGGGGTAAGAGCAGCGGCTTGCGGCGTCCGCTCCTTCAAAAGCCGGCAAAAAATGCGCTCGCAAGCGGGCGTTGGCAAGCTAAAGCATGCCCCACCAAGTTGGCGGCTACTGGTTTGCCTCATCAAGTTCGGCAAACAACTGAGAGAACGGAAAGTCAATTACCTGCCGACTCAACTTGAGGCGGATGGATGCTCCGGTAAGAAGCTGTAGGTTGCCATGCTGGAATAACCAAGCCCTTTTGTTATCCGGGTCCATGACTATAATGGCGCCAACCGTCAGTTTTTGGTAGTCAAAGCAACGGTCGACTATATCATCGAACGTATCGTCGGGCGATTTGATTTCCACGACAATTGCCGGTACATCCACGACAACCTTGCCCTGGCTGTAAGGAAGCTCAACTATCATGACATCGGGAATGCGGTGACGGCCAGTGACATCGACTCGCAGACGAGTTTCGGTGAACAAAGCAATGCGATGTGACTTGATGTATTGTCCAAAGAACAAAATGAGAAATGTTTGCAGTTTTTCTTATTCGTAGCGTAGGGCATCGATGGGGTTGATGCGGCTGGCTTTGACGGCGGGGTAGATGCCGAAGATCATGC
>OCZU010003067.1_pt1 | contig 10574 bp, 9 predicted proteins | sample 1539001 | NCBI WGS metagenome assembly OCZU01 (sample SAMEA3539306, study PRJEB22396) | soil metagenome | biome: tundra; feature: field; material: soil | place: USA | collected 2010-05 | depth 0.15 m | reverse complement strand
TGGAACTGCTGGTGCTCGCTACTCCGAGCGCGGCCCCTGCGGAGCGTCTGCCGAGGCCCGCCGACGAGGCCATTCGCGCCGAACGCGGCCAACCCTGAAGCGGCGCAAGAGAGCAACGCCATTCATCCGCCGATCGACGGGGACGGCGAATTGGATCACGCCGCCAGGGACGCGGCATCGCTTGGCAACTCGCCGCAGCCCCGCGAATTCGGCTTTCCGCGACCCGCTCCGCCGGCCCCGAAGGCCCCGGAATTCGCCTGGTCGCACACGCACACGCATCGCGTCGAAATCCTTCCGGACGGGGGCATGCTCGTCAACATCTCCAGCCACTGCGTCATCATCATCAACCCGTTCCCATTTCCGATCTGTGGACTCGGCAAGACGCCGGCGAACGGCGATTTGTTCGAGCACATTCGCGATCCCGCGCAGGCCGGCGATTGGAAAGACCCGCATTGATCGGGAGCACGCGTCGCGCCACAATCGCGCTGGTAAGGATTATGCTTGGCCCTTCGACTTTCCACGCTGAGGTCACACGATGAATCCGGCATCCCGACTCCTATTGATGCCGCGGTCCTCGCGACTCGCGGCGTTTCCCGGCCTCATCGCGCTCGGCCTAGCCTGCGCTTTCGCGGCCAATGCGCAGACGATCCACCCGACGCCGTCCCCGGCCGCCGCCGCCGTGGTTTGGCCGACGCACGAGGGCGTCTTCGACATCCGCAATTTTCATTTCAAAGATGGCGAAACTATCGATGATCTGCGCCTTCACTATTTGACCCTCGGCACACCGCACCGCGACGCCGCGGGTCATACGGACAATGCGATCCTTCTGCTGCACGGAACCGGCGGCAGTGCGCACTCGCTGCTCGCACCGCAGTTCTCCACGGTGCTGTTCGGCCCGGGGCAGCCGCTCGACATCGAGAAGTATTTTCTGATCCTCCCCGACGATATCGGCCACGGTCAGTCGAGCAAGCCGTCCGACGGCCTGCACATGCATTTTCCGGCCTACGACTACGACGACATGGTCGCGAGCCAGCACACGATGCTGCTCGAGGCATTGCAGGTCGATCATCTGCGCCTCATTCTCGGCACCTCGATGGGCTGCATGCAGACCTTCGTCTGGGGCGAGACGTTTCCGGGATTTGCCGACGCGCTCGCGCCGTTCGCCTGCCTGCCCGTGGAAATCGCCGGTCGTAACCGCATGATGCGTTATATGGCGATCGAGGCGATCAAGCAGGATCCGGAGTGGAAAGACGGGGAGTACACGCAGGAGCCCCGACTCGGACTTCGCACCGCCAACGAAATGGTGCTGATCATGGGTTCCGCGCCTTTGCAAATGCAGAAGAATTCCCCGACGCGGCTCGCGGCCGAACAGCGCGTCGACGCCGATCTCGCGCAGCGCGTCGCACAGATCGATGCCAACGATTTGATCTATTATTTCAACGCGAGCCGCAACTACAACCCGGCACCGAATCTCTCGAGCATCACGGCGCCGGTACTGTGGATCAATTCCGCCGACGACTACATCAACCCGCCCGAACTCGGCATCGCCGAACAGATGGTGGGCCGGATGCCGCACGCCAAGTTCATCCTCATTCCAATTTCCGATGCGACGCGCGGCCACGGCACCCACACCCAGGCTGCCGTTTGGAAGGATTACCTGGTCGAGTTTCTCGACCAAACCGATCCGCGCGGCAAGCATCCGCCGCGGTGACCGGCGCAGCGGCAGCCGCCGCACGGCGCTGGCTCACGCCGCTCGAATTGGGCTTGCTCGGCGGCATCTGGGGCGCATCGTTCCTCTTCATGCGCATCGCGGCCGGCGATTTCGGAGCGTTCGCGCTCGTCGAGATGCGCCTTGCACTCGGCGCGCTGGTGCTGCTGCCGTTCTCGTGGCGCTCGCTGCCGCAGATCGGTGCAAGACTGTGGGTCACGCTCGGCGCCATCGCCCTGATCAATACGGCCGTACCGTTCGTACTGTACGCATGGGCGGCGCGAGCGCATGGCCCGCGGTGCTGGTCGGAACTCTGGGCGCGGTCATGTACGGGGCGGGAGCGAATTTGTCGAGCCGGCATTTGATCCCGCGATTGCCGCCCGGCGCGATCGCGGCAGCCACGTTGACGGCCTCCGCCGTGCTGCTGGCGCCGCTTGCCTACATCACCTGGCCCGCCGCGCAGATACCGGTGAGATCCTGGGTGAGCGCCGCGGCTCTCGGACTGCTGTGCACCGGATCGCCTATCTGCTCTATTACCGCATCATGGGTCGAATCGGCGCCCCGAGAACCGCCAACGTGACCTATCTGATTCCCTTGTTCGGCGTACTGTGGGCGTGGCTGCTGCTCGACGAACCGTTGAGCATGCGGGTCGCGATCGCAGGCGCTTTGATTTTGGGCGGCGTCGCATTGGGTCAACGCCAATGAGAGCCAATTTCTTTCGCACCGCACTGATCCTGGGCTTGGTTTCCGCGATCGGGCCGTTTGCGGTCGACATGTACTTGCCGGCGCTGCCCTCGATCGGCAACAGCTTGGGAGCGAGTTTGCACGCCGTGCAACTGAGCCTCATGAGCTTCATCCTCATGATGAGCCTCACGCAGCTGCTCTACGGACCGCTCTCGGATATCGTCGGCCGCAAGCCGCCGCTTTATTTCGGTATGACGCTGTTCGGACTCGCGAGCATCGGCTGCGCGCTCGCGCCGAACATCGCCGTGCTGGTCGCCTTGCGCGCGTTGCAGGGCGTTGGTGCCGGCGCCGGCGTCGTCATTCCTCGCGCCGTCGTACGCGATCTGCATACCGGCGCCGACGCGGTGCGGCTCATGTCGCTGCTGATGCTGGTGTTCAGCGTGTCGCCGATATTGGCGCCGGTCACTGGCAGCCTCGTCGTGCTGCTCGCCGGCTGGCGCGGCATTTTCTGGGTCATCGCCGCCGCGGCTGCGCTCGGCTTGATGCTCGCCGCATCGCAACTGAAGGAAACCCGACCGGCGCCGGAGCGGTTGCAGAGTTCCTGGTCGAGCGCGCTGTCCGCCTATGGGCGCCTACTCGCCGACCGCAACTTCATCGGCCTGGTCCTGATCGGTGCATTCGGCATGTCCGGCTTCTTCATTTATCTCGCGAATTCGGCGTTCGTGATCATCAATCATTACGGTCTGTCGCCGACCCTCTATAGTTTCTTCTTCGCCTCCAATGCCGCGGCGTTCATCGGCGCCGCTCAGTTCAACCACTGGCTCACGGGCCGGTTCGGCCTGCAGGCCGTCATTCGCGTTGCCGTCGCGGGCTTCGCACTGACGATGCTGACGCTGTTCGCGGTCATGATGCTGGGCGTGGACCGCCTCTCGGTGATGGCGATATTCTTGTTCGTCGGATACTGCTTCTTGGGCCTGATCGTACCGAATGCAACGGTGTTGTCGTTGGAGCGCCATGGCCCGATCGCCGGCACGGCGTCGGCTTTGTTGGGGACTTTGCAAATGACCGTTGCGACCGTCGTAATGGCGATCGCGGCGATCTTCGCGAACGGTACCCCGCTGCCAATGGTCGGCGGCATCGCCGCCTGCGCGCTGCTTGCGTTCGGCTTGGCACAGGTGATCTTGCGCCGAAGTTCGAGCGGTGATCCCGAGCAAAAACCGGCGTCTGCCTGAGCGACACCCGTCATTTTTGAAAAAAAGAAGTGCCGTTTCGGTGCACGGCATGTTACCAATGGCTCTTCAACCCAAGGAACCATTGGATGAACGCCATGTCCGTCGCTTGCACAAACACGGCACCGGCAACCAAGCTGCGCTCGGGTGCGTTGAATCTCATCGAAATGATCGGCCAATCGTTGGCGGTCATCGCCCCGACGCTGACGCCGGCATTGAACATCAGCGTCGTCGCGGGTCTCGCCGGAATCGGTTGCTGGTTGTCATTCTTGATCGGCACCTTGGGTGTCGTGATCGTGGCCGCGAGCGTCGGCACCCTGGCGGCACGGCACCCCCAAGCCGGATCGTATTTCGTCTATATCGGACGCGGCTTCGGGCCGTTCGCAGGCGCCCTCGCCGGCTGGGCGATGATCAGCGCGTATCTGTGCACCGGGGTCGCCGTGGCGTTGTCGTTCCCGATTTTTCTGGGAAATTTTCTAAGGTCGTTCGGCGTGCATCTCACGACCCCATCGATGTGCGTCTTTATGCTGGCATTCGTCGCGGTCGTCACCTACTCGGGCTACCGGGACATCCAATTGTCGTCGCGCGTGGGCGTGATCCTCGAAGCCATCTCGGTCTGCATCATCATCGGCATCACCGTATTGATCGTGCGGATGCAAGGTACCGTCATCGATCCGGCGCAACTGAATATTTCGACGTTCAAGATGAGCGGCGTATTCTCCGCGCTGCCGTTCGTCATTTTCAGTTTCGTCGGGTTCGAGAGTGCTGCGACCCTCGCGAAGGAATCGGACGATCCGCGGCGCAACGTTCCGATTGCCGTGATCGGCTGTGCCGCCTTCGCCGGCCTGTTCTTCACCTTGATGGCCTACTTCATCGTATTCGGCAACGGCAACGATGCCGCTGCACTGGGCAAGAGTTCGGCGCCGTTTGGCGACGTCGCGGTCAAGGCGGGTCTCGGTTGGGCATCGGCGGTCGTGTACTTTGCCGCGATCATCTGCGTGTTCGCGTGTGCCCTAGCCTGTGTGAATGCCGCCTCAAGGCTGATGTTCTCGATGGGCAAGTACCAATTCCTGCATGGTTCGCTGGGGCTCGTGCACGACATCCATCAAACGCCGCATCGTGCGATTCTGCTGTGCGGGGGATTATTGGCGGTCTTGAGCCTCGCGGTGGTGCCGCTCGGGTTCCTGGATGCCTTCGGATATACCGGCACGATCGCGAGCTACGGATTCGTCGTCGTCTACCTGGCGCTTTGCATCGTCGCGCCCGTGGACTTGAAGAAGAGCGGCGAGATGTTGCCGCGGCATGTGCTCGTCGGCGCGCTCGGGGCCGCGCTGATGTCGTTCGTGATCGTCGGCAGCGTCTACCCGCAGCCGGAATTTCCCTACAACATTCTGCCGTATCCGTTCCTTGCATATATGATCGCCGGCGCCATCTGGTTTGCTATCCTAAAGGTCAAGTCGCCGCAGACTCTGATTTCCATTCAGCACGACCTGGAAGGCTGAGTGCTCGAATGACCGAGACCACGCGCGGCAATCCCGACGAACTGCTGGCCAACGTCCAGCGGGAGGACGCGCGCGCGCGGCGCGGACGGCTGCGAATTTTCTTCGGCGCCTCGGCCGGCGTGGGCAAGACCTACTCGATGTTGGAAGCGGCCCGGGCGGCACGCGCCGGCGGCGCCGATATCGTCGTCGCCTATGTCGAACCCCATGGGCGCATCGAGACCGAGCGCTTGCTCGAGGGTCTCGAGCAGCTGCCGCTGCTCCAGGTCCGCTACCGCGGCATCACTCGACGCGAGCTCGATCTCGACGCCGCTCTGCGACGCAAGCCCGCGATCGTGCTCGTCGATGAGCTCGCACACTCGAACATTGCCGAGGGCGAGCCGCTGCCACGGCATGCCAAGCGATGGCAGGACGTCGAGGAGCTGCTGGACGCCGGCATCAGCGTTTGGAGTACGCTCAACGTTCAGCATCTCGAGAGTTTGAACGACGTCGTCGCCGGCATCACGGGTATCCGCCAGCAGGAGACGTTGCCGGATCGGATATTCGACGAAGCCGATGAAGTCGAGCTGATCGACCTGCCGCCCGACGACTTGCTGGACCGGCTGAAGGCAGGCAAGGTGTATGCGCCCGACCGGGTGGGCACTGCGACCGAAAGATTCTTCCGGAAATCCAATCTCCTGGCGCTGCGCGAACTCGCGCTGCGCCGCACGGCGGATCGGGTGGATGCCGCGGCGCTGGAGTTTGCTGGCCAGACATCCACGTCGCGTCCATGGCTGGCGCGCGATCGGTTCCTGATTGCCGTCACACTGGACGGCCAGGCGGAACAACTGGTGCGCATCGGCAAGCGCTTTGCCGACGCGCTCGACGCCGAGTGGCTCGTGGTGTCGGTCGAGACGCCGCAGCTTCTGAAGCTGTCCGAAAGCGAACGTAACCGGCGTATCGATATCCTGCGCCTAGCCGAATCGCTGGGCGCCGAAACCGTGACGCTCGACGGCTCGTCGGCAATCTACGCGCTGCTCGAATATGCACGCCTGCGCAACGTGACCCGAATCGTGATCGGCGAAGCGAAGCGTGTCGGTTGGCGCGCGTGGTTGCGCCGTTCCACGACGACCGAATTCGTGCGCCGCGGCCGCGGCTTCGACATCTCGGTCATCGCGCGCCGCGAGACCTATTCGCCTGCGCGAAAGGAGGTGCCCGAGGCCGCTGCGACCGAAATTCGGTGGGAACGATATTGGGCGGCGCTCCTGATCTCGGCGTGCTGCACCGGCGCCGCGGCGCTGATGTATCCGTACTTCGACTTGACCAACCTCATCATGGTGTACCTGCTTGGGACCACGGTCGCCGCCTTGCGGCTAGGGCGCGGCCCGGCCAGCTTCGCGGCGGTCGCAAGCGTCACGGCATTCGATTTCTGCTTCGTGCCGCCGCGATTCAGCTTCGCGGTGAGGGGCATTCAATACCTCGTGACATTTGCCGTGATGCTCGTGATGGCGCTGGTCATCGCCAGCCTCGTCGCGAACGTGCGCGCTCAGACGCGCGTCGCCGGTGCTCGCGAACGCCGGACCTCGTTGCTCTATGCGATGAGCCGGGAACTGGCCGCAACGCGCAGCTTCAACAATCTGGCGCTGGTTGCGATCAAGCATGTCGCCGAGACCTTTGCGAGCCGTGCGACCGTGTTGTTGCCGGATGCGGACGGGCATCTGCAAGCTCTGCAAGGCGTGGAGCTGGCGGAATCTCTCGACGGCGCCGATCTATCGGTTGCCCAATGGGTTTTCGATCACGGCCGGCCGGCCGGGCTTGGCACCGACACTCTTCCCGCCGCGGCTGCGCAGTACGTGCCGCTCACGGGCACGCACCAGACGCTGGGCGTGCTCGCCGTTCAACCCACCCAGCGCCGCCGCTTGTTGCTGCCGGAACAGAGCCACCTGCTCGAGACGTTCGCCGGCCAGATTGCGCTGGCGATCGACCGCTCGAAACGCGCCGAAGAGGCCGAGGCCGCACGTGTCGCCGTGGAAACGGAAAGTCTGCGCAACAGCTTGCTCGCGTCGATCTCGTACGACCTGCGTGCGCCCTTGGAGACGATCACCGAGGCGAGTCGCGCGCTCAATGACCCGAATTTCAAACCCGACTCGAGAGCGGACGGCGCGACCCGTCCCCAACTCGCCCGCTCGATCGAGGTCAAAGCGCGGGAAATGTCCGAAATCATCGCAAACGTACTCGATCTGATGAGTTTCGAGGTCGGCAAAGTGCGCCTGCGCCGCGACTGGAACAGCGTCGATGATCTCGTCGCCGCGGCGGTCGAACGACTCGACGGGCATTTCGCCGAGCACCCGATCGATGTGGCGCTTCCGGCCGAGTTGCCGTCGGTGTACGTCGACGCGACGCTCATCGCGCGAGTCTTGGTCAATCTGCTCGATAACGCCATCAAACACACGCCGTGCGGAACCCGGATCACGGTCTCGGCAGGACTCGAGGCCGAGGCGGTGCGCGTCGTCGTTGACGATAATGGGCCGGGGCTGCCGCCGAACCCGGAGCGGTTATTCGCCAAGTTCCAGCGAGGTCGCGATGATTCGAGCGCCGGCGGCGCCGGCTTGGGGCTCGCGCTCTGCAGGGCGATCGTCAACGCGCACGGCGGTCAAATCTCGGCAATGCAGCGCCCGGGAGGCGGAGCAAGGTTCGTGTTCACGGTTCCTACGACGCCGAGCGCGCCGTAGGGCATCTTGCCGCGATTGCGGGCTAGTGCGAGCCCGCCGGCTGATATTTCCCGTCTGTATCCGGGCTATTCGAATCCAGCAGCGCGTCGGCGCCGCCGAGACGTGAAATGTAATCGGCCAGCGCATCCTTTTCCTGGGGGCGCATGCCCCGCAGTGCGCTGGTCATCTCGGGAGGTGCGAGGTCCTTGTGCAAACCCGCGGCGGCCTCGATTTGTCGTCTCAAATAGGGATAATGTTGGCCGGCTATGCGGGGTACTCGATTGCCCGAGTCGCCTAGACCGTCGACACCGTGACAAGCCGCGCAAATGTGCGCAAATATCTCCTGTCCCACACGCAGGTGTTCTCCCGAGCCCTTAACCGGATCCGGATTCGCAGCCAGGCCCGCAAGATAGCCCGAAACCGCGACGATGTTATGTTGGTCGCCGAACGTCGCGTGTGCCGTCACGATTTGCATTGCGGTATCTTGCCGTGCTCCCGACCGGAACACGGCCAGCTGCTTCTCGAGATAACGTTTTTGCTGGCCGGCAAGGCTCGGGATGGCGCCATCCGGCGAGCCCCAGGCGTTCGGTTGATGACAGACGACGCAAGGTGCGTAGAGACGGCTTCCGCTGGCTGCCGGGGGCGAGGCTTGCACCACGCCACTGATAGCCATGAATAGTATGGCCTGCAAAAACCCATGCTCAATCCGCCGAGACGCGTTTTCCATTGGCACAGCATAAACGGTTCGGCGGTTCCCGCAGTCAGGGAAATTACTTACTTCGAAGAGTTGGTTCCCCTTGCACCGGGTATCCGCGGCGGTACGGAAATTGGAGGTCGGGTAAACCGCAAAAGACGCTGCCTGGACGCCGTTATTCCGGCAGACCAAAACCAAGCGTCCCCGTGAACTCCAAATAAGCGCAGACCGGCAGCAGGACGACGAGCGATAGGATGGCCGAAATTCGCACGAAGCGCGCGAGCGATTTCGATAGGCAGTTCGCGGCGCATTGATAGGTCGCAACCGTCACGAACAGGTCAAATAGGAAGCCGAATATGCCGTAGACCCGAATGAGCGGCGCGTTTTCCGGATTGATCAGCAAGCCCAACGCGCTATACACCAAGGAGCCGAGGACTCCATAAGCCCAAAACACCGTGCTCAGCGAGGTCTTCCCCTGCAGCGACTCGCGTACCGCGGTCATGACACTCATGAATACACGGGCGCTAATATCGTGATCATCGGCATTGACATTGCGACTCCTTGGGAACTCGAGCACGCAAACGGCTGTACCGGCCCCGCGCGATGCCTACGCACGGCTTTTATGCTAATCCTCGTGAATTTCAAATAATGTTATTACAATCAACAATCTAATAAATATTTCCGGGAACCGCAGGCTTAGGGCCTGCGTAACACTCGCACAGAGGCGGTATGCTGGCAGGGGCCGGCCGCAATGATGGCTGCGCGCAGTGAGAAGGCGCGTTTTGCCGAGGATGAACCAGCATGTCTTTTGCACCGATGGACTTTGGCTTGGGCGCGACCGCCGATGCGATCCGTGAAGCGACGGCGAGATTCGCGACGGAAAAAATCAAACCCATCGCCACGCGCATCGACGCGACCAATACTTTCCCGCGCGAGCTGTGGCCACTCATGGGCGAACTCGGATTGCACGGGATCACGGTGGAGGAGGAATGGGGTGGTTTGGGCCTGGGCTATCTCGAACACGTCGTCGCCATGGAGGAAATCTCGCGCGCATCGGCGTCGGTCGGTCTCGCGTACGGCGCCCACTCCAATCTTTGCATCAATCAGATCCGTCGTTGGGCGAGCCCCGCCCAGAAAACGCGCTATCTGCCCAAGCTCATCAGCGGTGAACACGTGGGAGCGCTCGCGATGAGCGAGGCGGGATCGGGCTCGGACGTGGTGTCGATGCAGCTGCGTGCGGAACGGCGCGGCGATCGCTTCGTGCTCAACGGCACGAAGTTTTGGATCAGCAACGCGCCGCATGCGGACACGCTCGTCGTCTACGCACGCACGGGCGCCGGCACCGGTGGGATTACCGCATTCTTCGTCGAGAAAACGATGGCCGGCTTTCGGGTCTCCAAGGCGCTGGAGAAGATGGGGATGCGCGGCTCGGACACTGCCGAGCTGGTATTCGAGGACTGCGAAGTCCCCGCCGAGAATGCCATGGGGCCTCTGAACGGCGGCATCGCGGTGCTGATGAGCGGATTGGACTTTGAGCGCCTCGTGCTTTCGGCCGGACCACTCGGACTCATGCAGGCTTGCCTCGACGTGGTGCTGCCGTACGTCCGCGACCGCAAACAATTTGGCCGCGCGATCGGCTCCTTTCAGCTGATGCAGGGCAAAATCGCGGATATGTATGTTGCGCTCAATTCGGCTCGCGCCTACGTCTATGCGGTCGCGCGCTCGTGCGACGCCGGCAAGACCAATCGCATCGATGCGGCCGGCGCAATTCTGTTGGCCTCCGAGAATGCGGTCAGGACCTGCTTGGAAGCCATACAGGCCTTGGGAGGCGCCGGCTACACCAAGGAATGGCCGGTCGAGCGCTTCCTGCGAGACGCGAAGCTGTACGACATCGGCGCCGGCACCAATGAAATTCGCCGCTTTCTGATCGGCCGGGAGTTGATCGGCGAATGAACGGGCCGCCGGCGAAACCTGGTAGCGACAATGCCCGGATCAATGCGCGGCTCGCCGCGGAGCTGCGCCGACGCGTCGCCGCCGCGGCGCTCGGCGGTCCCGAGGCGGTGCGCGCAC
>OCZU010003065.1_pt1 | contig 10576 bp, 9 predicted proteins | sample 1539001 | NCBI WGS metagenome assembly OCZU01 (sample SAMEA3539306, study PRJEB22396) | soil metagenome | biome: tundra; feature: field; material: soil | place: USA | collected 2010-05 | depth 0.15 m | reverse complement strand
CGATGACCACGGTTCGCGCCGTTAGATTGTTCTTCATGGGAATATTACAGCCTGTCTAAATAGAGTACTACTTCTTACCTTCGCTGGAAGACGGCGCGGCCGCCATGCTGGACACTGCGCTGCGCGCCACCTGAATCTTGATGTTGTCGGGTTTCACCCGCAACACCACTGTATCGCTATCGAGCGAGACGATGGTTCCGACGATTCCGCCGGAGGTTAGAACGTTGTCTCCGGTCTGCAAGCCGGCGAGCATTTTCGCCGTCTGCTTGCGCTGCTTCTGCATGGGGAGAAAAAGCAGAAAATAGAAAATCCCGAAGATGAGAAGGATGGGGAGGAACCCCAGCATAGAGTTGGGAGACGACGCCGTTTGAAGAAAAAGGTTGTAAACCAAGTTTGTACCAATTGCACGCTACTCGGCTTCATGCGAGGCTGAGCGCACACACCTCAAGTATTCCGGAAATGCACCCGATATTATAGCGTGCCTAATCTCACCCATGATGTCAAGGTAGCGTTGGATGTTGTGCCGGGTGGCCAGCACCGGGAACAGAATCTCGCCGGCCTGGAAGAGGTGGCGAAGGTAGGCCCGGGAGTGGGTGCGGCAGGTGTAGCAGGGGCAGTTGGGGTCGAGCGGCCGTTCATCATCTTTATACCGGGCGTGCTTGATGATCACCCGGCCCTCGGAGGTAAACAAATATCCGTTACGCGCGTTGCGTGAAGGCAGCACGCAATCCATCATGTCGATGCCGCGGGCCACATATTCGGGCAATTCCGCCGGCATGCCCACGCCCATGGCATAGCGCGGCTTACCACGGGGCAGGATACTCTCGGTGGCCTCCACGGCTTCCAGGCTGAGAGGGCGCGGTTCGCCCACCGACAGGCCGCCGATGGCGTAGCCGTCGGTATCGAGATCGGCCAGCGCGGTGGCGCATTCGCGGCGCAGGTCCGGAAACATGGATCCCTGCACGATGGGGAACAGGGCGTGGCGGGTAGGGCTCTCGGCGATGCGTCGCAGGAAATGCCGGTTCGCCTGGGCCGCCCAGCGCACCGTGCGCTGCATGCTCTGGCGCGCGTATTCGTGGCTGACGGGATACTCGGGGCACTCGTCGAGCACCATCAGGATGTCGCTGCCGTAGGCCAGTTGCACGTCCACGGTGGATTCCGGCGTGAAGGCGTGGCGGTCGCCGTTCAGGTGGGAATTGAAGACCACGCCGTCCTCGTCGATTTTGCGCAGGCCGCTGAGGCTGAACACCTGGAATCCGCCCGAATCGGTGAGGATGGCGTTGGGCCAGGACATGAACTTGTGGAGTCCGCCCATCTGACGGATGAGCTCGTGCCCGGGGCGCAGGTACAGGTGGTAGGTGTTGGCCAGCAGAATGGAGACGCCCAGATCTTCGGCCAGGTCGCGCTGGGTGAGTCCTTTGACCGTGGCCTGCGTGCCGACGGGCATGAATACCGGCGTTTCGATGACGCCGTGCGGCGTATGGAGCAATCCGGCGCGGGCGCGGGTGTGCGGGCATTCGGCGACGATTTCGAAGGAGATTTGGGGCAACTGAGGGCCTACGCACCTATGATAACCCGATGGGGTGGCCGGCTGGGCGGCGGGCGCGGCGGGCAGCGTTGTGACGCAAAACTGAAAAGTCGAGGGTATTTCTCGTTTGGCCGTAAGTCCCTGTTCTGCTTCGAGTTGCGGAGATGGTTGGAGGTTTTGTGACGCAAACCGGCGGATCGCCGGGACGTTTCCCGGGGTGTCATGGCCGCGTTGGGCGCAGGGTTTGGGCGGGGGGATGCATCTCTCCGATTCGAGGTTAGCATTGGGGCGGGCGGAATCGGGGTCTACGGGACTTGAAATGGTTGAGAATCAAGGGGAAAAGAAAGTCGAAAGTGCGTGATGGCGGCGGCTATGGCGACGCGGCGGCTACCCAGCGGCTAATTCGTGCAGCGAGCCAACGCTGTCGGAGGATTTCGACATCCTGAAGGAGCGTGGCCCTGAGGTACGTTTTCGCACATTCGTTGTTCCCCACTACGCTTGCTAACACGTTCGTTACATTTTCATGTTGCTTCCGCGATCCGGCAAGATGAATACTGAAGCATATGAAAGGGCGGATTCTTGCTTATGCATAAACTGACTACCCTCCTCGTCTGGTCGGCGCTTTCTCTCGGGCTGAACGCTCAAGTGACGCTTGGACCGACCGTCGGTACCTTCGGGGTGTTGGCAGGCTCGACGGTTACCAGCAGTGGTTCTACTGTGGTGACTGGCAATCTTGGCGTAAGCCCAGGTACCGCGATCACTGGAATCACCGGAATTGCTCCGGGCGGGCCCGGGACGGTGACCGGGACCATAAATTCGGCAAATGCTTTCGCGCTGCAGGCCCAAAATGAGTTGACGGCGGCCTATAACGCTGCTGCGGCAGCGGCTTCCACTGCCACTAAGGCTGGAGATTTGGGCGGCCAAACCCTCTTCGCCGGCGTCTATACTTCCTCCTCCACACTTGGGATAACCGGGACTGTCACGCTCGACGCCCAGAACAACCCGAATGCCCAGTTCATCTTCCAGATTGGCAGCGGTCTCACTACTGCAACCGGCAGTAACGTGTCCCTGATCAACGGCGCCGTGGCTGCCAACGTCTTTTGGCAGGTCGGAAGTTCGGCGACTCTGGGAAGCACCTCTTCGTTTTCCGGGAACATACTGGCCCTGTCATCCATCTCGCTCGGCACCGGCGCATCTCTTAATGGGAGAGCTTTGGCTCGCGGCGGCGCGGTTACGTTGCTTGGCAATTCGGTGAACACCCCGGCAAGTCTCGGGGGAAATGGCGGGGGACCGCCCACGCCGCCTTCGCCCACACCCGCTCCGTCAACGCTAATCCTGCTTAGTACAGCGCTGCTTTGCGCCGGGATTTACCAGGCGCGTGACCGGCTGCTAAAGCCGTTTACGCGGAACTATTAGCGATCACGCAAAACGCGTTTTTTGAACCCGTGACGCACGAGTCACCTCGCGGGGAAGGGCGCGCGCAGGATGGCTTTAATCGCCAAAGAAGGAGCTCAGCCAGGAAGGCAAGTTCCGGCGCCCACGCAGACTTTGGTCTCTTCGACTTGTTCGACCTCGATCAGGACCGGTGCGAACCGGAATACGGGAATGGAGTCGGTGTCGCCGGATTTCCTATCCTCGGCGCTGATTAAGATCCGCGGTTGCGAGTGCAGAGTGCAGCGAAGGACGGGGATGCGGTCACGGAGACGTGGGGTTGGGCACTGAGATTCACGGTCTGAATTATCAATTAGCGCGGCAGACGGTCCCGCAGAAGCGGATACAAGCTCCTGGTAAACCTCACGGCGGCATCGATCGCCTCCGTGCTTCCGCCTTTGCCTGTCCACACGAAGATACGGACGAGTGCGGTGTCGCTGCGCCGGTCGCGCAACCCGTCGACGGCCAGCCAGAATTTGGCTGCCCACTCACCTGCCACCACACGGCGCGGGGTTTGATACCAGTAGGTCACCACTACTTTCTGGTTGTTGCCGGCCATCAGCAGGCGGTTTACTGTGATGCTGCCGGATGGGAAACCGAGCGTAAGATCCCCGGCTTCCTGCGGTATCCAGCCGGTGGCGGGCAGGCAGACTTTCGGCGAATGGGGTTGCCGGGCGCCTCCGCGTTGGGACTGGAACCAGGCAACCAGTAAATCCGCGTACAAGCCGGTGCGGCGGTCGAGATACGTGCTGGTAATCCGCGCGTCAGCCCCCAGGTTTCGTGCCACGCCTTCGCTGAGCAGGTCCTTACGAACCAGTTGCCAGTCCCCGATTGCGGCGGGAAAGCTTGCCAGGTTTGGAGCCGGAGGCAGATGCTCCGCGCCGGAAACAAGCGCTGCCGCGAGCGCCTGCAGTGTCAGGACGACTGCCACCAGAAAAAGCCACCGATCACGCATGGCGGCCCCATAGTCTGGTGAGAAGGCGGTGAACCAGGAAGATCGCTGCTATGCACGCGACGAAAATCAGCCAGCCGGCGAGGGTATGGAAAGCACCCTCGGAGAGCGCGGGCACGCCGGCGCTGGCCGCCACTCGGAAGGCGTTGGCAAGGATGGCCACCGGGATTGCCGCCAGCAGCAGGGCAGCGCGAATCCAGGGGCGAGGGTCGGCCAGATAAGCAAATACCAACGCGGCGAAGCCCAGGGGAATTAGATAGCGCAGACCGTTGCATGCTTCTACCACGGCAACCCGGTGCGCGCCCACCTGAAGCACATTCCCCTCGCGAACTACGCCAACTCCGGCAGCCCAGAGGATGGCGGCTGCCTGCCGTGTGGCCAGCAACTGAAGGGGGAGCGTGACCTGGTTGTAGACGATCTCAAGTTTGGGCAGCATGAACAGGGAAAGCAGCAGCGGGAAGCCCCAGGCACGGGCCCGGGCGAGACCGCCGAAGCAGATGACCACCCCAAGAACGGAGAATAGAAAGCCCACCGCTCCGGCGAACAATCCAACGCCGAGCGTCCCTGCCAAATGCAGGGCCGCTCCGGCGGCGAGCCAGGCGAACCCCCAGAGCGTGGGCTCAGCCGGAACCGTTCGCCACCGGTCCCGTTCCCGCCAGACGATCCACAGAACCACCACTGGGACCAGAAAGCCATGCCCCATATCTTCGTCGCTCCACCACTGGTCGGCCATGCCGCGCAGCACGCTTGTGTAACACACCAAGAGGGAGACCGTCGCCAGCACGATGGGAGCCCGGAGTTTGGGATTCATGTCGAATCTTCAGTATAGGCGCCTCGGCGCGCTGAGAATGCACAGCAGGAGGATTCGAAGACCCGATGTGCTGCCGGCCGGAGCGGACAACTTCCAACTCAACTGGAAGAAGCAGACATTTCGCCGGCATTGGCGGACCAAAAAAGTGCGTCATGCAGGTCGTGACGGAAATACCGGAACTGGCCGATGGGTCGATGAATGCAACTCTACGAAACCTTCACCGTCGTGTTGTGGCGCTCATAGAAGGGCCTTATGTAAAGGGCCCTGAAACTGATGGAACGTGTAATCGGCCCCTCACTCCAGGATGATTGATGAGCCAAGTTTTTCATTCTGACGGATCCGGGATTGGAATCCACTGTGCGCCTCAATTACTCCCCGAAACGCGCCTGCATCTGGGGATGTGACTTCCACAAGAGTGTGTTGTCGCCGACTCACCGAACTGCTTGGTCACCGCCCCCAAAGCGATCCAGGAGATCAGTCTCGTGAGTCCCGTCCACGTCAACTGGTAGTCTGATACGCGAGGCGTAAGGCCGGGCAGCCGGGACGGCCCGCGTGCCGGCGGGCATGAATTCCGGCGTTTCGACGATGCCGTGCGGCGCATGGAGCAATCCGGCGCGGGCGCGGGCGTGTGCGGGCATTCGGCGGCGATTTCGAAGGAGCGGCGGCCCAACCTGGCCGAACCCCGGAATCGGCGACTAGACCGGCGAAACTCTCGTATACTCTTTTAAGACAAGGAAATCCGGAAAGCGACTATGAAGAGCCTGTTGAAGCTTGTGCTCTCGTTACAGCCGTTCCTCTGTACCTTCGTAGCGTCGCTGGCCGGACAGACCACGTTGGTTAAGATCACGTCGCCATCCAGCGGCACAGTGGTTCACCCGGGGCAGGAGCTGGCGGTGACGGTCGACGCCACTCCATTCGCCTTCCGTGCCGTGTGGTTGACTGCCTGGCCCGGGTTGGCGTCCGTCTCCGGGCCGCCCTACCACTTCGTGTTGGAGGTCCCCTCCAAGCTTCCCTCAGGAACCAATCTTCCCTCAGGAGTTCATCCGTTGACAGCGCTCGGTATTCCGGTTGCCGGTTTCAAGGGCAACGACGCTGCTCACCGCGACTGCGAAGACACGATCGAGCTCGACGTGGAGCGGCCGGAGAACCCGGAACACCTGACAGGGAACGTAGGTATCCTGGTAGGGCATTCCGCAGTGCCACAGGGGAAACCACGAGAAGTCTCCCCAATGCCCGGAGATGTAGCGCGCAATGGCGATGAAATAGCCTTCCACGGAACTGAACTGGTTAGCGTACTCGACCTTCAGGAGGCGCCAGGAGATGGACAGGTTCAGCGCCGCAGTGCGAGGCAGGCCGCGAGGTTTGCCTTGGCGCTCCGGGAGGACATCAAGCCGCGTCCCCGGCTTCCAGGCGATAGAATCGCCGCGCCGTGCCGCCCAGCAGATGCTCGCGGGTGTCCATGGATTGCGGTCCGATGGCTTGGGTGAATGCCGCCAGCGCTTCCTTCCAGGTCCCTACCGGGAGATAGCTCGGCCAGTCGCTGCCATACATCAGGCGTTCGGGACCAAAGGCTTCCAGCGCCGTGCGCACCGCCGGCTGCAACTCCGCCGCCTTCCAGCGCGTGGGCGCAGCGGTGATGAGCCCGCTGATCTTGGCAAACACATTGGCATACCCCGCCGGAGAATAGGCGCCTATCCCTTGAGCTAACGTCACGTGATCGATGGCCACGCGCAGGTTCGGATAGCGTTCCACAATTGCCGGCGTGAACCCGGCATCCACATCGAGCGTGAGCCCTCGCCGCTCCAGTTCCCCCAGCCCCTGGGGCAATTCGGCGGCAAACCGGTAGCAGACCCCGCGGAACTTGGGATGCCGCTGATATTCGTCGAGCACGTCGCCCACGCGCGGGTCCGCCAGCTCCGCCCACCCCACCACCGCGCGGATGAAACTGTGCTCCGTGGCGAGAGAGAGGTGCCATCGCGTCTCTTCCGCGCTGGGGAGGCTGGAGACCGCCACCGACCCGTCAAACCGGTTGCGTTTCAGGATGGGAAAAAGCAGCGAGGGAAGATACTCGCGGGTGAAGTGCTGGTGGGAATCGATGCGCGGGAAAGCACCCGGGGGTTCTGTTGCCGCGGGGGTGCTCACCTAGAAGATGAAACTCAATCCGCCGCGGACGCTGCGTGGAGTTTCCACCAGCAGCAGTTGCTGTCCGCCCACGACACCTAGCGAAAGGTACCCCTGGGCGAGCATATTGCGCAGATCCGCGGTGGCTTCCATACGCCACGGCAGCATGCTCAGTCCGGGGATGAGCTGGCGCACATAGAGGTTCAACCCGGGCATCTGCGGCAGCGCGGCAGTGCTGTAGCTGTGTCCCGGCGAGGCCCAGCGATGATCGCCGGTCACCTGGTAGCTGGCAATCAGGTGGGTACCGGTCCAGGGCGCCGTGGCCGTCACCCGCGCGGTGGCGGCGCGCCGCCGCCCGGCGTGAATCATGGACCGCAACTCATCCGGACTTTCGCTCACAATCTCCCGATTGGCCGCCATCAGCGCGCCCATCGATCCGTACACCAAAGTGGCGGCCAGGTGGTCGCCCAGGTTTTGCGTAACCGCCGCGGAGTAACCCGTGCTGTGGAAATTGCCGGCGTTAAACGTGGAAGTTCCGGTGAACAGGTCCGGCAGAATGTCGCCGCCCGTGTACATGCCCGCCGGCGCCACCAGCGATAGTGCCGCGTTGCTGACGCTCTCCCGGTAGGTAGACACCTGGTAGGTGCGCGAGCCCAGCTTGCGGGTATACGTCAGTTCGAAATCCTCGCCGCGCTGGATGCGCGGACGTCCGTCCCGTAAACTGATGCGCGGGAACAGACCCAGCGTGCTCAACTCGCGCTGCAGATCCGCATCCTGTCCCTTGCCCGCCAGATCGGGACGCGCATCGCCGGAAGTGTAGGCGAACGCCAATGCGCCGTTCTCGCCCAGCGAGTAGGTGACCAAGGCGTAAGGACTGGCGTAATTCACATGATCCAGGAAAGAGATGGAATTCAGCGTGAACCCGTACTGCACGGAAAGTTGGTCGGTAAGGTCGGTGCGGTCGTCGAAGCTCGCGGACATGGACCGCAGCATGGGCAGCGCGCTCTCGTTGCCCGTCAGCGCGGCGCCTAACCGCCCCGGCAGGAAGAGTTGCCGCATGGTGAGCGATACTTCCGGATTCCCGCTGCCCAGAGTGCGGCTGTAGCTGGTACGGAACGCCGCGGTAGGCACTCCCGTCTGCGATCCGTAGCCCACGTTGCCGCTCACCTGCAGCATATTGTTGCCGTAGAGCGACGTGGCCAGGGCGAACGCCGTTCCCATGTCCGCCTCATCGCCGGTGCCGGAAGCCAGCGGCCCTTCGCCCGCCGAGAGGCGGAACACGCCCCGCGTATCGCTGAAAACCGAGCTGTGGTGCGAGACCGTGGACAGCGTGCCGGCGGCCACGGAGCCGCTGTTGAAGCGCAGCACGGGACGGGTGGGCGAGGCGCTGCGCAGCACCCATTTCCACTCATCGCTCATCAGGCTGCCGCTTTCAATCGGCGGGTAGGCAAACTGGATGGAGCTGAACAGCGTGTTCAGGTTGACGTTGAGCACGCTCGCCATCCCGGGCTGCACCAGTATCCCCTTCTTCAAGGCGGGCACAAACGCCGCCAGGGTTACTTTAATGGAGTAGAGGTCGGGAGAGAGCCCCAGGAACCGGAAAGCGCCGCGGTCGTCGGTGAGGGCGCGTTCGAACTGGCGTTCCTGCCGGTTGAAGAGGATGACCGCCGCGCCCATCTGCGGTACGCCGGCGGCGTCGGTCACGAAACCGGTAATGGCTCCCGCCAGGAGAAGGGGCGTGGCAGCATGTCCGAACCCCGCGCCGGCAAGGCACACCACGCCTGCCAAAACCAGCGGCCCAAGCGTTTTGTGCGTCCGTACTACCAGCATCAAACGACGCTCTATGGAGCGGGGAGACCCCCGCCAGTCTCTAGGTTACCGTAAATTGGGCGGAAGGGGTGAGTACCTGTTTACGGAATTTATCAGTTATTTTCACGCGTAACGTGTATTGGCCCGGGAGGAGGTCCTTCAGGGGCAAAAGTTTTTCAACTGTTACCTGGTTGGCCGATGCGCCGGGAATCTTCGAGACATCCTCTGTGGTTTCGAAGATTTTCTCATTGGTGCCGTTCTTGGTGACCTCGTACGAAACTTCGCCGTCCGGTATCCGGTTTTCGCCATCAGTCCCGAAGTTATAGATTTTAAAATAGATTCCCATCTTCTCGTCACGCTTGAAGACGTCGTCTACACGCGGCCGCACCTTGGAAGTCCCAATCACGAACTGCCCCATCCCGATGCTCTTGGTGGCCACGTGCTCGATGAGGTCAGCCAGCACGATATTGCTGGCCGTCAGTTTCTCGCCATCCATCCGGGGAACCACAATCGCCACTTCGTAGCTGTTCAGGTTGCCGCCCACCACGTCCTTGGCCACGACATTCAACCGGTAGGTGCCGGGCGCCAGCGGCACGCTCTTGTTGTAGATGGACTTGCGCTGCGCGGTCTGTTGCAGGTATTCCGGTGGGCTGGTGACTTCCACCGTGTCCTCGAAGTTGGTCACAATACGGCGCGTCATGGTGCTGACCTTGCCGAAAATGTTCACCGACGCTACCTGCACGCCGTCCTTGGCATGGAACTGCAAGTCCTTATTGTCGAACTGCAGCGTCACGAAGGTCAGCACGCTGGCTTCGGTCAGCGGGAAGAAGTCGGCGCGCACCTTCATGGGCAGGATGTTGTAGCTGATGCGCGAATTGACGGCGGCTTCCAGATCCTTGAACTTGACGGCCGGCGGTTTCTGCAACTTGGCGAACTGTTCCAACCGGTTGAACTCGTTCATCTTCTCGGTCTCGGCTCCGAAGGGTACGCCGAGGTGGGTGCCATCGGTGCGGTTGAAGCGGTCGTTCTTGCTGCTCATCCCCATCTGTTCCATCATGGTGAGGCCGGCGCCCGGCACGTACAGCAGGGCGTCCTTCTCGGATGGGTCCATCGTCATGCGGTACTCACCGGACATCGTGGGATCGACGAACTCAATGATGATGTCGGTTCCCACGCCCTCAATGTAGCGGTAGCGCCACTGTTCGAACGGGTAAGTGGATGTGGTGCCGCCGCCCTCTTCCGAAGGACGCTCGTACGTGCCGCCGGAAGGGTGCGTTTCCTTCTCATCGGGCGGCCCGTAGGTGATGTAAATGCGCCCGCGATCCGTCTTCCAGCCCGGGATGCCGGAAGCGAAATTCTCGTTGGTGTAGGCGATGCGCCGGTAGTGCTCTTCCTTGAATTCGTTCTCCACGGTATCCGGCGTGGGGTCGCGGCGCAGCCAGAACTGCTCGATGAACTGCTCGCGCTCTTCGTCGGTCTGCAAGCGCTTGAACGCCGTGCGTTCCTCGTCGGTGATGATGTACGCCACGTCCTCGTTGAGCCACTTGCGGTAGGGCGTCTCCAACTCCTTACGGAGTTTCTCTTCCTTCTTCTTGCGTTCCTTCTCGGTCATTGGCCGGGCAACGGTTTCGCGTTGAGAGGAGCTCTTCTTGTCCTGCGCCACGGCGGAGACGCCAAGCAGGCAGGACAGGGAAAGCACGGAGATCGAAAGGCGCGTAACGTTCATACGACTCACCGCTTCCTGGGACAAGGACTGTTTTCGCTGACATCCATTTTAGTTCGAATGACTTGGCGCGGTCAATCCGTGAATTCGACTCACAGGTGTTGCGGAGAGGCAGCAAAGTACCGCCGATGGCTGGAGCTGGCCTGGACCCTAGCTTAGACCCTTGCGCCGGGGCGCGCGTTCAGGCACAATCAATTAGAC
>OCZU010003064.1_pt1 | contig 10577 bp, 6 predicted proteins | sample 1539001 | NCBI WGS metagenome assembly OCZU01 (sample SAMEA3539306, study PRJEB22396) | soil metagenome | biome: tundra; feature: field; material: soil | place: USA | collected 2010-05 | depth 0.15 m | reverse complement strand
TCCGGGCGGGACCGCGAACCAGGCGGACAACTTGCATGGATTGGCGTAAGAAGGAAGCCAGAAGCGCCGTTCCAATGGGTCCCGAAGCTCCACTAATGAGGACGCGGTCCATGTTTCCCCTCCCAACCTGTAATCTATCAGCCCAAAGCTTTTCTCCGCGATTCTCGGCGTCTCGGCGGTGAAATACGTTTCTCCTGCGTTAAAATCGGACATGGCGACGTTGCGTGAACAGATCGCGACCAACGTGCTCACGGTTACCCGCTTTCGCGAGTTAATGCGAAAGCTGCGCGAGAACCGTCCCAATGACGATCTGAACCTGGTCAAGAAAGCCTACGAGTTTTCCCAAAAACATCATGCCGGGCAACACCGCGCCTCGGGTGAGCCCTATCTCGTCCATCCGCTCGAAGTGGGGACCGTGCTCGCCGACATGAAAATGGACGCCGTCTCCGTCGCTGCCGGACTGCTTCACGATTCGGTCGAAGATACTTCGGTGACAACGGTCGAGATCCGGCAGGAGTTCGGCGAGCAGGTCGCCCACATTGTCGAAGGCGTCACCAAGATCAGCAAAATCGATTTCTCTTCCAAAGAAGAGGCGCAAGCCGAGAACCTGCGCAAAATGATGCTGGCGATGGTTGACGACATCCGCGTCGTTCTGATCAAACTCGCCGACCGGCTGCATAATATGCGGACGCTCGAGCATCTCGATCCGGAGAGGCAGCAGAAAATCGCGAAAGAGACCCTGGAAATTTACGCGCCCATTGCGCACCGCTTGGGCATGGGCAAGATTCGCGGCGAATTGGAAGACCTGGGGTTCAAGTACGTTGACCCCATCGGATATGAGCAAGTCCGCTCGGCGGTCGAGGCGCGTCGCAAAGAGGGCGAAGCCTTTATGGCGCGGGTGGAAGGAGTGCTGCGCGACGGGCTCAAAGAAGCCGGCATAACCGGACGAGTCGAGAGCCGGGTCAAGCGTCTCTACAGCATCCACAAAAAATTGTTGCGGCAGCGCATCAGTGTCGAACAGGTTTATGACCTTTATGCTATGCGTGTGATCACCAACTCCGTGCAGGATTGCTATGCCGTGCTTGGCATCATTCATAACCTGTGGCGGCCCGTGCCTGGGCGAATCAAGGATTTCATTGCCATGCCGCGGCCGAATCTTTACCAGTCGTTGCATACCTCGGTCATCACCGAGACGGGGGAGACTTTCGAAATCCAGATTCGCACGGAAGAGATGCATAAGATGTGCGAAGAAGGCATCGCGGCCCACTGGAAATATAAAGACGGGCCGGTTTCCGCGGAAGACGAACAGCGGCTGGCTTGGCTGCGACAGGTGGTCGAGTGGCAGCGCGACGTCTCCGATCCCAACGAATTTCTCTCCACGCTAAAAGTCGATCTTTATCCGGAAGAGGTCTACACCTTTACGCCGAAGGGCAAGGTTCTGGTACTGCCGCGCGAGTCGACGCCGATCGATTTCGCGTATTCCATTCACACCGAGGTGGGACACAGTTGCACGGGGGCCAAGGTCAACGGGCGCATGGTGCCGCTACGCCACAAACTTCACTCCGGCGATATCGTCGAAGTCATCACGCAGGCGGGACACAAGCCCAGCCGCGACTGGCTGGCAATCGTCAAATCGTCGCGTGCCCGGAATAAGATCAAGCACTGGCTCAACGTCCATCAGCGCGAGCGCGCCATTGAAATTGGCAAGAAGCTCATCGAAAAAGAGGCGCGCAAATACCGGATCTCGCTCAAGGAAATCAAGGAAGCCGACCTGCAACGCGCGGCCAGCGAGTACGGGCTCGGGCGGCCTGACGATTTGATGGCGGGCATTGGCTATGGCAAGTATTCAGCGCGACAGGTGCTGGCGAAATTCGTCCCTGCCGACGCGGAACCGATATCCGAAACCGAAGAGCACGCCGCCGCTCACGGCTTCACCAGCGCGGTGCGCCGCGTGTTTGGTGGAGACAGTAACGCCATTGTCGTCCGCGGACAAGGCGATCTGCTGGTCTATCGCGCCCGCTGTTGCAATCCCATTCGCGGTGAGTCCATCATCGGCTACGTAACCCGCGGAAAGGGCGTGGCCGTCCACTCGCTCAACTGTTCGAATGTCACCAATCTTCTCTATGAGCCGGATCGCCGCATCGACGTGCTGTGGGCGGGAGATAAAGACGGAAACCCGGTTTCTTATCCGGTAAAGCTCACCCTGCTTTGCGACGACCGATTTGGGATGTTGAAACAAATCACCGCCGTGATCAGCGACACCAAAACCAATATCCGCAGCATGGAATCGCGCAGCCAGAACGGGCAAGCCAGCATCGATGTGGTTTTGGACATTGCCGACCTCAAGCACCTGCAGAAAATTATTGATGGGGTGAGGCAGATTCCGGGTGTGCACGATGTTCAGAGAATACAGAAAATCTGAGGCGGTTTCGCCGCTTTACGGCTGGTCTACATCCCGGATCCACCTTTTACCTCCCGTTGACAACTGCAAAAGGCTAAACTGCTACGCTTGCACTCTCGTCGGCTCACTTCCTGTGTCCCGGGCTGCATTTGGGGCAGGATCGAAAAATTAAAATATGGATAGACAGAGGATCAATTCGATGCGATCGCGCACGATTCTTTCTGTGCTCATGGTGTTGATGGGCATCGCAGTGCTTACCTCACGCGGGTTCGCTCAATCTGGCGCCTGGCTGACGCACTCGCATGATGAACAGCATACTGTCCTTTCTACGGTTCAATCGCAGGCACTCGGCGCGATTCATTGGCATATGCCGGTAGATCTGCATCCACCGCAGGGGGAGATTTTTATCCATTATGGCTCGCCGCTGGTCACTGCGGCGAATACCGTCATCGTTCCGGTAAAGACCGGCGACAATAGTTTTCGCGTCGAAGCTCATAACGGCGCTACCGGCAAGCGGCTTTGGCTGCACACCACCGGATGGCAGGCGCCCGGAGCCGAGTTTGTCGCCGGCATGGGGCCAACTATTTTTGGCAGCCAGCTTTTTGTCCCCGAGTTGGGCGGAGCCGTTATGGTGCGGCAGAATCCAGACCTGGCGAAGGGAGCAACCACTCGTCTTTATTTTTATGGAGCGAAGAATTACCGGAAGAATCCCACCGCGTACCAGCAGAATGTACAGATCAATACTCCGCTCAGCACCGACGCCAGCGGCAACTTGTATTTTGGATTTGTCGTTCTCGGTTCCACTCCGCTCAGTTTGCAGAGCGGCATCGCGCGAATTGCTCCGAATGGCGCGGGAACGTGGGTTTCGGCCGCGACGGTGAGCGGCGACCCCAGCATTGTCGAGGTCTCCATGAGTTGCGCGCCCGCGCTTTCGCAGGACGGAAGCCTTCTCTATGTGGCCGTGGACGACGGTAACTTTGGCTACCTGCTGGCGCTGAACAGCACGACACTGGCGTTGGTAAACCGCGTGCGTTTGATCGATCCTTCGTCCGGAGAGGATGCGCTCATTTTTAACGCCAGCTCGGCCGCTCCGACGGTGGGGCCCGATGGAGATGTCTATTTTGGCGTGATCGAGAATCCATTCCCCAATCACAACGACCGGGGCTGGCTGCTGCACTTCAACAGCACGCTGACACAGAGCAAGATTCCCGGCAGTTTTGGCTGGGACGACACGCCGTCGATTGTTCCCGCGTCGATGGTTCCCAGCTATCACGGGAGATCGAGCTACCTGCTCATGTCGAAGTACAACAACTATGGCGGGGTCGGAACCGGCGATGGCAAGAACCGTATCGCGATCCTCGATCCCAACGCCACCGAGCACGATCCGATCCTTCCCAGCACGCTGGTGATGAAGGAAGTTCTTACGATCTTGGGCGTGACGCCCGATCCGGATTGGCCGGGAGGGGTGAAAGAGTGGTGCATCAATACGGCGGCGATCGATCCTTTCACGAAGTCCGTGCTCGCCAATAGCGAAGACGGGAACCTCTACCGCTGGGACCTGACCACGAATTCGTTTACGCAGGTGATCACGCTCTCCAGCGGAATCGGAGAGGCGTATACGCCCACCGTTATTGGCGCCGACGGGACCGCTTATGCAATTAATGAGGCGATCCTGGATGCGATTGGCACGAAGTGAAAGCTGTTCTCGGTTCTGTGCGCCGCTAAAGCCGCCGAAACGCTCAGTAAGCGTGTTCGTTGCTTCACTGAGAACTGAGAACCGGGAACTGAGAACTGAAAAGAGAACAGCCCGCAAGCTTTTCAGCCTGCGGGCTGCCCGGTGGACTGTTTGGGATTGACTGAGGTGGTCACTCTCGTGGCCCCTCGCTCACTCCGGTGCCGGGCACGGCTTGTGTCCGGCGGATCAGCCCATACTCACGGATTGTTTGCGAGAGATGTTCCCGATTTCCCCGACCAAAGGTTCCTCGAGAACTCCGCTTAGAGCAACCGCCCTAAGACTCAGCCACCTCACCTGGTCTGGTACTTCTACTGTGACTATCAGAACTTTGCATCCGACCACCTCCTTTCCGGTGTAAACGCAGATTACAAAAAAACGCCGGGCGGAGTCAACAGCACGGAGGTGGCGTACCGGATTCAGCCTTCAGCCGTCAGTGCAATGAATGAACTCACGGCTTTACGGTGTGCCCCAGGTTCGCGCCCGTTTTTTGGGCGCTAACCTGGGCGCGGCCGCAGGAGTTGAAGAAGCCGTCTACTGCGAAGATCTCAGTCTTTGAAGCTCGCCTTTCGCAGCCGCATTTTCGGGATGAGATACCAGTTCCGCGTTGTATTCGGCAATCGCCTGGTCCCGGTTGCCTTGGGCTTCTTGAATCTTGGCCAGCACGAAATGAAATCCGGGGGAGCGCGGACCCTTTTGTATGGCGCGTTCGGCATTCTGCTTGGCCTGCGGTAACTTTCCCTGCTGCATCTGCGCGATCGCGAGATAAATGTATTGGTCGGGATCACTGTAGTCGATCTGAATCGATCGCTGAAGATAGTCTTCCGCTTCGGAAAATCGTGCCGTGCGGTAATAAGCGTAGCCGAGGTTGTAGTTGGAAAGCCAGGAACGCGGTTCGCTCTGGAGCGCGCTCAAATAAAGCGGCAGAGCGCGGTCGTAGTGGCCCGTATTTGCGAGTTCATTGGCCAGGTCAACCTGCAGCACCGGGTTGCGAGGTGCGTACTGCATGGCGTTCTCGTAAACAAGGATGTTGCTGGCCCAGGGCAACTCGTGATGAACAGTTACAGCGAAAGCGGCGCTGCACAGAATAGCCAAAATGCCCCACTTGATTCGGGCGCTTCTTTTGTTTGCTGGCGCGGGCTCGGGCGTCGTTCCAGCGAAGATTCGTTCGACTGCGAGCGCTACCAGAATGACAATTCCCACCGATGGAAGGTAGAGAAAGCGATCGTGCACGAAGTTGCCCGGGGCGATTGCTCGCAAATAGAGCGAGGGCAGAGCCGTCAATATCGCCAGCCCCAAGGCAAAGATCCCTAAACGACGGTCGGGCAGCCTGGAAATACAGTACCCTGCGGCAAGCAAAGCAGCTCCCAGAAGAATCATCGGCAGGAAGAAGGTCTTAAAGCCCGGCTCGGTTACATAAGCCATGGAATAGAATTCGCTCGATGGAATCGGAAACAGCAGATGCTTCAGATCAAACCAGAGGATAGAGGGCGCGGTGAGAAACATCGTTGTCCAACCAAGAGGGACGAGAGGCAGAGCCGGGCTGTGGGGCGGCATGCTCCGAATCGCCAGGTAGATTACTAGCAAGACGAAGTAGGGCGCGGAAACGCGACCCTCCTTCAAGGCTGGCAAGGCTGGCCAAACGCGCCCTGAGTTTTCTGCCGTCCGCGGACGCGCAAACATCAAGGCAAAAGCCAAAATCAGAAACGGAAACACCGCCGCGGTCTCCTTCGAAAGCAGCGCCAGGGCGAATAAGAATAGCGACGCTCCCATCCATAACTTCGATTTCTTGTCATCGCGGAAGTTGAGGTAGGCAATGAAGCTGCCAGTCAGAAAAATGGACAACAACAAGTCATTGACCGAAGACAGCCAGGCGACATTTTCCACGTGAACCGGATGCAGTCCAAAGAAAATGGCCGCCAGAGCCGCACTGCGACGGTTGTCAGTCAACTTTTCGACTAGGACAAATACAAGATAGGTCATCAAAACGTGGCCCGCCACCATGGCGAAATGCCATCCCGCAGAGTTCAGCCCGAAAACAAGGTAATTGAGACGGAGCCATAGCAACGTGATGGGCCGGTAAAAGGTACCACTGGCGGCTAGGGCGCCGTCAGTTGAGGTTTGCGGGATCACATAACGGGCAAAGAATTGCCAGGTGCGGAGGGCGACATTGTCCACGATGGCGGGCTTATCGTCATAGACGAAGCCGAATGAGATTGTGCTTATGTAGGCAAGAAAGGTAAGGGCGCAAATCAGCACTTCCACCACGCCCCTCTTCTTCAGGAAGGGGGGAGCGGATGGGCCTGTCAAGTTCCCGCCGTCTGGTTGCACAGGCCTACTATAACTGAAGCAGAATCAACGCTTCTTGGCTCGCGGGCAACTCGCGGTACATGCCCGCCTGATACCTACCTTCGTCATCGCCCCTTGCCTAGACTAAAGCTATTCCTGCAAAGCAGGAAGGCTTCCCCCCAACTCCCCAGCTTAGATCTTTAGAAGAGTTCCCGGTTCTCAGTTCAAAGCCAGAGGGTGGATTCTTCTGAGAACTGAGAACTGCCTTCAGCCTTTCCAGCGATACGCATCCGGTTGGGGCAGTCCTATATGCGCGAGCACCCGGTTGGCGAACTCCCGCGCCATGGCATCGACGCTCGATGGATGGTTATAAAACGTGGGGATGAGCGGAAAGATCGTCGCGCCCGCATCGGCGGCCAGTGACAGATTGCGGATGTGGATTTTGTTGAGCGGCGTCTCGCGAACGCAGAGCACGAGCGGCCGGCGCTCTTTAAGCGTGACGTCGGCGGCGCGCTCGATCAGGCGTGAGGCCGTGCCATTGGCAATGCGGCCGAGGGTTCCGACGCTACAGGGGATTACGACCATGGCGTCGGATGGATACGACCCGCTGGCCACGTTCGCTCCGATATCGCTGTTGGACTGCTGCTGAATTTTTGTGGATGGCGCGCCGATGATTTGACGCAGAAGGTCAGAACGGCCTTCAATGCTCAACTCCTCCGCCATCACACGCAGCCCGCTATCGGAGGCGATGAAGTTTACGGTCTTCACCCGAGAATCGGATTCGACGGTCAGTAGAAAGTGCTTTAGAAATATCGACCCGCTGGCGCCGGTGGTGGCTACGGTGAGATTTTCCGGGACGGGAAAGGGCAATGTCTTAGGCTCCACGACTCGATTCAGAGGCGTCTCGAAGTCTGAGCATAGGGTTGAGCCGAGACCAAGTCAAGGCGGCCTACGGTTCGTATCAGGATATCGCTTTAGCGATATCGCAAGTCCCCATAAAACAGCCCCTTTAGGGGCTGACGGGCAAAGGCCGACTTTCTCGGCTGCCTCTTTAGTCGCCGAGGAAAGCGCTTTTTGAACTGCCAGCGATCGGACCTACGGGATTCGCTTGAGTTGTCGATTTAAGGCGAGTTCGCATCTATTGCTCGGTCACCGACAGAAGCTGAACCGACTGGCAAGGCGACTACGGACGCGGAGAGATTGAAAGTCCAAATCAGGCTAATGGCCACAACCGGAATCCTACGATCGCGGCGCAGCGCCGCTCAGCTTCACGCCATCGCCAGCGTGGAGCGGGAAATTCGCGCCATCGACCCTGTCGGCGGGCGCAAGTATTTACGCGACTTTCGCGAAGCCTATCGCACCTACCAGAAGGTTCTCGCGCCCAGCGATGTGCGCCGGAGGATTGCCCAGGCCGGCACCGCTTTGATCGGCGACTATCATGCCCTGCCCAACTCCCAGCGTTATATCGCTTCGCTGCTGCGCGATTACGAGCTCGACCAACGCCCGGTCGTACTGGGCCTGGAGACCGTTTTCTCCCGCGACCAGCATATTCTCGACGAGTGGTTCCGCGGCGAGATTGGAGAGGACGAACTGCGCCAGCGCATGCGTTTCGACCTCGACTGGGGATACGAATGGGCTCCGTTTTACGAACTGGTGTCCGCTGCCCGCGACCACGGAGCGTCCATCTACGGGCTCGATTGCTTGCCGCGCGAGGACTTGCGCAAGATTGGCGCTCGCGATCGCCACGCCGCCGACAAAATTGCGGAACTCCGCCGCTTTCACAATGACGCACTCATTCTGGTTCTATTTGGCGAGTCCCATCTGGCGCCGCAACACTTGCCCGCTCTTTTGCGGCAGCGCCTGCCCGTTGAAGAACTGGTCACAGTTCTCCAGAACGTCGATGCCCTTTATTGGCGCGCCGCCGGTGAGGCCTACGACCACGTAGAGGCGGTCGAAGTGCGCGAAGACGTGCTCTGCGTCTTCAATGCCACGCCGCTGGAAAAATACGAGAACTACCGTCTCTGCCTTGACCGTTGGGGTCGCAATGATCGGAGCGCGCCCGACTTCGGCCCCACACTTTATAACCTGATTGGCAGCCTGGTAAGGTTTCTCGACATCAACCAGTACTCGCCGCACAACACCACCCAACCGCGCTTACTGGTTGACCACATGCCGGAGGTTTATTCGCGGAGTTCGGACTCGATGCTGCGCCGCCTGATCTCCCGCAAGGGATTTAGCGCCGAACTCCGCCGGTCGCTGGTTCGCCAGGTCCTCGAACGTGGGAGCGTGTACCTCGAACCCATCAATGCGATCTACGTGCGCCAGTTTCGTATGACTTCGTCGGCGGAAGACGCTACGCGCTTCCTTCACCAGGCGTGCCGTGGCTTGCCTAACCTATGCCATGGCAATGGCAAGACGCTCGAAGCGCAAATCGCGCCGGGGGCGCAGCGCTTGAGTCCGGACGACGCCTTTTACATTTCCGTATTCCAGCATGCGCTGGCGTTTTTCGGTTCGCGCATTCTTTATCCCACGCGTCCCGCTCTCCGCGATACGGATTTGGCGGACTTGTTCGAGGTCACGCGGGAAGACCTCGAATACCAAACTTCGCTTCCGTTTGCGGAGGCGGTCGAGGCTCTCGATTTTCTAACCGAGCAACGCACGCGCGATTTTCAGGATCCGCAAACTCCAGCCTTCAGGGGGCACAAGTACGAATACGTCGCCGAACAGCTTGGATATCTCGCGGGCAACGATCTTTACGACGCGTACCTCCAAGGCCGCGTGACCACCGCCGCTCTGCGCAAGCTTTTTCTCGCCCACATCGAACTGCCGGGCGTGGCCCGTGACGCCTACCTCCAGCTAAGAACCCGCTTACGCTCCGGCCAGCGCGTGTAAATCGTGCGCTCACTCCGCCGCCTGGGAGGTTGCGGAAAAACTCACGCTTGGACGGAATCGGGAAGGGCACGAGTTCCAGAGGCTGCGGAAAAACTGGCCATTGTGCTTGATTTTGGGTGGCGCAGCGCTTCAGCGCTGCGGTAAACGCTTTGTCTTAATCGCGTCTTTAGGCGCTGAGGTCGCACTCTCAGCCTTGGAAGGGCTTTTTCCGCCAGCCGCCTGGGCCTACGTACTTCCGATCAGCAAGGGTCCGCGTGCAACCCCGAAGATTTAGAAGGATAATGTAAAAGGTCAGGTTCAATTCATGAGTCGAGGACAAACCATCTCGTTCAGTTTCCCTCCCTTCGCGGGATGGGTGCGGCGCATCATCATCGCGTGCACGGCGATCTACTTTTTTCAACTCGTCATTCCGCTATTCTCGCGCAACGCCGTGGGCTGGATGCGGGAGTGGTTCGCTCTAATCCCAGTCGACGTATTGCACGGCAAAGTCTGGCAATTGTTCACCTACTCGCTGCTTCATGCCGGCTTCAGCCATGTGTTTTTCAACATGCTCACGCTCTGGTTCATCGGCGCATATCTGGAGAGCGACTGGGGCCCCCGACGATTCATCGAGTGTTACGTGTTCTGTGTGGTCGGTGCTGCTCTGGTGACAACTGCCGTCTCCTACACCCATTTCCTCGGCATGGATCCGGGCACGGAAACCATGGGCGCGTCGGGCGGCATCTTCGGATTGTTGATGGCCTTCGGAATTCTTTACGCCGATCAGGAAATGTATATGTTCCCGCTCCCCTTCCGGATCAAGGCCAAATATCTGGTCGGCATCTGGGTAGTAGTCGCCATCATCGCAGTCTTTGAACCCTCCCAGGGAGGAGTCGCAGTTTTCGCTCATCTTGGAGGATTGTTCTTTGGCTTTCTGTGGGTGAAGTTCATGCCCGCTCGCGGCGTGAGCTATGCCGCGTCCGAGCAGTATTTCGGAGTGAGAAATTCTTACTATCGCTGGAAGCGCAAGCGGGCGGCGAGAAAATTTGAAGTGTACATGCGCGATCACGACCGCAAAGTCACCTTCGACGAGCACGGCAACTACATTCCCCCGGAAGATAACGACAAAACCAACGGCGGATCAAAATCAGGCTGGGTAAATTAGTTGAATGCCCGTGGGGCTTGGTGAGATTGTGTAGCGCGGACACTCCTGTCCGCGTGCGTGCAGCAGATTCGCCCTCCGCAAACGGACAAGAGTGCCCGCGCCAAAAACTCTATCCAAAT
>OCZU010003063.1_pt1 | contig 10577 bp, 13 predicted proteins | sample 1539001 | NCBI WGS metagenome assembly OCZU01 (sample SAMEA3539306, study PRJEB22396) | soil metagenome | biome: tundra; feature: field; material: soil | place: USA | collected 2010-05 | depth 0.15 m | reverse complement strand
GGGGACGGGCATGCACCGGTCAGCGCCCACCGCCAGGCCAGCGCCGTGCGCCCGGAGGTCCCATCCTCGCCGAGACTGCGGGCCAGGACATTCCAGATCCGCCCCGGGCGCTGGACGATGGCTTCCGGTAAGCCGTCCAGGAGCTGGCAGATTCCCACAACGGGCACGATACGCCCGCCACCGGTCACCACATGTTCTGGCCGCCATCGACCACTATTTTCTGGCCCGTCATGAAGCGGGATTCGCTGGCCAGCATCAGCATGACGGCGTTCGCGACGTCTTCTGGCTGGCCGAGCCGCTGCAAGGGAACGGCTTCCTCCCGCGTGCGCCGCACGGCTGGGTCATCGAGCCCGAAACGATGCCGAGTTTCCTCCGTCACAACCAGTCCCGGGATGATCGTATTGACCCGGATCTTCGGCCCCAGCTCCAGTGCGAGGCACTGGGTCATGACCATGAGACCGGCCTTGGACGCGCAGGTGCTGACTCCGTTGCGGCGTCCCCTGATGCCCGTCGGCGCGCCGATGTTGAGGATCACGCCGCCGTCGTCCTGCGTCAGCATCTGGCGGGCCGCGTGCTGGGACACCAGGAACGCGCCTTTCAGATTAACGTCGACGACGCCGTCCCAGTCATCCTCGGTCATGTCCAGCGCAGGCTTGTCAATCACGCGCGCCGCATTGTTGACAAGGACATCGAGCCTGCCGAAAGCGCCGATCGCCCGTGCCACCAGATCGGCGGCGGCGCCGGGATTGCTGACGTCGGCCTTCACCAGCACGACGCCTGGATCGATGCCCTGGCACTCGGCCAGCGCTGCTGCTGCCCGTTCGTCCCTGGCCGAGTAGTTCAGGACCACTGCGTACCCTGAGCGCAGCAGGGTCACCGCGATGGCCCTGCCGATTCCGCTGGTACTTCCCGTGACAATCGCCGCGGGTCGTGCTTCTGGCATTCAGGCCGGCTCCCCTGCGCTGCTGCCCGCGGTCAGTGTCAGCCTGTCGCTGAGAGCCTTCAGCCGCGGCTCCCGCGGCCAGGCCGCCGTCGCGCGCTGCCACGCGGTCCTGATCTCCCGCTGCCGCTGCCGGCTGGCGAGCAGGACAGCACCGTCCAGCGCCCGCGCCATATAGGTCTCGAATCCGTCGAGATCATTAACCAGCACAGCCGTCGCCGCCTGGTGATTGATGATCTCCAGCCGGATCCGGTCCGGCGCTGCCGCTGTCGCCCGGTCGATCTGGCCGAAGATGCCGGCTGCCTTGTGCTGATAGCCGCGGCCAGGGAACTGCTCGGCAAGCGCCAGGTACGCGAGGCCCTGTTCGAGGGTGAAGGACGCCGGGGTGAAGTCGGCATACAGGAAGCTGCGGTCCTGCTCCGGGTAGTCCGGGTACAGTTCCCCGGCCAGCCCAGCCGAGCGGATCGCTTCCTGCTCGCGCCTGAGCTGGCCGTAGACAACGGACAGCTCAGCGTGGACGCGGGACTGCTGCAGCGGCGGAATGCCCGCTTCAAGACTCAGCGCCCGCTCGTAGACGCGGGCGGCCTGCGCCGGATCGGAGTTGTAGAAGTACGTGCTGCCCAGGGAGATCAGCGCCGACGCCTGGCTGCTGGCGTCATCGGCGACGGTCGCGTAATGCAGTGCCCGCTTGCCGTGAAGTTCCCGCACCCGCAGCTGATCGCGGTGCAGGGCGACGATCCCGCAGATCCGGTGCGCCTGCGAGGCCAGCAGCGCAGCGCCCTGCTGATACCTGGACTGCTGCTGCGCGGCCTCTTCCAGCGGCAGGAGGTACGAGGACAGCATCTGCTCCACTGTGCGGAGATCAGATCCCCGGAGCAGATGCCAGCACGCGGTCAGGCTGGCCGCGCACCGGGACAGGAAGAACTCGGCTGAAGCGGCAGCGCCAGCGGTGCCAGCGGATGCCGGGCCGGACGCGGCGAGGGTCAGCGGCAGCGCGGCCAGGGTCGCCAGGGTCTGCCGGCGGGAAAGAGCATGAACCACGCCACCGGGCGTACCGCTCTGTGGCGCAGTCGCGTCGAACATCAGAACCTCCTGATGCAGCAGTTCCTGCAGGGACTCAAATTGAGCAGCTGAGCCTCGCCAGTTATCAACCAGGCCGATCATATGCGCGAGCCGGATTCCGAACCACACAGGCCATTCCGACGCTGCCGCGAGATCAGCAGGATCTGCTGACGCCGGGAACCGCCAGTCCAGAGCACCGCGCACGAGAGCTAGTTCGCTATTGGCACCGGCCAGTAAACCGCTGCCCGGACTCGCGTGGCTGAGAGTGCCGGGCCAGGGATGAGAGGAAAGGTCATTTCCTCCGCCGCCGGGAGCCGTGCCAGCCCTTATCAGATATCGTGGCCTGAACCCGAGCTGCGCGATAGGACGCTGACACAATTCCGTCAGCACGCGGCGATACGCCGGATTGGGATACCCGACTTCACCGTCTTCCAGGCGGGCGATGTACCGTTCTGACGGAGAAACCGGCTCACCGAGCTTTCGTGCCGTTCTTTCCAGAGCGTCAGCGAATTCACTCCGCGACTCCTGCCGCTCCTCCTCGCGAATGCGGCGCAGGACAAGATTAGGTACCCGCAGCCGGTCAGTCACAATCGCTCCATAAAGTGCCTCACGAGAATCAGCCTGCTGGATCATCGGCCAGTATAGCCCGCTCCGTGTGCGTCTGGAAACTGTGCGCACACGACGCAGCTCAGAAACCTATGTGTCATGGACTTTGGCTGTCGTGTCATGCAAGGGACAGGGAACCGACATGCTGCCTGTCATGGCCTGCGCGCCAGCTGAGGTGCATCCTTGTGGTCCCTGCCGATAGGGAGGGAGTGACATGGACCGTGAGGTGGTCATGAGCTGCTATCAGCGCCACGGGATTCCGTGCGGGCCGGTCGCCTATATGGAACTGGCCTCGCTGCCGACGACGCCGTTCTGGGCGCGACACCAGACAAGGGCTGTCCTGCAGGCGTGGCTGATGCCGCCAGAAACCATCGAGACGGCCGAGCTTTTAGTATCGGAACTGGTGACCAACGCGACGAAATTCTCTGCCGAGACGCCAGCTCCCGTGCAATACCTGGACCTGGAGAAGGTGGAGCGCATTTCCCTGGCCCTGCGGCTGCTGCGGGACCGGCTAGTGATCGAGGTCACCGACTCCGACATGAATCCCCCTGTGCTGACGGATGCGGGACCAGATGCCGAGGGCGGGCGTGGCCTGATGCTCGTCGATGCCCTGAGCAAGGAATGGTCATTCTTCTGTCCCCCCACCGGCGGCAAGACTGTCTACTGCGTTATCAGCACTGACACGTGAGCGCCCTGCCGCCAAAGAACCCCGGCCCGCGCCGGCTGTGGTGAGTCACGGCGCGGGCCGGCCGCAACATCACGACAAGAGCACGCCCCAGATTTATCACCCGAGAATAGGGCTAGGAAGAAGGTCCAGGTGCCCGAGCTAAATGGCGTCCCGGAGTCCGGCCAGGACTCCCTGCAGGCGCTCCAGCGTGAACTCACTCTCCGGGGCATTAAATGCGACCTTACGTTAGGCGGCGCGTCGCCGCAGCTACGTATTCATGACCCTGAGTACGTCAGTGACGCACCGGCGGAATCTAATCGCAGCATCCTCGCCACCTGGTGCGGCGACAGCTGGTGGTTCACCTGGCCGTGGCCCGAGCGAATCAGCCCGGTGACCGACGTCACCAGTGCAGCACGCCGCATCATGACCGCGATCGACCGAAACCAGCAGCACCGTCTGCGGCAGGCCAGGCCGTGGATCACCGTCGTCGACGGCCCGAAGCTACGGCAGCTGCGCCGCCAGCAGGGCCTATCGCAGGAGAAACTCTCCGACCGGGCCGGCATGAGCGTTGCCACCGTAGCCCGGCTGGAACTCCAGCCCCGTGCGACCTGCCGCGGCCGGACACTCGCCCGACTCGCCGCCGCCCTCGGCGAACAGCCATCCGCCCTCGCCGCCCCTACTCCACCGGACCACCAGCAGCCCAGCGACCGGCCAGAAATCGAAGCCGGTTCACCGCGACTGGAAGTGACCGCATCAGCTGCCCCAGCCGCACGACCCGCACAGCTGGGCATTCCTAGGCCTGGTGGCGACCGCTGACGGGCGCCTCTCAGAAATAGCAGTGGCATCACCGGTCAGCGTTCGCCAGCCGGCCAGGAGACGGCACGCCAACGGTCGTGCCTCGAAATGAGGCAGCCCGACCAATGGTCAGGCCGCCCCGTAGCGGGTTTTCAAGACCCGTACTGCAGCGCTTCTGACCTGCGGTGACTCCGTGGCGGCGAGGGCTTTGGGCACGTATTCGGCCGCCGAGAATGAAGCGGGATCGCGGGACGATCTGGACACGTGAGCGTCATCTGGGGCGGCTCCCGGACCGCTTGCTCCACATGACTGGTGCCGTGTCCGGTCAACGCACGCCCGCTGCTGCAGGTCGGTCACTTGCGAGAGCAGGAACCATGCCGTTGCCTACTTGTCGCGTAGCGGACAGGCCGGGATGTCTTTTTTTGTGGGCTCTCAGGTAGGGCGCGCGCTAGCGTTCCGCTGTGGGCAAGCGACATCTACGTCTTGGCGGAGCCGAACAGGTGCGCCGATTCGTCATTACGCTAGTCGCGGGCGGTGCCATGGGCGCCGTTCTTGTTGGCGTCCTCGACGCGCCGAAGCACGGCATCGACTGGGGGACGCTCCGACCTGGATCGCGGTCGTTGTCGCTTCGATCGCCAGGGCAGTGGCGCTGATTCAGCTTCGCGTCCAGCAGGACGACATGCGACGTCAGCAGGACGACACGCGACGTCAGATAGTGCAGCTTGAGCGGCAGCAGGCTGAGCAGATTGCAGTCTTCTTGGAGCCCAAGTCACCGCTTAACGAGGAAATGGCAGAGACGGCGTCGGAGCCCATCTGGATGGGCATCGTGCGGAACGACTCGTCTAGGCCGATCCGAGACGTGGTGTGCCGCTTCCAGCCGCATCCGTCCCAGGGCTTCGAGGAAGAAGCCTGGGGAATAGGCCAGATGGTCTACACCGGCATGACGACGACCATCGTCTCGACGTCCGAGATGCAGGCATACGTGTTCACGGCCGCAAAACTGGACCGCCGTGCACCGCTGATCGGAGCCGGCCAGGCTTACGGGTTCAAGACGGAGGTTTCGGCGTCCAAGTACAAGGTCGCCCGCATGATGGTCAGGTTCACCGATGACGTCGGCCTGCATTGGGAGGTTGACCCGGACCTGCACCTGGCCAAACTGGAGTCGCGCAGCTGGTAGCTACGCGTCGTGGACGGCTGCGCCAAGTTCGCTAAATGGACCGGCATGCCGTTGACCCGGAAGCGGGCCTAAGAGGCCATCCCTACATCGCCTGTCGAAGACGGGCCACCGCCGACATGGCGCCGCGCGCACAGCCGCCAGACGGTCTACCGCGCGCTCGGCGGCTCGACCGCGCCAGCGCTGTCGGCCGGGAAGTAGCAGCCGCTGATCCAAGCAGACTCGCCGCCATGGCCTGGCAGTCCTAGCGCCATTCCGTCAAGATGCGCCGCTGCGGGGCGTGTGATTCAGTTGCGCGGCTGGCCTAGCTCCAAAGCCTGACGCGGCCTGCGTCGGCGTGGTATCAAGCAGCATGGGGACCAGAAAGTTTATGACAAGTCTGACACTTGTCGGCGCGGTTGCTGTGATGGCAGCGGGCTGCGGAGGCACCGCGCGTGCCGCGCCGACGCCGCCGAATCCGGCAACACTAGCTAAGCGGCTCGGTTGCACGGTGGATAACTGGACCGACACGCCGAGTGTCGCTGCCTACGACGTGTTGAAGGCAATCGACACAACTTGCCCCGGCTACGGCCAGGGCGACGAGATCATGACGTTCAGTTCAGCGGCCAAGCAGACCGACTGGCTGCACCAAAACCAGGTAGCGAACACGGGCGCGGCGGGTGATGGTTATCCGGCCGTGGTCGATGGCCATCTGTGGATTGTGTATCCGAGCGATGCTGTGGCCGGCACCAGCGCGGTGATAGCCGCCATCGGCGGTCGCGAGGTGGACTTCTGAGCCGCTGGCCGCTGTTGTCGGACCGCAGGCTGGCTGAGTCTCCTGGCCATCGACGAGGACTGTCACCACCGGGTAGTCCGGGGCTATCCGGTGGGCGTCGAAACGCAGGGCCAAGATCCGCGTCCTCACCCGGAGAGTGTACGGCGGCCGGGCTGGCTCGCGGGCGGGCTGACGGCGCCCATCCGCCACGGTATCGAGCCGCGAAGCACCGAAACTTGGGCACGTATTGGGCACAGACAGCGGCCCAGCGCCGCTCTCAGCCGGTACCAGCCGGACATGGCACTGCTGACCGCGACATCTGATCGACGATGGAGATGCAGCTAAGACCGCAGGTCAGCGGCCAGATGCGCACGTCAGGGCCGGGTTCGGCTACCATGCTCGAAGTCCCCGCCGGCGTAGCTCAGTTGGCAGAGCAGCCGTCTTGTAAACGGTTACGCATCTCATTGCTGACCTGGCCGCTTGCCAGGCCGCGAGGTCAGACTTCGGCACGTATTCGGCAGGGAGGATGTGGATGTCATCGGTCCGGTTGCGCACGGGCCTTCATGGCTTCGTCGTGAGTAGCGGCCGCTTCGGTCTGGCGGCCCAGCTTCGAGAGCAAGAGACCGAGGTTGTCCAGCGATTGGGCGAGGTCGGGGCGGTAGCGGTCCGGGCTGGCGGCGGCCAGCTCCCGGTACATGCCGACGGCTTCCTGCTCGACCGGCAGGGCGTCGGCCGGGCGGCCCAGCTCCGAGAACCGGACGCCGAGGCGCCGAGGCTACCGATCACCGGTGCCTGGCCGACCCTATGAGGACTTTTCTTACGGTCATCAAGGGCGCTCTGCGATGCGCGGCCCGCACTAGGTAAGCGTTGCTTCTGGGGCCAAGTTGAGGAATTCGTATCGAACGGCAAAAATCACTCCGACCTTGTTGCGATCGGTTCTTTTCCGTACGCGAACGCGCACAGTCTGACCTAGCTCAAGACGCAGACCGAGCAGGGATTCCTCGCTACCGGTAGCAATCTTATAGCGAGGGCTATTAGACGCGCTTCCCGTCTTGACGTCAAACGATCCTGAAATGTCCAGTTCGACAACTCGGCCGGTTACGGTGACGTCTTCGGTTATTTCGGACCGATCAAGGTACGGTCGCGCGTAATCACGGCCTTGCGAAGACAGTCGTGCGGTACGGCGCTGTCCGGTCCTGCCGCGCCAAGTGACCTCCATATCGAGGCTATATTTGTCCAGAGCATCGGAGAGTGCCTTGAAGCCTCTGAGCAGCGCGTCCTGACCGGAAAACCGCAGCATGTCGCTTCCGTTTTCGGCGGCCGCATGCAAATCGGTCACCACTCCAAGCGCCTCATCGATCTGGTCTGACTCGGCTAGCAGACTCTGTTGACCTTCGGCCGAGTCATCACCAGGGTCTAGATCGGAGGTCTCCGACGGAGCGAAATGGAGAATCGCGCTTCCGCTTGAGAACCCAACGAGGTCTAGCTTGAACAGTCCGGCGGCCCTGGTTGTGGCTGTCCCCGCTCCCTCGACCTCGCGGCGGAAGCCGCTAAGAATGTCTTCAACAGCCTGCCCAGCCATTCGCCCTTCCGCATAATGCCCAGTGAAGCGAAGGGACAACCAGCGGCTGAGGCCGGCCCGGCTGTCATAGTGGGCTATAGCCTCATAGAGATTTCGATCGAGCGCCTCGTCGATATCGAACTTGTTGTCTTCCTGCTGAGATTCCGAAACGAAGCGCGCAACCGCAGCGCGTCCTTCGTCCGTAAGGAAGCGCTCCAACTCCTCCCTGCTCATGCCTCCACCTCCAGGTAGCCGCGGCGGGCAACAGCAGTCTCGCGCGTCGGCTCGCTTTTGTCCTCGTCAGGGGGTCGGACACGCTGCCACCAATCATCGAACGCCCCCCGGAACATCACGTAGTCCGTAACGTCCCGGTTGCCTATGAGCTGTGACCGGAACGGGCTACGGAAGTACCAGTGGCGGACAACGCATGGACTGACCTTGAAGTCGGCGAGCATTCGGTCTCGATGCCCCAGTCTCCTGAGCCCACCGATACCTGGCCGACCCTGGCATGACACGACCACATCGCCGTCAATAAAGATGGTTACGTCTAGATTGTGAGGGTCGGGCTTGAGTGAGATAAAACTACCGCCAAGCCAAACCGCAAGCGTGAGCCGTCTCCCTCGCAGTTCTGCGGTTAGCTGACCTTCGACATGCTGCCAAGCGGTCATGTAGGCGATGAACCCAGCCCAGACGGCACGTCTCGTTGTTGATTCTTTGAAGTCATCATGCTCGACAAACCGGGCGCTGATTTCCGTGTACGTCGTCCGGTAACGACCGAGCGGCAGGTGGCCCGCTGACGTATCTAAGTCCGGTATCAAGGTGGCCGCATCCCCTCCTACATTGACAATTCACGCTACATGCTCCACTACTCAGCTGTCATGCCCCGCGCCCACATCTGACGGCTGTGTTCCAACGGAGATCGCGATCACTCGCGGACGTGCCATGTGCAGCCAGTACGCCCGGACGGCAGGCTCGGTGCTGGCGGCAGGAGGCTCATGATGCGCTGGCACAGGGCAACGGCGGCGGAAGCGAGGATGACTGTCTGTTCCGGGATTGCATCCTGGTGGTGAGCTGGTCGATCTGGGTGATGTAGTGGTCGATGGTGGCCAGCATCATGGCCAGCGCCGCGGCGTGCTGGTCGGTGAAGAACGAGCAGTCCAGCGCTTCTTCGAGCCGGAGGATCTTGCCGCGCATCATGCCGCGGACGAACTCGGCCCGGGGCGCGGGGTCGCGCTGCCCGGCGGCGAGCCCGCGACTGCGTGCGTCAGGGGCTGATGCAGACTGGCGACGAACTCGCCTTGCGCGGTCGGGTCCTGCAACGTGCCGCCCTGAGCGGCGAGGTGTGCAGCGAACAACTGGAGCAGGTCGAAGCGCAGAGGATCCCACGGGATGCGCTGGATGTCACCGTCCGAACGTTCCATGGTGGCTCGATCGTACGGTGGTTCTATGAACACGCCCGGCCAGAGGCTTCGTCCTCCGGGGCAGTGTTGCCAGCTGCGACCGCCTCCCAGACCTGCCGCAGGCTCTTGACCCGCCAGAGCGCCTGCCAGTTGGCCGTGCTGTGATGGGCTAGTCGGTGCACCATTGACGTGTGAACATGCTGACTCGTGAAGAGATCGACACGGTTGGTCCACTAGGTCCCAAGCTGGCTGCGCTGTGGTCGGAGGTGCAACTCCTCGCCGACTCAGTACATCTGCGCACCGGCGCTGACCGGGATCTGGCGTGGCATCACCTCCTACTCGCGGTCGGGAACTACAAAGCACAGGCCCCACTGTTCGTGCTGGCCTTCCCGTCCACATCTGAGCCCACGATCGCGCGGCGCGAGCAGACCCTAACAGTGCGGGCCGGTGACAACTTCTGGAAGTCGGCGCCGAAGCCCCATCGACATGGCGAGAGTTGATGGCGCTCATCCGCGGACTCGGAATCCCGCGCACGACAACTGTCCTGTCGGCGCTGTGGCCGGCCCAGCACGTAATCATGGACTGGCGCACGCTCTCAGCTGCGCTCGCGCTCTCCGGAGCACGGCTCGGGTGGAATCAGAGCCTGGTCGATCCGACAAGTACCACCCGTGCCGACAAGTCTTGGGCCACTTATGCCTGGTACTGGCGCACGGTCGCCAGTTGCGCCGATCAAGTTGGCAAGCCCCCAGTCGACGTTGAACGGGCGCTGTGGCACGTAGGCCGCCCGGCGCCTGGCGTCACCTGGGCGGCGTACGCAGAGTTGCTTGGGCAAGACCTTGCTCGCTGGCCCAACGGACAAGGCCCGCGATGATCAGCCATCTGCCGCCACTCCCGGCAACGCCTGACTAGCGCAACCGGCGAAGGCACGAAGGAGTCCGGTGCTAGGCCGCCTGTACGGCCTCTAATGCCATTCGGCTACCTTCCCGGTCTGCGGATGACGCGTCCCCCCATGTCACGCTGACGACGGCCAGGCGATATGGGATCTGCATGAGGCTGCTCTGCCCGAAACGAGCTTTAGCGTCTCATTAGCACAGCCGCCCGTGCAAGGCCACCCCCTGGTCCCACTGCAATCGCACACACATTAGATAAGTAGCAACCGCCATGACTGGCATCCGCACAGTTCAGAGGGGTTCCCCATGCAGTTTGGCGGAGGGACTTGTTCCGTGACGACCGTCTTGCACTTTTCGTCACTCCGCAGCGGATCACCGGCGTCACGACCAGATAGCCACGACCGTCCACCATCGGCCTAGTGCAGGATTACGTCGGAACCTGGGTACGGCCGCAGGGCATGCCCGCCGTCGGCAGCTCGCCGACCGGGGTGTCCAATGTCAGGGCTCCGCAGTTCTAAGTATCTCAGTCCGCGCACTCGCACCTTCCCAGGGCTTTCGGCACGGGTTCGGCCAAGCCCACGCCTCTGAGACTGACGGACCAGCAGAGCCGCGCGTTCGGGACGGCCGCCGACTCAGTCGAGGAACTCGGTGACGTCGCGGGCGCGATCCAGCGCCCGATGAGCGGTAAACGGCAGGCTGTCGATGCTCGTGCCACGGACCCGGTCGAT
>OCZU010003062.1_pt1 | contig 10579 bp, 9 predicted proteins | sample 1539001 | NCBI WGS metagenome assembly OCZU01 (sample SAMEA3539306, study PRJEB22396) | soil metagenome | biome: tundra; feature: field; material: soil | place: USA | collected 2010-05 | depth 0.15 m | reverse complement strand
GTGGCCGGCGCCGCAGCCGCTGAGGAGAGTGACGACGAGGCATTCGTCTACGGCGATGACGACGAGGACCTGCCCGCGGCTCAGGTCGCGGTAGCGGGCGCCACCTCAGACCCGGTCAAGGACTACCTGAAGCAGATCGGCAAGGTGCCGCTGCTCAACGCCGAGCAGGAAGTTGAGCTGGCTAAGCGGATCGAGGCCGGACTGTTCGCCGAGGAGAAGATGGCGGACGGCGGGCGATCGCTGCCGCTGGATGTCCGCGGCGACTTGGAGTGGATCGCCGAGGATGGCCGCCGGGCCAAGAATCACCTGCTGGAGGCGAACCTGCGGCTGGTTGTCTCGCTGGCCAAGCGCTACACCGGCCGGGGCATGCTGTTCCTTGACCTGATCCAGGAGGGAAACCTGGGCCTGATCAGGGCAGTGGAGAAGTTCGACTACACCAAGGGCTACAAGTTCTCCACCTACGCCACCTGGTGGATCAGGCAGGCGATCACCCGGGCGATGGCCGACCAGGCCCGCACCATCCGGATCCCGGTGCACATGGTCGAGGTGATCAACAAGCTGGCCAGGGTGCAGCGGCAGATGCTGCAGGACCTCGGCCGGGAGCCGACTCCTGAGGAACTGGCCGCTGAGCTGGACATGACCCCTGAGAAGGTCATCGAGGTGCAGAAATACGGCCGGGAGCCGATCTCGCTGCACACGCCGCTCGGCGAGGACGGGGACAGCGAGTTCGGCGACCTGATCGAGGACTCTGAGGCGATCCAGCCGGGCGAGGCGGTCAGCTTTACGCTGCTGCAGGAGCAGTTGCACTCGGTGCTCGACACGCTGTCTGAGCGCGAGGCCGGAGTGGTGTCGATGCGGTTCGGCCTGACCGACGGCCAGCCGAAGACGCTGGACGAGATCGGCAAGGTGTACGGCGTGACCAGGGAGCGGATCCGCCAGATCGAGTCCAAGACCATGTCCAAGCTGCGGCACCCGTCCAGGTCTCAGGTGCTGCGCGACTATCTCGACTGACCGCCCGGCGGGTCGCTAGCCCGGGCCGGCGATGACGAACCGGGCAAGGTAGCGCTGTGCGCGATGTGCTGGCCGGGTGGGGACGGCCGACGGTTGTCGGCCCGATCGGCGGCGGGAACCGTAATCCGGTTCTGGAGCTGCGGGTTGGTCGGCAGCGGCTGGTTGCCCGCAGGTCCCGGCGGTCGCCCGCCAGCCTGGACTGGGAGATCGATCTGCTTGATCACCTAGCCGGGAACGGCGTGGCTGTCCCGGTGATCGTCCCGGCGCTGGACGGCCGCCGCCACGTCGACGGCGTCATCGTGCAGTCCTGGTTCGACGGCTCGTCACCAGGACCGGGGGACTGGTCGGCCGTCGCAGGTACCCTGCGCCTGATCCACGAGATCACGGCTGGCTGGCCACAGCGGCCAGGCTTCGCTGGCACCCGCGAGCTGCTCACCGCCGACCACGGCGGCGACGTGGACCTGGCTGCCATGCCCGCCGCCGCGGTGGCCGCCTGCCGCCGAGCCTGGGCTGGCCTGGCGGGAGCTCAGGAAGCCGTCGTGCATGGTGACCCGGGGCCAGCTAACATCCGGATGGCTGGTGGCCGTGCCGGATTCCTGGACTGGGACGAGGCACGAGTCGACTACTCCGACCTCGACCTCGCCGAGCTTCCTGCCAGCGATCTGGAGCCCGCCAGGCTGGCGGCTGCCAGGTCCGCGGCCACCGCATGGGAGGCGGCGAATGGCTGGATCATCGAGCCCGGCTACGCCCGCCGTCAGCTCGACCTGCTCCGCTCCGGGCAGCACGGATTCAGCTGACCCGCTCGCAAGAGCCAGCGGCGAGCGCCGCGTACTTTTATCCATCTCGGGCTGGGAGTTCGCGCGATCCCAGTGCCGCAGTTCCAGTGGACGCGGACCTGGTGCAGGACTGGCCAGATGGCGAGCGAGTGCTAGCGCTGCGCCCGGACTAGCCGTACCGGGTCAGCGGCCGGCGGTGGCACCCTCACCGGACTTGGCGCTGAGCCTCGCGGTCTCGTCCTGGATCTCCACAGCCACCTTGGCGAGCGCGTGCGCGTGCTGGCGGTTGTGGTGCGCGCAGAACAGCAGTTCCGCTGATCCTGTCAGGATTACCCTGACGTACGCCGGGGCCCCGCACCGGTCACACAGGTCGTGGGCATTCAGCGGCTTCGTTGGGGCCATTGCTCCGGTCATGTCCGCCTCCCCTTGCCTGGTACCGCCGACGTGTTCGCCGGCAGTCGTGCAACCTGCGATCCTCTACGCATCACAACACCTAGCCCGAGTGGGGTCTTCCCATGCGGGCGTGGCGTACGCCGTGGGCGAACACATTACGGTCCACTGGTCTGATCTTTATACATGACTACGTCAAGAGCAAGTTGTCCCAGGTAGCCGGGTATGTGATCGGCGCGGCGGCCCGAGACTGTCACTACGGGCGGCTAGTCTTCAAACAGGAAATTTTCCTGGCTCGCGGCCCGGCAACGGCAGCTGCGGGCTGGCAGTGACCTCGGGAGAGCCCCTTGACCGCCGCCTTGCGCCAGGCGCCGCCGCCCGCCACCGCGGCCGACGGCTACTCGGCCCGCCATCTGACGGTCCTTGAGGGCCTTGAGGCCGTCCGCAAGCGGCCAGGCATGTACATCGGCTCGACCGACGGCCGGGGCCTGCTGCACTGCCTCTGGGAGATCATCGACAACTCGGTGGACGAGGCCCTGCAGGGCAGTTGCAACCGGATCGAAGTCACCTTGCATTCCGATCACTCGGCGCAGGTGCGGGACAACGGGCGCGGCATTCCGGTGGACCAGGAACCCAAGACCGGCCTGAGCGGCGTTGAGCTGGTCATGACCCGGCTGCATGCGGGCGGCAAGTTCGGCGGCGGCTCCTACACCGCGTCCGGCGGCCTGCACGGCGTGGGCGCATCAGTGGTCAATGCACTTTCTGGCCGGCTGGACGTCCACGTTCAGCGGGAAGGCTATGAGTGGGCGGTCAGCTTCCGGCGCGGCGTTCCCGGCCAGTTCAGCGGGGATAACCCCGACGGGACGTTCGAGTCAGGATCTGGCCTGCGCCAGGTGCGCAAGGTGCCGAAGTCGCGGACCGGCACAAGCACCCGGTTCTGGCCTGACCACCAGATCTTCGTTCCCGGCGCTGACCTCGCATTCGACGCCCTGACGCAGCGGGCAAGGCAGACCGCGTATCTGGTGCCAGGGCTGTCCATCGTGGTTGCGGACGAGCGCGCTGACACATCGGGCGCCGACGGCGCCGGACAGCCGCGGACCGTGGAGTTCCAGTTCGCCGGCGGCATCAGCGAGTTCTGCGCCCACCTGGGCAGCGGTGCTCCGGTCACCGACGTGCTGCGCCTGACCGGGTCGGGCAGTTTCACCGAGACTGTGCCGGTACTTGACGATCTCGGCCACCTGACGCCGACCGAGGTGGAGCGGGAACTGGCGGTCGACGTCGCACTGCGCTGGGACAGCGGTTACGACAGCGTCACCCGGTCATTCGTCAACGTGATCGCGACGCCGAAGGGCGGTACGCACGTCACCGGGTTCGAGCGCGCTCTGGTCAAGACACTGAACGAGCAGCTTCGCACCGCCAGGCTGCTGCGCAACGGTGACGAGCCGGTGATTAAGGAAGACGTGCTTGAGGGCATGACGGCGGTGATTGCCGTCCGGCTGCCTGAGCCGCAGTTTGAAGGCCAGACCAAGGAGGTGCTCGGCACGCCGGCAGCCTCCCGCATCGTCGCCCAGGTGGTCGGAAGCGAGCTCAGGGTCTTCCTCGACGGCAGCGTCCGGGGCAGCAAGCAGCAGGCGAAGGCGCTGCTCGACAAGGTTGCCTCGGCCGCGAAAACCAGGATTGCCGCTCGTGAGCACCGGGAGAATCAGCGCCGCAAGTCCGCGCTCGCGACGTCTGCTCTGCCGGCCAAGCTGGTGGACTGCCGGTCGGCCGATGACCGCAGCGAACTCTTCATCGTGGAGGGCGACTCAGCGCTCGGTACCGCCAAGCTCGCCCGCGACTCGGAGTTCCAGGCACTGCTGCCGATCCGCGGCAAGATCCTCAACGTGCAGAAGGCGTCCCTGTCGGACATGCTCAAGAACACGGAGTGCGCCGCGATCATTCAGGTGCTCGGGGCCGGCTCGGGCAATGCGTTCGATCTGGACGCGGCCAGGTACCAGCGGGTGATCCTGATGAGTGACGCGGACGTGGACGGGGCGCATATCCGGACCCTGCTGCTCACGCTGTTCCACCGGTACATGCGCCCGCTCGTGGAAGCAGGCCGGGTATATGCCGCCGTCCCGCCACTGCACCGGGTCGAGCTGACCAATCCGCGCAAGGGCCAGGAGCGCTATATCTACACCTACTCAGACGCCGAGCTGCACCGGATCGTGCTGGAACTGCAGCGCAAGGGCCAGCGCTGGAAAGAGCCGCCGCAGCGGTACAAGGGCCTGGGCGAGATGGACGCGGCGCAACTCGCCGAGACCACGATGGACCCGCGCCGCCGCACCCTGCGCCGGATCAGGATCGCCGACGCCGAGGCAGCCCGCGGAATTTTCGACCTGCTGATGGGATCTGAGGTCGGGCCGCGCCGAGAGTTCATCGTCGGCGGTGCCGCTGAGCTCGACCCGACCAGGATCGACGCCTGACCTCGGGCCGGCCCGGCCGGCTCCGGAGACAAGAAGGGGACTCATGGACCGGGCAGTTCTCTACGAAGGCGCGGCGCTTGCCGATGGTCGCGGCCCTGACCTGGTCACGGGCGTCAGTGTGCTGGTCGTCGACCAGACCGTGGCAGGCATCTACACCGCCGACGCGCCTGCCGACGTGCGGGCCGACGCGACGGTACTTGACGCCAGCGGCGCCACGATCGTGCCCGGGTTCGTGGACTGCCACAGTCATCTCACGTTGCAGGGCGGGGCGCAGTGGATCGCCCGCGGCGCGGATCCCACGCCTGACCTGATCGATGCCGCTGAGCGGAACGCTGCCGCGCTGGTGCGGGCCGGGGTGCGGTGGGTCAGGGATGTCGGTTCGCCGCGTCGTGGCGACGCCGGAGACGGCCGGGAGCGGGCACTCGCCGTCACCCTGCGGGACCGGTGGCGCGGCCAGCCCGGTTATCCCTACATCAGCGCGGCCGGAACGTGGCTGACGAAGGCCGGGACGCTCCCCGGTGGCCTGGCCGTCGAAGTTACCGATGCTGACGGCCTGCTCGCGGCTGCGCTTGTGCAGCTCGATGAGGGCGCCGACCTGGTGAAGCTCTACCTGGACGGACCGGAACCCGGGGTGGCCCCGTGGTCCGTCAGCGAAGTACGCCGGGTCGTCGAGGCGGTGCATGCCCGCGGCGCCACCGTCGCCGCGCACGGGTCCGGGCTGGCTAACTGCCGCCTGGCCGCCGAGGCCGCCGTCGACACCCTGGAGCATGGCTTCACGCTGGACGATGGCGTCGGCGCTACGCTCGCCGCGAATCACGTCACGCTGGTGTCGACGCTGTCGGTGCTGCACTCATGGCAGACCTTCGCAGCGACGACGACGACCGAGCGCTTCGCGAGCGCCGACGGCCGGCAGCGGATCGCCGAGCGACTCGAGATAGCTCGCGAGAGCATCAGGATCGCGTACCGGGCCGGGGTGCCGATCGCGGCAGGCAGCGACTTCGGCGGCGGCTCGGTCCGGGCCGGTCACCTGGCCTGGGAAGTGCAGGCACTGGTCTGGGCCGGACTAGAGCCGTGGGAAGCGCTTGGCGCCGCCACCTGGCGCGGTGGCGACGTGCTCGGCGACGAGCAGGCAGGTCGGATCACGGTCGGCGGACCGGCTCACTTCACGCTGGTGCACGGGAATCCGCTCAGTGACCCGTCGGCGCTCTGGCGAGTCTGGCGGGTCATCTAGGCAGAGCGCCCACGAGGCGCCGCGGCGGAGCCACCTACGTCGCGGGAGAAGCTCGATCAGCCGCGCCGGAGCCCAGTGGTAGTTACTTCATGACGGCACGGATCGCCGTGGCAAGCTGATCCCGCCCGGGCTGCACCGCGCGGTCAAGCTCAGGCGCGAACGGCAGCACCGCGCCGTCTGGCCTGCAGACCCGCCTCGGCGCAGCGATCAGCCGCATCTCTTCCGCGGCGGTGGCCAGTACCTCGGCGCCAAGGCCGCAGACCGTCCGCGGGTCGAACACCTCGACCGGCACTTCGTCGCTGAGCTCACCGGCAACGGCCAGCGCCAGATGGACGCAGCTGCCCACCGCGACTACCGTGACGTAGGAGCCTGCCCGATGGAGCCGAGCGTGAGCTGGGCTATCCCGGCCGCGACGTCCTCGCCGAGCACGGTCACGGCAGGATCGCGTTCCAGTTCGTCCGCGAGCGCCTTGTTCAGTGCCTTGGCGTAGGAGAGCTTGGCTATCAGGTCACCCCGGCCCGGGCGCGCAGGCCGCTGGCGTACAGGTAGTCGAGCGCGCCGGACGGGTCAGGGTCCTGGCTGGTCCTGGCGAACTCTTTGGCCGCACCGATCAGGTCTGCGATTTCCGCGTCGAGCTGATCGCGCCGCGCCGGCTCGCACCGTCTCGACGTCCGTCCCGTCTGCTACCTCGGCCGGAATGCCGAAGGCCGCGGCCCGGCCGGCTGCGGTCCCCGCGACCGCGGTCGCGGTCGCCATCGTGGCCGCGTACCTGTTGTTCTCGCAGACGAATAGCACGGGCAGCCGCCAGAGCGCGGCCAGGTTCAGCGTCTCAAGCAAGACTCCCTGATTGAGTGCGCCATCGCCGAAGAAGGTGGCGACAACCCGGTCAGATCCCGACCGCTTCGCGGCCCAGGCCGCCCCGCCCGCGATTCAGGCCAGTTAACCTGCCGCATAGCTCGGCCAGCATCCTGGCCGGATCCGCGCCCTTGGCCAGGACATGCCCGTGGCCGCGATGAGTGCTGGTAATTCGGCCGGATCTGGTGCTAGGACTGCCACAGCACCGGACAGAAATCAGGGTCGGCGTAGTCCGGGGTGCCCTGGCTGGTCTTGCGCACGAGCACGTCGTGGTTATACACGACACCGCTGCCGTCCGCCTTGTCGTACGGCCGCCACTGGTTCTCGCCGTCCTGCAGGTGGAAGGAGATGGCGCGGCGCGGCAGGCCGCTGCGGTTGTGCCCGCTGCCGTGGTAAACGCGGCAGTGGTGGAAGCTCATGTGGCCCTTGGGGATCACGATCGGGATGGCTGTGACCTGCGAGTCGTTGAACTCAGCGGTGCGGTGCAGCAGATCTTCGAGCTCGTCGCGGTCACGCTGCGCGAAGTGCCTGGTCGAGTCGTCGCCGGGGATTTCCTTCCACAGATGGCTGCCGTCGATCATCGTGATGGTACCCATCTCCACGCCGCAATCGTGGAACGGGATGAACGCGGTCAGCATCCGCTCGGAGGTGCAGATCTGCCAGTAGTGCCGATCGATGTGCCACGGCACCAGGTTTGATACCTCGCCGCTGATCGGCGGCTTGTAGATCATGGTTGCCTGGAACGCCCTGATCTGCGCGGCCTCTGCCAGCCTGGCGGCGACGGCGCCGATCAGCGGCTTGCGCAAGATCGCGGCGATGTCGTCGGACTCGTAGTGCACATAGTCGTTGTGGCGCTGAATCTGCCCGTGTGATGGCTCCCAGTACGCGAGGTTCGGCGGCCGGGCCGGCAGGTCTCGATCCCGGTGACCGTCATAGAACCTGTCGCTGGCGGCCACTAGCGCGTCGACCTCGTCGTCGCTGAGCAGCTTGCGCGACAGGTACCAGCCGTGCTCCGCGTATTCCCGGACCTCGGCGTCGGAAGGAAGCAGGTCAGCTTCCGCATCGGTCAGCGTGAACTGACTCGTGGTGGTCATCGGGCGCTCTCCGCTCAGTCTGGTTGCCATTTTCAGTGTGTGATTCCGGCGTGCTCATCTTCGAGGGCCTCGTACAGTGCCCTGATGTTGCGGCTGCCAAAGGTCAGGGCGCCCTTCCGCTCGATTAGCTCAAGGAAGAACGTGTGGCGCTCGTGCGTGGACCGCGCGAATATCTGGAACATCTCGCCCCAGCGATCGCGGTCGGCAAGCACGTTCAGCTCGTGCAGGACCGCGATCGGGATGCTCAGCTGGCCCAGGCGCGCCTCTAGCGTCTGGTAGTAGCCGCCAGGCGCGATCAGGAACTCCACGCCCCGGCCAGATATCGTGCGGACCGCCGCGCCGATGTCGTCGGTTCGGAAGGCCAGGTGCTGGACGCCGGCGCCGCCATGCGCCTTCAGGAACTCATCGATCTGCCCCGGCTCGCGGGTCAGGTCTGGCTCGATCAGCGTGAAGGTGACGCTGGCTACCTCGTCCTGGACGACCTTGGAGAGCATCGCCTGAGTGCCGACCTCGATCCGCTCGTCATAGATCTGGGCCAGCCCGAAGACGTCACGGTAGAAGCGAACCGTGTCGTCAAGCTCACCTGGCTGCAGGCAGACGGCGATGTGGTCGAGCGCGTCAAGCAACTCGGTGTCGTCTGCGGCCGCACCTGCGTGCGTGGCACTGGCCGCATCGGCGGCCGGGATCATCTCGATAATGCCGGGGGCGAACTCCGTGCCACTATCGGTACGCTCGACGAGTTTGTGCAGCACGTCCCCGAATCCGGCGATCACCGCTGTGCCGACCGCGGCCTCACCGGTGCCGGAAAATTCCGGGTCGGTCACCGCGGTGGCGCCTGCCATTAAAGTCTCGGCGAATGTCCGCCGGACGTCATCGGTCCTGAAGGCGATCACGGCAACGCCATCGCCGTGCCGGGTGACGAACTCGGCCGCCGGATGGTCCGCAGACGTGGCTGCCGTGAGCAGCAGCCTGATCTGTCCCTGCGCGAGCAGCAGCGACTGCTGCCCGGCAGGGCCATCGCCGGCCGCCTGGCGGCCGGCGATCCGGAAGCCGAAGGCGTCGCACAGGGCGGTGGACGCCTTTGCTAGGTCGCCGACGTAGTACTCCACATGGTCGATCCCCGAAATCTTCATCGTGTACCTCTCGAAGCTGCGGACGATAGGTCAGGCACGAGGGCGAGCGCTGCCGTCCGGCAGGTCCGCCCGCGTTGGCGCATCTGCATAGGCCCCGTTGAGGTAGCCGACATCGGCCGGCGAAAGCCGGGCACGGGCCAGAGCCGAGCTCGGATGCACTTAGCGGTCATCGTGATCTGACTCCCGGATCGGCATCGGCTCGGCAGGAGCGCCAGTGTCAGCAGGCGCACCGGCAGGACCGGCAGGATCGGCAGCTGAACGGACGGGCCGCCAGTGCGCCGGGCCAAGGAGCAGCGCGCTACCCGAGGCATCCCCGGTATGGCCGGCGTCGGCGACGATGACAAGCGCGGCTTGGGCGGCCCCGTCCTCGATCAGCAGGCCGGCGCATTCGATCGCGTCGACCATGGCGTCGCCCGCCGGGATCGTGCAGACCACAGGTCCGGCCAGCGCCCAGCGCGCCGCGATGTAGCCGGCCGCCGAATTGGCGTTGGACTGGAAGAACAGCAGCGGCGGGACTCGCACTCCGGCATCTACGGCCATGGCGATCGCGGCCGCGGTGGACATGTCTCCGGTCGCGCTCGCCAGCACGATCGCGATCTGATCGCCGCGCCACGCCTCGGCTGGCGGTGGTCCGAAGTAGCTGGTCAGGCACTCCTCGGCGAGTGCGGCGGCGAGCGGGCTGAACGATGATCTGACGAATGCGGCAACCGCTGGGAGCTGATCGGCATGGCCGGCCGGCCAGCTTGATCGGGCAAGCACGACCAGGCCGGCAGGCGCGGAGATCAGGTCTGCCGGAGCGACCAGGCCAACGACAGGGCCAGTCAGGTCAACCACAGGGCCAGTCAGGTCAACCACAGGGGCGAGGTCAGCTACCGGGGCGGCTAGGCCGCCACCGGACGCGGCCAGGTCAACAGCGGGGGCGGCCAGATCAGCTACCGGGGCGGCCAGGCCGCCAGCAGGGGCACCCAGATCGACAGCAGGGGTGGCCGGGTCAGCAACATGGGCGGCCGGGTCAGCGAGAGCTACGGCCGGGATAGCAGGATCGGCCAGCTCGGCGGGAGCTGCGGTCAGGTCGGCCGGAGCCGCGGTCAGGTCGGCTGGCTCGTCGCCGCTGCGCAGCACCGTCGGCGCGGTCATGCGGCAGCTACCAGCAGTGCGGTGTTCGCGCCGCCGAACGCCGCGTTCAGGCTGAGCCCGTATCGCGGGCGTGCCTCGCGCGGCGCGCCAAGCACGAGATTGAGATCGCAGGCCGGGTCTGGCGCGAGGAAGCCGGCATTGACCGGCAGCGCTCCCGCCCGCAGGGCCAGCACGGTGACCACGAACTCGATCAGCGCTGATGCCTCAAGCGCGTGCCCGTGCACCGATTTGGTGGAACTTACCGGAGTCGTGCCCGCGTAGCTGCCCAGGGCCCGATGCAGCGCGGCGGACTCCGACACGTCGGCGAACGAGGTGCCCGAGCCGCTAGCGTTCACGTAGCCGACGTCCGCCCGGTCCACCCTGGCGCGGGTCAGTGCCGCGCCGATAGCGCGGGCTAGCCCGGTGCCGTCGGGGCGCGGCTGGCAGACGTGGTAACCATCGCCTGCGCGGCCCCAGCCTGCCAGCCGGGCCAGCACCGGCACGCCCC
>OCZU010003061.1_pt1 | contig 10580 bp, 8 predicted proteins | sample 1539001 | NCBI WGS metagenome assembly OCZU01 (sample SAMEA3539306, study PRJEB22396) | soil metagenome | biome: tundra; feature: field; material: soil | place: USA | collected 2010-05 | depth 0.15 m | reverse complement strand
GGTGGAGTACCGCTCCTTGAACCGGGACACCTGCCGGGGGTTGATCGCGTGCACCGGCACTGAACGCGGGGAGGCCGGGGCCTGACCATCCAGTGGCCAAGGCCCCGGCCTCCCCGGCCACTTCCTGGCAGCGGGTGCGGGACTTGCGCCCGCCAGCAAGGAAAGTACGTGCCCCCGTGGCCGGGGGAAGGCAAAAGTACGTGCCCCCGTGGCCGGGGGAAGGCATCAGCCGGCCGGCCCCGTGGTAAGCACGACGGTGGCGCTGTGGCTGGCGGCATCCTGGTCCGTCCAGGTGATGGTGATGCTGTCGCCGGGATGGTGCCCGGTCAGCACCGAGCGGATTCCGGCGGGTGAGGTGATGCTCTGGCCGCCGAGCGCGGTGATCGTGTCGCCGGCCGTCAGTCCCGCGTTGGCAGCGGCCGAGCCTGGCTCGGCGCCGGCGACTTCCGCTCCCGTGCTGGCCGGGATCCCCTGCGCCCCGCCCGGTGAGCCGGCGATCGCGATGCCCAGGAAGGCAGTCGAGCCGATGTGGACCGTGGCTGAGGACTGGCTAGCCTCGATCTGCCTGGCGATGGTGACTGCCTCGTTGATCGGGATCGTGAAGGCCTGGGTTACGGTCGACGAGCTGAGCTGGCTGCCAGATCCGGCCGATGCTGCGGTGTCGATGCCGATCACCAGGCCATGCGTGTTGACGAGCGGGCCGCCGGAGTCGCCTGGCTGGATGCCCGCGTTGGTGCGGATGAGCCCCCGCAGCTGCTCGGCGGTGCCGGCCGACTCGTCACTAGCGGTGATCGACTGGCTCAGGCCGGTGACCCGCCCAGTTGCGACCGAAGGGGTGCCGTCCTTGCCAAGCGCGTTGCCAAGCGCGACCACTTTCTGGCCGGTCCTGATGGCCGAGGAGTCGCCAAGCGTCGCGGTCGGGAGACCCGACGCCCCCTTCAGCTGCAGCACTGCGATGTCATGGGCAGCGTCGTAGCCGACCACGGTGGCCGGGTAGACGCGGCCGTTGCTGACTTCCCTGACCTTGACCGAGGTAGCGCCGTCAATGACGTGGTTGTTGGTAAGCACCAGGCCGGACGGCGTGAGCACTATCCCGGTGCCTGACGCGGTGGCCTGCTGGTAGCCGAGCGCGGAAACCACGTCGACAATGCCCGGGTTCGTCTTGGCGACGATCTGAGATGTGGTCAGCACCGTGGCCGCGGCTCCGCCGGCGGTCACCAGCCAGGCGGAGCCCGCCCCCGCAACCAGGGCGGCCGCGGCGGTGAAGGCCAGCAGCCGGCCGTGCGGCCGCTTCGCCGGGCTGCCCGGATTCCCGGCTGCTCCATATCCCGGATATCCCGGGTATCCCGGATATCCTGCCGGGCCCGCCGGGCTGCCCGGGCCTGGCCAGGGTGCCTGCGGCTGCTCCTGTGCTGATCCGGCCGTGCCCTGTGGATCCTGGACCGTGGCCATGGTCTTCCTCCTAGCTGCGTGAGTGCCCCGCTGGTCTCCTTTAGCCACAATGCGGCGCTTACCTGGAGGCAAGCTCAGGGATACCTGTCGCTTACTAGTGGATTAGCTGACCGTTAGCTGAATGCAGCCTCTGCGGGCACGATGCGGGCGGCGGGCACCCGGGCGAGGCCGGCCTGGTCATCCGCGATGTACTCAAGATCAGCTTTAACGGGCGGGTCGTGGCCGGTCGCCGTGGCAGCGCCGGAAGCCGTCGGGCGCGGGCGAGGATGAGTTGTCCGTGCGGTGGCCGTACCCGGCAGTTGGCACCGTACCCGGCAAGACCTCATCAGGCTGGGCTACCTGGCATCGGGATCTTCCCAGCGGGCCGCTCCGGAAGAAAGGAAGCGCTCAACATAGTCTGCTGTATCCTCCCAGCGAGATACAGCCATGCAGCGGACTCCGGTCGCCCTGACGGGGTAATCATTGCCGCCCTCGTCGAGCCGGTCGCCGACAAACAATACCTCATCAGGACCCAGCGCAAGGTACTGCATCAGCCTGCTGATGCCGTAGGCCTTATCAATTCCCTTTCGCGTCACATCAACCGACGTTGAACCTCCGACGCGAACCTCAAGGTCCGGCAGCCGGTCGGCTGCATAGGCACGCAGCCGCTCCTTCTTGAGACTATTAGGGTCCCAGGCATATTTCGCCTGGACGGGCGCAGCCTGGCCGAGTGCAGAGTATGTTATCTGGCTGCCCCGGTCTTCAATGATGTCGCCCCACGGCTGGTCTTCCCAGTAGCCGAGTTCCTTTGCCCCCTGCGTCAGCACGGTCACGATGCGGTGCTTGTCGTGGTCGCTAAGGTCCTCGGCGTAGATCAGCTGCCAGCCGCCTTCGAGCCATCGATAATACCTTGTGCCACATGTCGGCATAAGATGCAAAGCGGTCAGCGCCTTCGGATCAGCATCCAGGTGACGCAGCACCTGGTTGTCAAACTGCTCGAACCTTCCGCCCGAAATTATGCAGACGTCGAGGACGGAAAGGAGGCGCACAAGGATCTTGGCCATGCGCTGGTCGATCTGAGCCTTGGAAATAGCAAGAGTGTCATCGAGATCGAACGCTACAGCCCGAATCTTACCTTCCATGCGGATATCTCGTTCCTTATCTGGTAGCGACCTTCGGGCTTACCCGGCTGGCTGCGTGCGGCCATATTAGCCCAGCCTCCCCGGCGAGTCCCTTCCCTCCCCGCACGCTTTCGGCTTCGCCATCCCGGTCAGCGGCACGGAGGCCGGGCAGGGAGGCCGGGGCAGGGAGGTCGCGGCAGGGAGGCCGGGGCTGGCAGGGCATAGGGTAAGACTGCAGTCGAGCTTGCCGCGCGGGAGGTGTGGTTGGTGCCGGTGCATCAGCAGGCAGGGCATCCGCCGGCGGCGGCGGACCTGGTCGATGTCGCGGCACTGGTGACCGCGTACTACGCGCTGCACCCGGATCCCGCAGAACCGGGGCAGCAGGTCATGTTCGGCACTTCCGGCCACCGCGGCTCAGCGTTGCGGCTTTCCTTCAATGACGACCACATCGCCGCCACCACGCAGGCCATCTGCGACTACCGGGCCCGCGCCGGGGTCACCGGCCCGATCTTCGTCGGCCGCGATACGCATGCGCTGTCGGAGCCGGCGTTCGTCACCGCGCTGGAGGTACTCGCGGCCAACGACGTGCGGGTGCTCATCGACAGCCGGGACGGTTACACGCCCACCCCCGCGCTCTCCCGCGCCATTCTCGCGTACAACGACGGCCGGACGGAGGGCCTGGCCGACGGGATCGTGGTCACGCCGTCGCACAATCCGCCGGACGACGGTGGCTTCAAGTACAACCCGCCGGACGGCGGCCCGGCTGGTGCGCAGATCACGTCGGTAGTCCAGGACCGGGCCAACGAACTGCTCCGCGGCGGGCTGGCGGCTGTCCGCAGGACCGGCTACGCGCGAGCCAGGACCGCGGCCGGCCGTCATGACTTTCTCGGCCAGTACGTGACTGCACTGCCGAGCGTGATCGACCTGGACGCGGTGCGGGCGGCGGGCATCCGGATCGGTGCCGACCCGCTTGGCGGTGCGAGCGTCGCCTACTGGGGCGAGATCGCGGATCAGTTCGGGCTGGACCTGACCGTAGTCAACCAGCTGGTCGATCCCACCTTCCGGTTCATGACCATGGACTGGGATGGCAAGATCCGGATGGACTGCTCATCGCCGTATGCCATGGCCTCGCTGATCGCCCGCCGGACCGAGTTCACCATCGCCACGGGTAACGACACCGACGCCGACCGGCACGGGATCGTGACCCCGGACGCGGGGCTACTCAACCCCAACCATTACCTCGCCGCCGCCATCGACTACCTGTACGGCCACCGCGAGGACTGGCCAGCCGATGCTTCGGTGGGCAAGACGATGGTCAGCTCGTCCATCATCGACCGGGTAGCCGAGGGCGCTGGCCGCCGCCTGACCGAGGTTCCGGTCGGATTCAAGTGGTTCGTTCCTGGCCTGCTGGCCGGCACACTGGCATTCGGCGGCGAGGAGAGCGCCGGTGCGTCGTTCCTTTGCCGGGACGGGAAGACCTGGACGACCGACAAGGACGGCATCATCCTGGCGCTGCTCGCATCGGAGATCACGGCGGTCACCGGACAGACTCCCAGCGAGATCTACCGCGACCTGACCGCCCGTTTCGGGGACCCTGCCTACGCCCGCATCGATGCTCCGGCCACCCGGGAGCAGAAAGCCGTCCTGGGCCGGCTTTCCCCGGATCAGGTCAGCGTGGACGAGCTGGGCGGCGAGCCGGTGCTCTCCCGGCTGACCGCTGCACCTGGCAACGACGAGCCACTCGGCGGCCTCAAGGTCATCACCCGCTCCGCCTGGTTCGCGGCGCGGCCGTCCGGGACGGAAGACGTCTACAAGCTCTACGCCGAATCGTTCCGCGGCCCTGATCACCTGGCCGGCATCCAGGCAGAGGCGCAGCAGATCATCGACCGTGCGCTCCAGGCGGGCGCCAAAGAGCTGACCGGCGAGCACGGCTGACCGGCGAGCACGGCTGACGTGCAGCGAGGCAAAACGCCGGCTGGCTGCCGGGGGCGGAACGCGGCTGGTCAGCTGCCGGAACGGGCGAAGTCCAGGGCCTCGCGGGCGAGCGGCAGCCACGCCTGGCCGGAGCCGGGGTCGAGGCTGAGCCATTCCCGCATCGGGGTGCCCTTGTTCGCGTCGAAGCGGATGCCGTCGCCGGCCGCGATGACCTCATCGACTCGCTCCGCGGGAAGCTTCAGCACCAGCCGCCCGCGCACGAACATCGCGAAGATCTTCTTCTGGAACCGGAGGCCAGTCCGGCCGAAGCCGCCGCCTCCCTGCGGCGGCGTGACCCCGGCGCTGCCGGCAAGCTCGTCAACCAGGTCCGCGTAGCGGTCTTCCGGGCGGATCTCACCGGCGCCCTGCTCGCTCACGCCGCTAGGCTAGCCCAGCCGCGGACAGCCAGCGGGCGCAGCCGGCCCGTCTCCCTGCCCGCTGTAGCCCTTGATGGCGTTGAGGCCGGCGAATGGCCATTCGGCGTGGCTGGCATTTTGCTGTTGTTGTAACCCCAGTAAAACGCCAACGATGCTTCGGTCTTTAGCCCAGGATCGGCCGAGCCGGGCACCGCTGGCAGCGGTGCGCGACGCCCTTGACGTGCTCGCCGCAGGCCGGCCGTATTCGCAATCATGCCCGCGATGTGCGGCTAACGGAGGTCCGCATCGCTGCGGGCAGGGTCGAGCCGCCGGGGTGGCCGGTCAGCGGAGCAGGCCTAGCGAGGTCGTACTGGTGCCGCCGTCAGAGGGCCTTTCCCGGGTTCAGGATGCCGGCCGGGTCGAGCGCGTTCTTGATGGCGCGGTGCACGGCCATGGAATCTTCGCCGAGCTCCAGAGCCAGCCAGCGCCGCTTGATGACGCCGACGCCATGCTCGCCGGTCAGCGTCCCGCCGAGATCGAGCGCGGCGCGGAACACATCGTCGGCGGCAGCCCAGACGCTGGCTGGCACGTCCCCCTCGGCCAGCCCCCGGTCAAAGACGAAGACCGGGTGCAGGTTGCCGTCGCCGGCATGCGCGACCGTCGCGATCAGCACGCCGTGCCGGGCGGCCGCCCGCTCGATGCACTCGATCATGTCCGGCAGCCGGGACCTGGGCACGCACACGTCCTCGACCAGTGTCGCGCCGAGCCGCTCGATGGCCGGGTAGGAGAGCCGGCGAATTTCGAGCAGCTGCTCCGACTCCGCCTCGCTGCCCGACACGTCTGCCAGCAGCGCGCCGTGCTCGGCGCACAGCTCGCGCATGATCCCGGCCCGGCTGGCCGAGTCGTCACCGTCGTGCTGGGCAATCAGCAGCGCCTGCACCGCGTCGCCGAAGCCAAGGCGCTTCCAGTCGTCGATCGCGCGCAGCGTGTTCCGGTCGAGCAGTTCGAGCAGGCTTGGCTGCAGCCTGGCGCGCAGGATCGCGGTCACCGCGCGGGCCGCCGAACCGAAGCTGGGGAAGCTCGCGGCCAGGGTGGCCGGCGGCGCGGACGGCCGAGGGCGCAGTCGCAGGGTCGCCGACGTAATCACCCCGAGAGTCCCCTCCGAGCCGACGAAGAGGCTGGTGAGGTCATAACCGGCCACCCCCTTGATCGTCCTGCGGCCGGTGCGCAGGACGCGGCCATCGGCGAGGACGGCTTCCAGCCCGAGCGTGGAGTCCCGGGTGACGCCGTACTTCACGCAGCGCAGCCCGCCCGCATTGGTCGCCAGGTTGCCGCCGATGGTCGATATCTCGTAGCTCGACGGGTCGGGCGGGTACATCAGCCCGTGCGCCGCGGCTGCCCGGTCCAGGTCGGCGTTGATCACGCCGGCCTCGACAACGGCCATCTCGTCGGCCGGGTCGATCTCCGGGGTCGCGTTCATCCGGGCAAGCGAGAGGACCACGCAGCCGTCAACGGCGGTCGCCCCGCCTGCCAGGCTGGTGCCGCCGCCGCGCGGCACCACCGGGACGCCGTGCTTGCTCGCCCAGCGCATCGTGGCGGCCACGTCGTCAGTGCCGCGGGCGGCGACCACGCACCGCGGCCGGCCAGGCGCCACTGCCCAGGTCTCGTCCCGCCGGTAGCCCTCGACAATGTCCGGATCGGTCAGCACCCGGCCGTGGGGCAGCGCCGCCACAAGCGCGTCCAGGTCGTCGGCCATCGTCATTCCTCCTCGCCCGCGATGCCGCGCCTCGCCCGCCGCAACCGCCACACCCTTGAAGCCTCACCTTTACGTACCGAGTGCCCGCTGATCAGCATGAGGTAACGGAAGATGCGCGTCGGGCAGCCGCCGCGCGGAGCGCACGGGAAGGAGCCAGTCGATGAATGGGAGCGCGCGCGGCAGGGAGCTTCTCGAGCGACGGGCGATCGAGTACGTGCCGCTGGCCGAGCGACACGGCAGGCCGAACACCTTATTCACGATCTGGTTCGCCAGTAACGCCCGGATCACCGCGGTGGCGACCGGCCTGCTCGCCACCGTCGTCTTCGGCCTCAGCCTGGAGTGGTCAGTCGCCGCGATCCTCATCGGCAACCTCGTCGGCTGCCTGTTCATGGCCTACCACTCAGTCCAGGGGCCACGCCTCGGGATGCCGCAGATGATCCAGAGCCGCGCCCAGTTCGGCATGTTCGGCGCCGTGCTCCCATCCTTGCCGTCGTGCTCTTGTACATCGGCTTCTTCACCTCGAGCGCGATACTCGGCGGCGAGGCGCTAGCCAAGCTGCTGCACGTGTCCACCAACGGGGGGATCGTGATCTGCAACGCGGTGACGCTCCTGATGGCGTGGGTCGGCTATAACCTGATCCACCGTTACGACCGCTGGGCATCGGTGCTTTTCGCCGCGGTGTTCCTCGCGATTACCGTGAAGATGCTGACCGCCGCCAGGCCCGCCTACCGCGGTCATGCCGACACGGCCGCCAATATCCTGCTGGCCATCTCGGTCTTCGTGTCCTGGCAGATCACCTGGGCGCCATATGTCTCCGATTACTCCCGGTACCTGCCGGAAGACACATCAGCCTCGCGCACGTTCTGGTACACCTACGCCGGCTCCGCACTCGGCGGCTGCTGGTTCATGCTCATCGGAGCGCTCGGCGGCGTCCTGGCGCCCGCCGCCATCTCGGCGAATACCGCGGGCTACTTCGCCGGCCTCTTCCCGGCGGTGCAGTGGCTCATCCTGCTCACCGCGGTCCTGGGGATCTTCGCGGCGAACGTGGAGAACCTCTACGGCCCGTTCCTGGCCGGCGCCGCCGCCTTGTCTCCGTCCGGGCGCGTCGGGTCCGCGCCGCTGGCGCGGTTCCTCGCGGCGGCAGCCGTGGCAGTCCTCGGCACGCTGCTCGGGATCCTGGCCAGCGCGCACTTCCTCACGGACCTGTCGGACTTCGTGCTGTTCCTGCTCTATTTCATGATCCCCTGGACGGCCATCAACCTCACCGACTACTACCTCGTGCGGCATGGCCGGTATGTCATCGAGGACATCTTCAAGACCGATGGCATCTACGGCCGGGTCAACTGGTGGGGGGTCGGAATCTATGTGCTGACGATTGGCGTGCAGATCCCGTTCGTGAACTCAAGCCTCTACGTCGGCCCTATTGCCAGTGACCTCGGCGGTGCCGACATCTCCTGGATGGTGGGATTCATCGTCGCCGCGGTGCTGTATTACCTGGCGGCGAGCCGGCGCCAGGCGGCACAGCAGAGCCAGCCCAGCTGACCTGAGCGGGGCTGCCCCTCACAGGAACGCGCTGACGCCGGTCTCCGCGCGCCCGATCAGCAGCTTCTGGACCTGGCTGGTGCCCTCATAGAGCGTCATCACCCGGGCATCCCGCATGTACTTCTGCACCGGGTACTCGTCGATGTAGCCGTAGCCGCCGAACGCCTGGATCGCCAGGTTGGCCGCGCGGACGGCGGCCTCGCTGGCGAAGTACTTGGCCTTCGACGCCGCGGTGCCGAATGGCTCACCGCGCTCGATCAGGTCCGCCGCCTGCCAGACCAGCAGCCTCGCCGCATCGGCGTCGACCGAGATGTCCGCGATCATGTCCTGGACCAGCTGGAAGGAGGCGAGCGGGCGGCCGAACTGGCTGCGCTCCTTCGAGTACGCCACGACGGCCTCCAGGCAGCCCGCGATGATGCCGACGCAGCCGGCCCCGACCGATACCCGGCCCTTGTCCAGCGATCCCATCGCGACACGGAAGCCCTCGCCCTCGCCGCCGAGCAGCGCCGACGCGGGCACCCGCATGTCGGTCAGGAAGATCTCCGAGGTCGCCTGCCCGCGGAGCCCGAGCTTGCCCTTCATCTCGCGGCGCTCGAACCCGGCGGCGGCGGTCGGCACCAGGAACGCCGAGACGCCCCTCGGGCCTGCGCCGCCAGTGCGCGCGAACACCACGCAGAGGTCGGCCCAGGTGGCGTTCGTGATGAAGATCTTCTGGCCGGACAGCACATAGTCGCCGCCGTCCCGGACCGCCCTCGTCTCGAGGTTTCCCGCGTCCGATCCGTGCCCTGGCTCGGTCAGCGCGAAACAGCCGAGTGCGCGCCCGGCCGCGATCGGCGGCAGCCATTCCTGCTTCTGCTGCTCCGTGCCGTGGGCCAGGATCGCCTTGCCGACGAGCCCGTTCGACACCGACACGATGCCGCGCACCGATGAGTCCGCGCGGCCGAGTTCCTCCATGCCGATGCAGTACGTGATGTAGTCACCGCCGGCCCCGCCGTACTCCTCGGGGATCGTCAGGCCGAAGAAGCCGATCCCGGCCAGCTTCGGCACGATCGCGATGTCGACCGACTCGGCCCGGTCCCAGGCCACGCGGAAAGGCACGACTTCCTTGTCCAGGAACTCGCGGGCCAGCGACTTGAACTGGCGCTGTTCCTCGGTAAGCGCGAGGTCCATGCCGTCCCTCCGGGTGCTCGTTGCCGTGCTCGCCGGGCGCGGCGCCGGATCCGGCGAGTGACGGATACCGGGCGGGCGGACTGCCCGCTGGCGGCGTGACAGGCCCCGGATTATCCGTTAAGCCTAAGGGCCTTTGCCTTCCTGGGTCTTTGCCTTCCTGGGTCTTTGCCTTCCTGGCCAGCGGCCGCACGGAACGGCTGCCGCACGGAACGGCTGCCGCACGGAACGGCTGCCGCACGGAACGGCTGCCGCACGGAACGGCTGCCGCACGGAACGGCTGCCGCACGGAACGGCTGCCGCACGGAACGGCGACGCCCTCGATGACGAACGGGCCGAGGGCCGGTCGAGCTCGGTGGCCCGGGACGCCCCGACGGCGTGATGACGCCTATGGCCTTGGGCACGGCGGCGGGGTCGACCGAGCAGATCGGGCTTGCCCCGCCGGACGCGGACACCCCTGCCGAACAGGTCCGGCAGGGGTGTCGCAGCGAAGCCCGGCACCTCGGCCAGCTGGCTCCACGCGTCGGCCGGGGTGATGGCGTAGTCACGTAACGGGTAGGCCGCCGTCGATGTGCTCGCCGCCCCGGCAGCGTCACGTAGATGTCGAGCAGCTGCGCGGAACCGGGCGGGATCGGGGAGCCGGCCACCGCGGCTGCCCCGGCCCAGCCATTTCACCGAAAGGGCGCCGCGTGCCGAAGCCTCTCGCCGCCGGGCCGCAGGTGTCAACGGTCAGATCACGGACGGGCCGGCTGGCCATCGGAGTCGCGTCGCTGAACCACTCCGGAATGGCCCGGACAAGGTGCGTGCTGCCGCGCCGGATAGCGCGGCACTGGCGGCGGTGAGCCGGCCCGGCCATCCGTTAATCTGGATCTTCAGGCTTTTGCGATATTCCGTTACAGTTAGTGCACCGCACGGTGCGGGTGATACCAGGACGGGAGCGCACGAGCGAGTCATGCATCTGCGGCGCAGGCTGGTCGTACCGCTCGCGGTGCCGATCGCCCTGGCAATGGTGCTGGGCTTCCCGCTGACCTCGCAGGCAAGCGTCGGGGTCGGGGTGCAGGCCGGCCCCGTCCGGCTGACCGGACTCGCATACCGCGGCGGGAGTTACGCGCTCCCGGCCGTCTATGTCGTCAACACGGGGACCCAGGCTGAATCGGTCCATGTCCGGGTCCAGCGGCTCTCCCGCGGCGCGGGCCGGGCGGTGCCGCCGTCCTGGATTCACGTCAGCGGCCC
>OCZU010003060.1_pt1 | contig 10583 bp, 4 predicted proteins | sample 1539001 | NCBI WGS metagenome assembly OCZU01 (sample SAMEA3539306, study PRJEB22396) | soil metagenome | biome: tundra; feature: field; material: soil | place: USA | collected 2010-05 | depth 0.15 m | reverse complement strand
TCTCGACCATGAGCAGCATCGACGAGCGGCACCAGCGGGTCTGCTGGTTGGCCAGCGATGCGAAGTCCGCTGGAGCGACTCCCTTGGCCAGGCACAGCGGTACGTATCTGGTCTCGTAGCCGGCCCACCAGAGCTTCACGCCAGAGTGGACGTCCTCGCCGATCGGCACTCGCGCGAAGCCGCCGGCCTGTTCGACTGCGCTGCGCCTGTAGATGAGGTTCGTGCCGGCGCAGATCGCCGCCTTGTAGCGGTCTCGCGCTGGCTGGATGAACCGGAAGAAGATCTCCTGCAGGGTCCCGGCGTAACGCTGGATGTAGGAGAACGATCGATTGTGGATGTCAAAGAACTGCGCCGTCTGCACGACCCCGACCTTCGGGTCGGCGGTGTAGGGCATCGTCTCGTACAGGAAGTCAGGGCGCACGGCGAAATCGGCATCCAGCACGACAATGAACTCGCCGTCGCTGCGGTCGAACGCGTGGATGAGGTTGCCGGCTTTTCTCAGCTCTCCCCGGTTAGCGCGCACCACGTAGCGATAGCCGTACCGCGCGGCCAGGGCGCGTACCTCCTCGCGGGCCGAGTCATCGAGTACATAGACCGTCTTCACACCATGCCAGCGCATTTCCCCGACGCAGCGGAGCGTGTTGTCAAGCAGGTCGAGCGGCTCGCCGCAGCTGGGCAGGAACACGTCCACCGTCTCGTTGCCAAGCTGGTAGGCCCGCGTAACAGCATGATGCCCGGACAGTGTCAGCCGAGGCTTGCCGATGCGGAGCCAGGAATTGACGATTACCGGGGGCACCATGACAGCCAGCAGTAGGAGCGCTGGCGATGTCCACCAGGACTTTGTGGCCACCCGCACATAGCCGTATAGGATTCCGGCCGCCGCTATGAGCAGCCAGGCGAACACCAAGGACCTGCGATTGCGGAAGTAACCGTATTTCTCGGTGCGCGTCGGCGGTTGCGGCAGATAACTGCCCGCCGCAGGCAGGCCAGGCTTGTCCGCCGCCATCGTGGCCGACCTCATAGTCGGGAAGCGGATCTCATCAGTACCGGCCAGGGCAGTCACAGCAGAGCTGTTCAGCATGACTTGCACGCAGCCCAACGCTCAAAGCCCGAGGCGGCGAGGTCAATGAAGAATCCGCGCGCATTCACTGATGGCTGCAGCTCCTTTTCTTCCCTCGAATGTCGACAGGGACTTAGCTGGATTCGCAGGACTGTCAGTAAGGTCGACCTTCCAGAAAAACACACCACGCATGTGATAACGAAGCACCGTGGCGCAGGCGGCGGCGAACCAGTTCACCTGAACGCCCTCGCTGAGGCGTCCCGGTGCGCTAAGGTCGCCCGGGTCGGAGTATGCGTTAGGCTGCGCTTGAATTCCGGTCTCGTCAATCGCGGTTCTCCGAAGGAGTGACGCGGGCACCTTGCTGAAGAGCGCCTGCCATGCTGCCGTCACGTCCGACTTCGTTGCGTTGCCTGGAAGAGTCATGTGCCAGTACATGTCCATGCCCAGGTACTTCACCGGCAGCAGCTGCGGAGTGGCGTCCTGAAGTGGCCTATCGGGAGGGCTTCCGAAATAGTTCCCATCCCAGGCCGCATATGAGACCAGGCCATGGTAGACGCTGGAAATTTTGGCGAAGAACGGTGGCCAGAGCGGGCTATTGTTCAAGTCCTGCAGCTCGGTCGCCGCGACGAATTCACTGACACCAAGCCGCTGCGCCATCTCCAGGTAGGGTAGCTCCGCGCGGTAGTAATTGCTGAACCAACCAGCTGGCGGATAGGGGTTGATCAGACCTTCCCAGGGGTTCTGGACCCCGGATACCAGAATCAGCGGGCGGTATTCGACCAGCAGATGATCCCGCTGCGCGATCCTGGTCAGAATACCTACATTGCGGGCTGATAGCGTAGCAGAAGTTATCCCGACACTGTCGGAGTAGCTGTTCTGGGCGTAGAAGTTCCAGACGATCCCGACAGCGTCTGCCTTAAGCACGTGCTTGATGTAGCCGAGCGTTCGTTCCCCATCAGCCTGCACAACGGCTGCAGGGTAATTACGGAGCGCATACAGGTTGACGCCCAGGACAGGGGTGGGACTGCCTAGTCCGAGGATCGGCAGATTACTTTGGCCAAGGGCCGCCCGGGTCTTCGGCGTGCTAGCAGCAGATTTCGGGAGCAGCGGGTGCCCGCACCCCCCGACAGCCACTACGGCAGCCAGCAGAACCGCCAGCCCTCTGGCCGGAAGCACTGCCAGGCCCCTCATTGACCTAGCCTCAGTTTCCAGATGGTCGCGGTGCCGACTACTCCACTGAACGACCTGACCGGAACTGCGCCGTTCATGAGCCGGTGGAACGAGGGGTCCCCCTCCTTGAAACTTGACTGCAGGTACGTGCGCCACGTGATCGCGTACGTAGCGGCATTTACGCAGTTTGTTGCGGCCTCGACCGTGCACCACGGCTGCTGGATCAGGTCACCGATGCTCTGTTCGGTGACCACGACGCTGTTGGCCGGGATCCGCGTCGCCGCGTACTGCTGCACCTGCGCCAGCGTGTTAACGCTGAAAGCCGGCACGGTCAGCAGGAACGAGCCGAGCCCGGCCAACGCTGCCGCGGTGATCGCCACACCCTTCCATGCTTGGCGCCAGTTCCAGCGAATCACCTCGGTCCACAGGAAGCAGTACGCCGGGACGAGGATCAGCGCAAAATACTGGGGGAACTTGAGCGAGCTGACACCGAAGACCACGATGCCGGTCACTAGCCAGCTGAACAGCAACGCGTTGGACTGGGCCGGTTCCCAGTTGCGTGCCCGGTAGCACTGCAGAACCCGGCGCACGACGGCAACGAAGGCCACAAGCGCCAGCAGTAGGCTCGGAACGAAGAACTTGTACTGCGCCGCTAGCAGGTGCAATACGCTGCCCGGCGACGTCAGCGTGCCACCGCTGTGCTGGAGCCCAACCACTCGCCGTACCTGAGTTGTAGACTGACCAATGTAATAGTCGTGCCCGGGCACATCGAATACCCGAACCATCACCGCCACATAAGCGACAAGGACTCCCAACGCAGCGACGAGCAGCACGAGGTGTCCCTTGTGAGCGCGGCGTACGACAAGCCAGCAGAGCAGGACGGCAATGAGGACATAGACGCCCGTCTGTTTGAAGCTCCCTGCAAATCCGATGACCGTGCCTGCGATCGCGAAGCGCTGCCATGACGGCCGCTCCAAGGCGCGCTGATACAGCAGGAAACTGACCGCGATGATCAGCATCAGCGCGTTCTCGATATAGGAGACCCGCTCGATGTACATCAACCAGCCATCGAAGATCACCGGAATGATGGCGAACAGTGCCACAGCGGAGCCGTGTATCTTCCAGAGCAGCCGAAACAGTACTGTTTGCATCGCCACGGTCAGGATTACGCCAAGGAGCCGGGCATGGTAGATGCTGGCGCCGATCACGCTGAACCATCGCGAGAGCATCAGGAAGTAGAACGGCGGCTGGTATAGGAACGGCTCCGGCGACTGGCCGCCTCCGACTAGGTAAAGCGGATGCTCAGTCAGCACACCGTGCTGGACGTTCGCCGCTACCCGGTAGTAGACAGCCTCATCCCATTGCCAAGCCGGCGAGGAACTCAGGTGCCAAAGCCGCAAGGCAGCACCGGCGGCCAGTACAGCAATGAACGCCAGCACCGTAACGTAAGCGGGCCGCCGATGCCACCACCTGCCTGTAGCGTGCCGCCCCGGTACGGCGGCCGGATCTCCGGCATCCCCGTGCAGGGCTGCGGACCGCATTACGGCAGTCACGTCTGCATCCTCTTCTGCCAGATGGCGTAGATGCCGTAGTTATGGGGGCTGTCGTACGGTCCAACGGCAGCGAGCTGATATTCTGAGTCTGTCTCGAGGGCCAGTGTCAGCGCGGGCAGCCCTGGTTCCCCCGAGTTCGCTCCGACCAGGCCAAGCAGCTTTCTGTCTGTGCCGCCGCCCTGCGGCGAGAGCAGGATGCTGCTCGGCAGGCCCGGAGCTGATGAGAATGTTGTCGCGTAGAACAGCACGACTGCCCCGTAATCTCTGCTCTTTAGTTGCCGCTTATAGCGGGCGGACCAGGAACTTTGCGGTCCTTGGGCAGGGTCGAGCGACAATCCAGGATTGTCCCAGCGTATCCATTCCTTCCCTTGCGGAAGATAATACTGCGCGATATGGTCATACTGTCCGCCTGCACCGGGCAACGTGAAAGGGCCACCAACCTGTGCAGCAACAGGCCTGAATGCGGCTATAAAATCACCAGAATTAGCCCAGATGTGATAAGTGGCTTGAGCCAATTGCAACCCATTTATCACCGGGTAAGCAATAACGGCGGCGCAGCAAAGCGTAGCAAAAGCCCGGCGGCCTGCCGGGACCGGCTGAATTAGCTTGCTGAATCCGTATGCCGCCGCCATGGCCGCGAACCACAGGCCGTAAGCAAGATGCTTGTCGAGCGATTCAGCGGTCCTCTCGTAGATTTGTGCTATCGGAATAACGAAGCCCGCGCACGTAAACAGGATGACTAGCAACCGACCACTGTAGCCCTTCTGGGCTACTGCCACAAAAGACCCAACTACGGCCAGCACCATTATAAATCCGCTATACTTCCAGATATCATTAACGACGAGTGCGATATTCTGGCCCTGAAAGACCGAGTGACTTCGCCCGAAGACCGTGAACACGATCCCGGACCAGGATCGTGAAGCGGTCATCAAAAGGCCGAAGAATCCAGCTAGGGTTGCCGTGAACATCGCCGCCCTGAGCGCGGCCCGCGTTGTCGGCATCGAGCGCCGCCACACCAGAAAAGCGAACGCGATCAGTACGGGATCGATAACGACGCCTGAGTATGCCGTAGCGTTGCTGAGGGCAAGGCTCGCCGCGGAGGCAACCAGCAACGTCCGCCACTGCCTGCGGTGGCCTGCCTGAACTGCGAGCCATGCTGCCAATGCAGTCAAGAAAACCGACCATGGGTCATAAGTTGCGAAGGCCAAGCGTATGACCGGCTCACTAGTAGCCCATAGGGCCGAAGCGGCGATCGCCGCCATCCCACCGAAGAGGCGGGATGTCGTCAAGTACAGGAAGATAGTCGCGAGGAGCATGACGGCTAGTGACAGGATTCTTGCTGCTGCCAAACCTCCGATGCTGTCAGCGAGTGCGCCTAGCGGCGGGTAAAAGATTGGTGAACCGGAGAGATTTTTGTCGAGTGAGGCCTGCGGCACCGACGCTCCGTGCAGCCAGTGCGCAATCTCCAGATGCCCAGCCCACAAGTAGTACGCCTCGTCAGTAAATGCCGTGTTACTCCAGACGAGGGTCAGGGAGAGAACGGCCTGCACGGTACAAATGGCCGTCAACGGATGCAGGACGCGCCGCCCGCGATCTAGCCGACGGTGTCTCGGCGACTGTATGGATCGCCGTATGGCTGCCTGGTACTGCTGCGGCGCCGTCGATGGCATGACCACGTTCACGTCTGGGCCTTCTTCTGCCAGATTGCGTAGATGCCATTGTCATGAGTTCCCGAAAAGTTGTTCGTGTCGTATGGGCCCACCGCCTTGAGGTTATATGCGCGATCTTTCGCGAGCGCCTGCGTCAAAGCAGGCAGGCCAGGTTCGCCTGAGTTGATCCCGACTAGGCCGAGCAGTTCCTGATAGGGCCTACTGCCGTCCGAGGGGAGCAGGATGCTTTCCGGGAACCTCACCGACGAGAACGTCGTTGAGTAAAAGAGAGCTATCACCCCATACTTTCCGCTGCGTAGCTGCGCTGAATAATATGTGGTCCAGGAATTTTTTGGAACTGTGACAGGGTCAAGTGATAGGGCGCCGCCCCATCGCGTCCAGTTATAGCCCTGTGGCGTGTAGTATTCAGCGACGTTGACCTCATGGCCAGGTACATAAAGCAACCCATGACTTTGCGCTGCAGCCGGCTTGAAGGCATTAATGAATGCCCCCGCGTCAGGCCACGCGTGATAACGTTCCCATGCTGACTGCCAGCTACTTGCCGCCGGGTAAGCTAGGGCCGCCATGCAGCAGAGCGCTGCAAGCTGCCTGCTGCCACCAGGGAGCCACCGGATGAACTTGCTGCATCCATAGCCCGCCGCGATGACAGCAAGCCATACTCCATAGGCGAGATGCTTATCAATTGATCCGGCGTTTTGATCATGCAATTGCGCAACGGGCACGAGGAAGGCTGCCAAACACAGGACTCCCAGCAGTGCGGCGTGACTTCTGCTATCAGATCTGAAGGCGCTGATAGCACCTATCAGTGCGAGACCGAGGATCAGTCCTGAGTATCCCCAGACCTCATTAAGCGTCGATGAGACACCCGAGTAGTCACCGGCGCTTCGCGCGGTCATTGAGGAGATCAGCCCGGGCCATGAGTGCGAGGCGGTCATGACTAGGCCGAAACACAACGCCCACGCCCCGATCAGCCAGCCGGCGCATGACAAGGCCTGGGGCACTTTCATCCGCATTAGCCAGGCCAGGAACGCGAATGCGATCAGTATGGGGTCGATGACGATCCCCGAATACGCAGTCACGTTGGCCAGAGCGAGGGCGAGTGCCGCCGCGGCCACGAACTCGCCACGGCGCCTTCGACAGCTGGCTTGTACGACCAGCCAGGCGGAGAGCGCTGTCAGAAGCACGGACAACGGATCATAGGTAGCAAAGGTCAGCCGCATCGCGGGCTCGCTGAGCGCCCAGAGGGCTGCACTGAAGAGCGCTCCAGTACGGCCAATCAGCCGTGATGCTGTGAGATAGAGCAGGATTGTCGCGACGAGCATGAACGCCAAGGAAAGGATCCTTGCCGCGGCGACTCCTCCGACGCTGGCAGCAAGATCACCCAGCGGCGGATAGATGACCGGCGATCCCGAAAGGAGCCGGTAAGCGGTCATCGACGGCCATGCTGTGCCGTGCAGCCAGTGTGCGATCTCCAGGTGCCCGATCCAGAGATTGTCTGCCTCGTCAACGTAAGCCGTGTTGCTCCAGACAAAGGTGAGGCAGAGCGCGGCCTGCACAGCGCATATGGCCAGTAGCGGGTGTAGGAGGCGCTGGCGGGAAGGCTGGGCGGGTTGACTTGGCTGTAGTCCTGAAGTCGCGGATGCGACGGGCGGAAGCCGCACCGCGGCGGATCCGGACCGGACCAGGTTCGCGACCAGGCCAGTGGTGAAGACCAATCCGAGCGTAAGCCCCACAATGGGGTAGGCCACGCTCTCAAGGCTGCGGGATCGAGCGACTTGATGGACAAAGAGCAAGGCTGCACTACCTAGCACCAACCCGGCCAGTACAGTGCCATAGCCGTAGGCGACAGCGGCCGCCGCACCAGTAAGGCAGGAAATCGCCGCGAGTGGCAAGACGATCGCCTGGCGCAACCGCCGTTTGGCGAGCGGGCTGTCCCGGTGAGCCCGGATGAAATAGGCGCAGCCCCTGGATGACCGCCGGTACTCACTGGCCAGAGCGCGCAGCCCACGGCGGTGGTGGTGCCAGCCGAAGAGCTCCCGGCATACGCGGATCCCGTACCCGGCCTTGGCAACGCGCCAGAACCACTCGTAGTCCTCATAGCTGCCATGCGACCAGGACGGGTCAATAGGGCAGTGGTCATAGAGCTCGCGAGTGAACAAAGTGTTAGCCGTAATCGGCGGCTTGTGTCCCCGCGCTCCAAAATCGGCGCTTGTGACGGTGTATGACTGCGCGATCCTCGGTGTCTTGGCGCCGATCCAGGTGCTGTCGGTGTATCGGCCCCAGAAGCTGTCATGGACCGACCTCATGCCACCCGTCACGCAGTCAGCGCCACTATCCTCCATCGCGGCTACCGCACGTGTCATCCAGTCATGCGGCAGCACAATGTCGCTGTCTACCAGCGCAATGAGGTCGCATGACGTCCGCCTGATGGCCGCGTCTCGCTTGAAGTTGGCATCACGCAGGCCTGGAGGCGTTTCAATTTCCCAGGTCGAAAGTCTCGGATCGTCGATCTCCGTCAAGCCATCCCAGGTGTGGTCTCCCGGTGAGCCGACCAGGATGATCTCATCTAGACCGGGATAGTCCTGATGGAGCAAAGATTGCACTGCAGGCCCGATGGTGCGCTCATTGTTCCTGCACGGGATGACTATGCTGACGTGTGGCCTGGGGTGTGCCCTGACCGGGTCCGGCAATGGCGGTGCGGCAGGCTCAGCGGGTCGCGTCCTGGTGGGGACGAAGACGAGGCGGTCGCCCGCCACGTAGTTGACCACCGTGAACACGGCCGTCAGGACGACGTTAGCAACGAGGTAATTCACGCCTAGGCGGAGCAAGCCCGCGTAGAGCACCAGATTCAGGGCGATCGTCACCGTCTTCTGGGCATTGAAGCGGCCGAACGCGGGCCAAAACGGGGTGCTACGGTCGCGCCAGGTGAGCCAGCGGTTCAGCAGAAAACTTGTCTCAACTGACGCGACAGCCTGGACAATGTACGACACCAGCGCTGAGACATGCCAGCTTCCGGTCAGTATGGCCTGAAGGCCAAGCCCCATCAGGAAGACAACTCCCCCGATGGTGCTGAAGATCATGAACCTTGTGCCACGCCGGTCCGGTTGGCGGGTGGCTGCCGCGTGTCGGCCACTGGTGCCTGCCCGGCCTGCTCTGGGAGTCGGGCTGGCCAGTTCCGCCGATGCGGGTTCGATCGGCAAGAGCCCGGCCTCGCTTGGATCAGGGGCCAGGTCTTCAGGAACTGGGGGCTGCCGACCTTCGCGTACCGCAATTTCGTCTAGGAGACTCTCGGCTCGGCTAACCGCCATCGACAGCAGGACTCGCATGCCCTCGGCTTGCGAGTCGGTGTCAGGCTCCGGTGTCAGGTCCGTGCTGTCCGAGCCCGCGTGCTCCTTCTGGCTAGCGGTCAACGTGCCGGTCCGTTCGCGCGGCCGACGGCACGTAGTTCATTCGGCCTCACCGGAGCGGCTCGTATCGCCAGATCACATAGGTGCCCTGGCCAAGGGGAGGAACCTCGATGCCGTAGGGAACGACCTGGACGATGTGGTAATTGCGGTTGCGGCTAAGGTCAGCGCGGATGCTGTGGTCGAGGGTTGTCGTGTCGGCGAAGTTGAGCGCGACGACGGAGAAGTAGCCTTCCGCGATGTAGCGGGCGAAAGCCGCTGGGTTCCCGGCGCCGACGACACCGGCGACCTGGGCCGGGTGGCCGGTGCTAGCCCCCGACGACAAGGCGATATTGCGTGTGCTGGACCACCGCTGCCACTGGCTCCCGGCAGGCAGGTAGTACTCGGCGATGGAAGGATCCTCGACCAGCAGCCGGCCGCCGCCCTGATCGGCCAGCGGCCGCAAGATCGCGGTGAAGCTGGCCGAGTTGGGCCAGCTGGTAGAGAAAGCCCAGGACTGCGTGGCCGCTAGTGAGGCGGGGAAGGCCATGGCGACCACGCCGGCCCCGCACGTCAGCGCCCGGGTACGGCCTGCAGGCGCGGCCGCGATGAGCTTGTCCGCGGCGTAGCCGGCGGCGATGGCAGCGAACCAGGCGCCCAGGCCTACATGCTTGTGCAGCGAGGCCGCGGTGTGCAAGTGCGCTTGCTCCAGTGGCCCCAGCACCACCGCAGCAGCCAGCACCGCCAGCGACAACGTCTGCGCAAGTCCCTGCCGCCTTACCCAGCTGGCAATAACGCCGCATGCGGCCAGGACGATGAGAATACCGGCCCAGGACCAGGAGCTGGCCAGCACCGAGAGCGCGGAATCTGTACTGGCCATCCGCGTCAGCGTGGTTTGTTCGATCCCCGAGACATAGGAACTCCCGCCGATCAGCAATCCGGCGGTGAGGAGTGCGGCCACGACGATCAGCAGGGTCACGCCGCGCCGGATAGCGAGCCTGGTCCCGTACGGGAGGGCCGTCAGCACCGCAAAAGCGAGTACCACCAAATCGAACAGCGCCGACGAATACGCTGCGGCGTTCGCCACCGCCAGCGCCACCCCAGCCGCCACCATCCAGCCCGTCGCATCCAGCCGCTCCCCCGCCCGTACCACGCACCAGGCCGCCAGCCCGACCAGGAACACCGACAAGCCGTCATAGGTGGCAAACGACCCCAGATGCAACGTCGGCCCCAGCACGGCAAACAGCGCCGCGGCGAAAAACGCCGCCCGCCGCCCGAACAGCCGGCCCGCCGTCGCCCACACCAGCGCCGTCGCCCCCAGCATGAACACCAGCGACAGCACCCGCGCCCCCGCCAGCCCCCCCACACTGTCCGCCAGCGCCCCCACCGGCGGATAGATCACCGGCGCCCCCGAGAAATAAGCCTGAAACGGCGCCACCGGGACACCATGCAGCCAGTGCGCCCACTCCAGATGCCCCGCCCACAGGTACGCCGCCTCATCCTGGAACGCCGTATCCGCCCCGATCAGCCGCACCGACAAAGCCGCCTGCACCACCAGCACCGCCACCAGCGGCCACCCAGCCCACGCCCACAACCGGCCGCCCCGGACCTGCCGCCCCCCTAGTCCCGCCCCGGGCGCCGCCGGGCCTGGCGCCTCAGCGACAGCAGATCCCACCCCAGGCCCGATGCCGGAAGCACCGCCCCCCAGCTCTGCCCGCCCATCGCGGCGACCTGAAGGCTCCGCCGG
>OCZU010003059.1_pt1 | contig 10583 bp, 11 predicted proteins | sample 1539001 | NCBI WGS metagenome assembly OCZU01 (sample SAMEA3539306, study PRJEB22396) | soil metagenome | biome: tundra; feature: field; material: soil | place: USA | collected 2010-05 | depth 0.15 m | reverse complement strand
ACAGGCCGACGGCCTGCGACGGCAGCTCGCCCGCCGTGACCATGGCCTGGAGGACTCGGGCGAGCTCGGCACCGATGTCGCCGGGGATCACCGGCCCGCGTCAGTCGAAAGCCGAGCTCGGGGCGCCGGCCAGTTCGCGGACCACGCGGATCATCTCGGCGGGGTCGAACGGCTTGGTGAGGTAGGCATCCACGCCGACCTGCCGGCCCCGGTTCCTGTCGTCCTCCTGCGCGCGAGCGGTAATCAGGACGACCTTGATGCCGGCCGTAACGGGGTTGCGGCGGAGCTGGGTCGCGGTCACCCAGCCGTCCAGCCTGGGCATCATCACGTCAAGCGTGATCACGTCGGGCTTGACATCCTCGACCTTGTCCAGGCAGTCCTGACCGTCGACCGCCGTGAAGACCTCGAAGCCCTCGAGGGTCAGGTTTACGGCGATAAGTTGCCGGATGACCTCATCGTCATCGACAACGAGCACCCGCCCGAGTCCCTGTGTCACGGGCGTGAGGCTACCGGGATCGGACGGTCTCACGCTCGCAGATCGAGCACGTGTCCTACAGAACCTTGCGACTGGTACCCTTGCTCAGTCCCCGAAGGTCCTGGCCTCCGGGGGCGTCGACGCGCCAGCCCCCATAGCTCAGGGGATAGAGCAACGGCCTCCGGAGCCGTGTGCGTAGGTTCGAATCCTACTGGGGGCGCCCTCTGTGACCTGCCAAAACGGCCTCTGAACTGCGGAAACGCTGTGTTCGTGGTGGAGTTGGTTCCGCCACTGTCCGTCATCCGAAGCCGTCTCCCGCCGGTCTCCGCCCCTGCGCACGTCCCCGAGGACCCGAACTGGCTCGCTCGAACACCAGGCTGAGCAGCAGGTTGCCCCGCCGCGGAGTGTCATGCAGCTCCCGGCCAGGCGACCGGTTGTCCCCGAAATACGTGAACGACCCCGTGAACGGGTCCAGGGCATCAGGCCAGTCCGGCTCCGCGCCGGAAGTGTAAAGCACCACGAACCTGACGGAGACCTTCAGCGGACTACCGTACGCCCGGAAGCCGCCCTGATTTCCCACGCCAGGCAGCAGCCTGGACAGCGGATCATCACTGGAGTTCCCTGCAGCGCCGCCCCGGTAAATGCGGTCAAGGACCAGATCAGCTCCAGCCAGCTGGTCGAACTCCACCACATGCTCGTCGGCCACCAGCAAATCCTTTCACGAGCGGCCGCCTCCACGGTTAATCAGGAGAATCGACGGCATCGCAGTTACGCACCTCAACGGAAGCACCAACGGCGCGCTCTTAGGCAGAGGAACGGCGCCCGAGCCGCTCGCCCTACGGAATGCTGGGACGGCTGCCAAGGACTGGCGAGGTCGCCCGTGGTCGCTAACCGGAGCTGTCGTCGGCCGGACCGCGCGAGCGCGCGGTCAGTCAGGCGACCGCCCTTAGTCCCCCTATCGTCCCCACCTGGCGTTCGAGCCGTTCGAAATATCGGTCCTACCCGAGCCGCCTGTCGGAATCGAACCGACGACCAGTTCATTACGAGCGAGCTGACGTGCCCGGCCAGTTCGCCTTCTGCGCGCCGGAAATCGATGCCCAGGTGTCCAGCGAGGTCGGCTGCGGTGAGCATGCCGGATTCGCGCCGAACTTCCCATTGCCTGCAGCATCGGCGCAGGTCGGGCGGGTTGGGTTAGCGGTCTTGAGAACCGCTGACCCGCGCGCCGGAAGGCGTCGGCCCCGCCGAATCGCTGTTGCAGCCCGGTTCTGTTGCCGTGCGGGTGAATCGATCCGGCGTGTCCGGGGACTCCATCTCGTGAGGAGAAGATGGAGTCGTGGGACGACAGTCAGTGAACTATCCGCTGGAGTTGCGTGAGCGCGCGATGCGCATGGTCGCCGGGGTGCGGCCGGATTACACGTCGGAGTGGGCGGCGACCCAGCCGAGATCGCCTATTACGCCTGCTACGGGCCGCGGCGGTTCAGCACGGCCGACCTGGCGTGGATCCCGGGAAGCAGGTGGCATATCGAGGAGTGCTTCCAGCAGGCCAAGGGCGAGGCCGGGCTGGATCACCACCAGGGTTGTTCTTGGCGAGCCTGGTACGCCCACATCACCTTGTCCGTTCTCGCGCTGGCCTGGCTGGCGGCCAGCCGGGCATAGGCCGGAAAAAGGGGATCGGCACCAGCGACCCGGGCGTGATCGGCTACACGATCCCGGAGATCCGTCGCCTGCTGGTCAGCCTGGTCCAGGCCCGCGCACCCGACCCCGAGTGCGTCTGGTGCTGGTCCCGGTGGCGCCGTCGACGTGAGTACCAGGCCCAGCTATGCCATTACCGGCAATGTGGCTATGGGTTCACCTGAACACAGCTGGCAGGGGAACCGGTCTTCCGGGCCAGGCGTGACAGCTCTATATTGAGCCTGTCATCGGAGCCCGGCGCAGAGCACCTGTTCCGGTCCCCACCGTCAGTCAGGAGGGCCTGGCCGTGGCGATCTCGGTAGTGGCCCAGGTTCGGGACCTGACGGCCGAGGAGGACGCCGCCCTGCTGCAGGCGCTGAACCTGGCGGGCTCGCCGCCCGGCGGGGGACAGATCCGCCTGGCTGGACCGGCGGGCGGCGGGCGGCGCCTAGCGGGTGTCTGGGACAGCGACGCAGACTACGAGCGTTTTCGTGACGACAGGCTCATGCCCGCGCTCAGTGGCCTCGGCCGCGCGCTGCAGCTGATCGAGAAGCGGCCCGCCACCGAAACGGTCCGCATAATCCCTGTCACTTGATTCTCCGCCCGCCACCGGTCCCAGGCCTCGCATGTCTCCTCTAACCACAAGGAGATGACGACAGGCCGTCGCTTCGACCCCTTGACCAGGCCAGATCCTGCCGCGCGCTGGCAATGGACGTTGAGACCAGTCGTAGTTGCCATTGCAGTACTAGGCGTCGCGCAAGTGCAGCAGTGTGCCACCGAGTAGCAATGCGCCCGCGGTCCAGGCAGCCAGGACGCCGAGGCCGGCCCAGGGGCTGATGGGCAGGCTGCTGAGATTGGTGGTGGCCTGGATGGCCAGGCCAGCGGTCATCGGCGCGATCTGATCGATGTGCCGGGAGAGGGATGCGCCGACGACGGCGCCGATGACCGGGAACAGGAACAGCAGCCCGAGGACAGTCGCGATGGCCGCGGCAGCTTCCCGGACGGCAGCGGCGACGCCCACGCTGAGCAGGGCGATGAGGCAGAGATAGAGCGCTGAGCCGGCGGCGGCGCGAAGCACGGCCCCGTCGCCAAGGGACAGGGCCGGGTAACCCTTGGCCGGGCCGAGGCCGTGGCCGGGCAGGATCAGCTGTCCGGCTAGCAGCGATGGCAGGACCGCGACCGTGCCGCTGGCGAGCACCAGGCCGGCCAGGATGGCGCCCTTGGCGGCCAGCACCGTGATCCGGCGCGGCATCGCCGTCAGGGTCACGCGGATCATTCCGGTGCCGTACTCACCGCTCACGGCTATGACTGCCAGGACTGCGACGACGACCTGGCCGAGATAGATCCCGGTGAGGCTGATCTTGGCCGGATCGGCGGCGCAGTGCCCGGACGGGCAGCGGGTAGCGGCGGCGGCCGCGGCGCTGACCGCGAAGGTCAGCGCCGCGGTCGCGGCCAGCAGCCAGAATGTGCTCGCCAGGGTCCGCAGTTTGGTCCATTCGGCGTGCAGCGCGGCGGTCATGCGTCCCGCCTGCGAAGGAGCACGGCGGCCAGGGCCAGCGCGACGGCCGCGTATCCGGCTAGCACGGTGAGCCCGGCCCATGGTGCCAGCGGGAAGTACCCGGTCCAGGGCGTGTAGCTGCCGCCGACCTGCGGGTAGGCGGGGATGACCTGCTTGATCGCGAAACCGGCTGCCGGCGTGACCCGCAGCAGCCAGTTGGCGGCGCCGGCCGGCAGCACAGGGAAGGCGGCGGTCAGCAGGTACGGCAGGATGATCGCGGTCAGGACGACGGTGACCGCGCCGGCTCCGTGGCGCATGATGGTGCCGACGCCGAGGGCGAAGACGGCGGCCAGTGCGATCAGTGCCGCGGTCCCGGCGATCACCCTGATGTCCGTGACCGGCGTGACCGGGACCATCGGGTTGCCGTTGGCGCGCAGCAACGGGACGCCGATCAGGATCGCCCCGGCGGCGCCGGCCAGGCCGGCGATGAAGGTGACGGTGCCGAGCACGATCGATTTGGCGGCCAGGACCCGGCCGCGCCGCGGGCTGGCGGCCAGCGTGACGCGGATCATGCCGCGCCGGTATTCCGCGGTCATGAACAGGGCGCCGATCACGACGACCGCGATCAGGCCGATGAAGACACCGGCGAGCGGCCCGTCGATGCCGGTGCCGCCGTCGACTCCTGGTGCGATGTCACCGGAGCCGGTGACCGTGAAGGTGCCGCCGGCCTGGCGGTAGCCGGAGACCGCGCCGGTGGGGTAGGAGATGGATCTGGTGCCGCCGTTGACGGCGCTGCCGGTCCAGCTGCCGGCGGGCCAGGCTCCGTGAAGGCTGACGCGGTCGATGGTGGCGGTGCTGTCGGTCGTGTTCCCGGTCGAGGTTCCGCCGTCGATCTGCTGGCTGACCTGCTGTGTGTAGCCGGGAGAGGTGGCGAACATTCCGGCTTGGACGACCGGTGCCAGGCCGAGGAGGGTGACGGATCCGATCGGCGTCCACCGGGTGCCGCTGGCCGAGTCGTAGCCGGTGATGAGGTCCCCGGACCGGACCAGCCGCAGCCAGCGCGGGGACCCAGCGGTTACGGGGCCGGGCAGTCCTGCGGTGTCGCCGGTGTAGTTCCACTGCATCCGCGTGCCGTGGCTCCCGGTGACCATCACGGCGGCATAGGCCGAGCCCTGGCGCGGGCTGGCGGAGATGATCAGGCCGCCCTTGGACCAGGGCACCCCGGCAGGCTGGCTGCCGGTTGGTCCCTGCGGGGTCAGGCCGGTGTCGAGGACGCTGGTCAGCGATGTCACCCGCACTGTGATACTGCCGTGCTCCGCCAGCGGGCGGTGCACGAAGTAGTAGGTGTCGGTCACTGCCTCGCCGCCGGGGCCGGCCGGGATGACGTAATGACAGGCGCCGCCGGGGCAGCCTTCCTGGCTGGCAGCCCCGGTCCAGACGCCGAGCAGGATGGTGAGTATTGCGCCGAGTGTGACGGCGATGACCCAGCCGCGGACGGTGCGGAACTTGGTCCATTCGGCTCGCACAAGGAAGCCGAAGCTGTCAGTCCTGGCCGTGGCGGGATCTTGCTGCTGTGCCAGCACCGGGGCCGTCATCGCGCTGCCTCCCAGCCGGCCTCGGCCCGGTACTCGACCGCGTCGCGGGTCAGATCCAGGTAGGCGTCCTCCAGGGACACGCGCTGGGTTGTGACCTCGGAGAACGGGACGCTGGACTGGCTGAGCAGCGTGACGATCTGCCCGGCCGCCAGCCCGGAGACGGTGACGGCGCCGTGTCCGGTTTCGGTTACCGCCGCCCCGGCGCTGCCGAGCAATGTCATCGCCTGCTGGCCGGCGCTGGTCCTGACTGTCACCCGGTCAGCTGATGTTGCCGCGATCAGGGCCTCGACGCTGGTGTCGGCGATGACTTTCCCGCGGCCGGCGATGACGACGTGGTCCGCTGTCTCCTGGAGTTCGCTCATCAGGTGGCTGGAGACCAGGATGGCCCGGCCCTCGGCGGCCAGCCCGGCCAGGAAGCCGCGCATCCACACGATGCCTTCGGGATCCATGCCGTTGAACGGCTCGTCGAGGATCAGGATCTGCGGGTTGCCGAGCAGCGCGGCCGCGATTCCGAGCCGCTGCCGCATGCCCAGCGAGTAGCCTCCGGCCTTCCGCCGGGCAGCCGTCCCCAGGCCGGCCAGCGCGATCACCTCATCCACCCGGCGCCCGTCCAGGCCCTGCGAGTGAGCCAGCCACAGCAGGTGATTGCGGGCAGTCCGGCTGGGCTGCAGCGCCCCGGCGTCCAGGACCGCGCCCACCTTGGTCATCGGCCTGGCCAGGCTTGCGTACGGGCGGCCCCCGATCAGCGCATGCCCGGCGTCGGGGGCGTCCAGGCCCAGGATGACCCGCATCGTGGTGGACTTCCCGGCTCCGTTCGGGCCGACGAATCCGGTGACCTGGCCCGGGATGACGGTGAACGTCATTCCGTCCAGTGCGAGCGCGGGACCGAACCGTTTCCGCAGCCCGGCGACCTCGATGGTCGCGTCGCTCATGGCCGTATCCTCCCTGTTCTGGCGCCGTGCTGACGCTGGTCCGTTTGTACGCAGCGGCCGGTCTCAGCACGGTGCGAGCGGCTGATACCTGGCTGAGACCTGGCACCTGGCATCCTGAACGGGCTGGTCAGGCCATACGAGAGGAATGCGGCGGTCATGCGGGTGCTAGTGGTGGAGGATTACGAGCCCATGACCCGGGCGATCGTGACTGGCCTGCGCCAGGAGGGCATGGCCGTTGATGCCGTCTACGACGGCGGCGAGGCGCTCAGCCGCCTCGCGCTGACCCGCTATGACGTTGTGGTGCTGGACCGGGACCTGCCTGTCGTGCACGGTGACGAGGTCTGCCGCCAGCTGGCGACCGCTCAGTCGGCCTGCCGGATCCTCATGCTCACCGCGGCGGGGAGCCTCAGTGACCGGGTGGAAGGCCTCGGCATGGGCGCCGATGACTACCTAGCCAAGCCGTTTGACTTCCCCGAGCTCATCGCCCGGGTGCGCGCTCTGGGCCGGCGCACCGCGGCACCAGTCCCGCCGGTCCTTCAGCACGGTGACCTCAAGCTCGATCCGGGTAGCCGGACCGCCTACCGCGCCGGTCAGCGCCTCACCCTGAGCGCTAAGGAACTCGCCGTCCTGGAGTACCTCCTCGCCAGCGCCGGACGGGTCGTCCCAGCTGAGGAACTGCTGGAGCGGGTCTGGGACGAGGCCGCCGACCCGTTCACCACTGCTGTGAAGCAGACCATGCACCGGCTGCGGGCCAAGCTCGGCGACCCGCCCGTCATCCACACCGTCCGCGAGGGCGGCTACCGGATCGGAGACCCGCCATGCTGACCTTCCCGGCTTCCCGGCGGCACCTGCGCCGGCCCACGCTGCGGACACGGATGACTCTGCTCTACGGCGCCCTCATCTGCACGTCGGGCATCGCACTACTGGGCATCACCTACCTGCTCGCGCCGGGGCTGCTGCAGCGGCGGGCCTGGGCGCCCGCCCCGGGCCAGGCAGGCGCCCCGCACGCCGGGCATACCTCGGCCATCCTCTCGCCCTTCCTCGGCTCCCAGGCCTTCCGCGCGGCCGTGGCCGCGGTCGCGATCATGGCAGTGGTGTCGCTCGGGCTCGGCTGGCTGATCGCCGGCCGGTTCGTGCGTCCGCTCCGGTCGATCATCACCACCGCACGGGACATCTCGGCCAGCAACCTGCACCGTCGCCTCGGCCTGCGCGGCCGCGGCGACGAATTCACCGAGCTCGGCCAGACACTCGACGACTTGTTCGGCCGGCTGGAAGCCTCGTTCGAGTCCCAGCGGCTCTTCATCGCCAACGCCTCACACGAGCTGCGGACCCCGCTGAGCGCCGGCCGGGCCCTTCTCCAGGTCGCCATCGCCAGCCCGGAACCCACCGTGGAGACACTGCGAGCCACCTGCCAGGAACTGGTCGAGCTCAGCGACCAGCAGGAACGCCTTATCGCCGCGCTGCTCACGCTAGCCAGCAGCCAGCGTGGCCTCGGCCGGACCGAATCCCTCGACCTCGCCGAGATCGCCAGGGCAGCCGTCATGGCCCGCCAGGGAGAGGCCGGGAGGCGCGGTATCCGCGTCACCGCCGAGTTCGGCAGCGCTCCGGCGACCGGCGACCCGGACCTGGTGCAGAGCCTTGTCGCCAACCTCGTAGACAACGCCATCCGGCACAACCTGCCCGGCGGTACGGCCGAGATCAGTACCGCCATCACCGACCAGGGCGCCCTCATCAATGTCAGCAACACCGGCAGCCTGCTCCCGCCGGACGCGGTGGACCTCCTGTTCCAGCCCTTCCGGCAGTTCGGCAGGCCACGGGTCAGCCACGGCGACGGGCACGGACTCGGCCTGGCCATCGTCGCGACCATTGCCGAGGCGCACGGCGCAGCACTGGTCGCGAGCCCCCGGCCGCGCGGCGGCCTCGACATCGTGGTGACCTTCCCCTGACCCGCTGCACGCTGGCCAGGCCAGGCACAGGACGAGGAGGCGTTGCGCCCGTGCTGATAGACCAGTCCCGCACCGGCACAACAATCCTCGCGGGCTTCGGGCCTGCGCCGGTCACCCAGGGACGCAGTCTCATGTCAGTCCGCGCAGGACAAGCGGCAAAAGCGTCCCCAGGAGATCCAGATGACAAAGGAAGATAGTGCCATCAGCGGCGGTCTGCTCAGCGGTACCGCAGGTGCTGCGGCCGCGGGTCGCGGCAACAGGAGTCGTTGCGGCGGGCACGCTTGTCCTGGCTCTCGGGTGCAGCTCGGGGCTGGCAGCTCGCCGGCCGGGAAGTCCGCCGGTCCGGTTACCGGCGCTGCAGCCGTTCACCTCGCACATCTCGGAGCCGGAATTCGCGAGGTCATCCCCCTGTACCAGCAGCCCCTCACCGACACCGAACGGATCCTGGGCCCCGACTACTCCCTTACCAAGGCAACCTCGCAGCAGCGAGCCAGCCTCTATGAGGCATCAAAGATCGAGCGCCCGGTCACCGGCTCAGGGAAGCCCTAACTGTGCCGAAGACGTGCCCAGCCTGCCGCTGGCCACCACGTTCACACAGGTCAGGCGAGTTCACTGATCGGTCTTGAAAACCGCCGACCAACTTGGCCGTCGCCGATGACGTCCTCAGGCCGGAGACAACATGGGCCAAGCTTCGCGTTCACTGTCTCGCCTCGGCACTGACCGAGCAGCTCTGCGTCACCTGCTTCGCGATTCTTCGTCGGCGGCTTACGAGAAGACCTGAGAAGCCATGACGTCATGCCGCGCCCCCCATACGCCCCCAAGCATTGGCCGCGCGGTACGTCTAAGCAGGTCAGCGCCCTACTAAAACACGGCCTCCGGAGCCGTGTGCGCAGGTTCGAATCCTACTGGGGGCACACCGGAACTACTTGCGGAAATGCCGGCCTGAACGGCCGGGACAGGGCTGTGTCGGCCGCCTGGTAGCCGATCTACAAAGCACTCTGCTTCAGCCCTGGACTGGCTGCCTGTGGCCTATCTCGCCCATGGCCGCTAAGGTTCGCGACATGGGCCTGACACATGACGGCCTGGTGGTGATGGACGTCAGGGGACTCCTCGACGCCGCCACGCGCTCCTTGGCGGCTTCCATCTGGCGGGTTGGCGTCAAGGAGGGCGTCGAGCTCACCCTCGCCAGGCCCATGCATTTCTACTGGGAGGCAGAAGGCCTGGACGAGTCTCGCTACTGGGTGTACCGGGCGGACGACGTCGGCTGGGTCTTCGTCGAAGAGAGCGAAGACTACGCTGGGGAACCCGTAGGAATCCGGCCGCTCTACCCATCACCCGACGGCGCGAACTCCGAGTTCTCGTTCAGCGACTTCGCGGAAGCGATCGTTGTGATCCTGCCTCCGCTGGTCGGAGCTGCTAGTACGAATCCGCCCGCCCAGGCCACGCTCAAACACGACCGGCTCATGCTCTTCTTCCTACGGCCGCCCGGCTCAGAGGAAAACTGGACGGCCACGGCGAAGCTCGTCGAAGCCGCCGACGTGGCACAGATCAAAGAGATCGTGGGACAGCTGAACCGTGACCATGCGATCTATCGCAGAGCACGGGACGCGGCGTCGAAACCGACCGTGATGCGAGCCGATCCTCCTCCAGCCGCTGATCTTGACCGGAGCGGCCTGCAGGCAACGCTATGGGGGGTACTAGTGGCATGCCTGGCGGTCGTCGTCGGAGCAGCAGCCCTCTCGCACGGTACTAGCCGGATTCTGGGGATGGCCGCCGGAGTACTGGCAGCATTGATCACGGCCACGTGGATGCTGCGCATCAGCCGTCACCGGACAGCTGCTCCGCAACACGGCCGGGCCAGCACGCGCCGATTGAGGCATGAGCATCGCACTCAAGGTTGAGGCGGGCGGCGTGACGGCAGCGAAAGCGGCAGCTTCAGCGGCAGAGCATCGGACAGCCACCCGCTCAAGGTCAACGTGAAAATGAAATAACGCCCGGCCGGATTACTGCTTCGTTTCGGCGGATGCACAATTTAGTCAGTCCAGCGAGACCATTCACGTGTGGATCACCGCCTGGCTCAGCTAGCCCTAGACCCGCAACCGTCACCTAACGTAACGGTGCATTCGACACCAGGCGAACTCAGTCGGCTCGTTCCGTGCGCAAGCACTAGCTGCCGGGTGATGGTGCTGATCTCAGGGCGGATGGCGCATTGACCCGCGGATCGCCGCGACCAACTGGCCAGGTCTTCCGCGGGAGCGGCGCCCGGGCTCATGCCCGCTGCACGCCTGCTGGCTAGGATCCACGCATGCGAAACCCGCGAGCCGGCCGCAGCCGGCCCAGGTCCGGGCAACGGCGGCGGGCGCGCCTGATCGCCGTGGCCGGCGGTCTCGCCGGCCTAGTGCCGGCCGGGCTTGTCCCGGCCGCGCTGCTGACTCCGGCCGTCGCTGCTCCAGGCCAGCCAAGCGT
>OCZU010003057.1_pt1 | contig 10587 bp, 7 predicted proteins | sample 1539001 | NCBI WGS metagenome assembly OCZU01 (sample SAMEA3539306, study PRJEB22396) | soil metagenome | biome: tundra; feature: field; material: soil | place: USA | collected 2010-05 | depth 0.15 m | reverse complement strand
ATTGCCGCGCGCACCTCCGTGCTCTGTTTGCTTTGGGTCGCAACCTTTGCCAGATCGGCCTTGAGCTTGTCCAATTCACGATCAAGCGTGCGCAGCTGCAGGTTCGCCTCGCGAATGCGTTTGCGCGCACCGCTGGCGCTCGTCGCCATGGTCGCGAGTACCGCCGTCAAATTTGCACCGTCCACCGACGGCTTCGTTGGACTGCCGGCCGGGTTCGCCGCGAGCGAGTCCAGCAATTTCAACTGAGTCTGTGCAGTGGCAACGTCGTCCAGCACGGCGACCCGTTGATCGCTCGCCTCTTCGATTTTGTGCCGCAGGTCGCGTTCTGTCTCCGATACGAATTTTCCTTCGTTGATCTTCGCAATTTCGACGCCACCGAGCTGCACCGGTCCCCCTTCTACGGTCACGCGCAAGGTTTTCGAGTCAATTGCGGCCGGCAAGCCATGGACGACGAGTCGGTTGGATCCGGCCGGAATGGCGACGTCTCCCGCGCGCGTCACTACGGCACCTTGCCGGTAGACGGTCACGCGGTCGATATGAAGGTCCGCCGACACGTCCGCGGCAAGGCCACGCGCTGCCATGACCGCGAACAACGAAAGACCGAGCGCCAGGCATCGAAATTGGACTGCAAGCCGTAGTGACATGACGCTATCCCTCGCGTGGGAGCCTTTTGAACGACAGGTATATGGGCTCGTAAATATAAACGGATTTACCGTGGCCAGTCAGGGGATCAACGGACCAAATACGCCCCTCGCGAGCGCTTCGCGCTGCGCCGATAGATGGTTTATCCTTGCGATCCCCTCATCGGCACGGCACCGGAGGGGTGGTGCCGGGATTGGCTCGACGTATTGGACGAACCAGGAGTGCTCATGAGTTCACTTGACGATTGGCGTATTACGGAAGAGCCGTATTATGCGCCGCAGGGTGATGAGATCGCGCTTTTCGAGGCTGCGTATGCCGCGCGCCTGCCGGTCATGGTGAAGGGACCGACCGGCTGCGGCAAGTCGCGCTTTATCGAGCATGCGGCCTGGAAGCTCGGTCGACCGCTCGTCACGGTCGCCTGCAATGAGGACATGACGGCGTCCGATCTGGTCGGCCGTTTCCTGCTCGAGCCTGGCGGCACGCGCTGGCAGGACGGCCCGCTCACGATGGCGGCGCGTCACGGCGCGATCTGCTACCTGGACGAGATCGTGGAGGCGCGGCAGGACACCACGGTGGTCATCCACCCGCTCACGGACTATCGCCGTACGCTCCCCCTCGACAAAAAGGGCGAGCTGGTGCGCGCGCACCCGGACTTCCAGCTGGTCATCTCGTACAACCCCGGCTACCAGAGCCTCATGAAGGATCTGAAAACCTCGACACGGCAGCGCTTCGTGGCGCTGGATTTTGACTACCCAACGGCCGCGCTGGAAGCGGAGATCGTCGTGCGCGAGACCGGCATCGCCAGTGATCAGGCTGGCGCCCTGGTGCAGGTCGCCGCGGCAGCACGCCGGCTCAAGGGTCACGGTCTCGACGAAGGTGTCTCGACGCGTCTCATTGTCTACGCCGGCAACCTCGTGCGCCAAGGCGTTGCCTTGCGCGACGCCTGCCGGATGGCCATGGTGCGTCCTATCACCGACGACGCCGAGATCCGCGAGACTCTGGAGCACACCATCGACGCCGTTCTCGTCTGACCTCAGGTGCCTGAGACGTGAGTGCGCCGACCACGCCTTTCGCAACGTACGGCAGCACGCCGGGAACGGCACGGGCCGAACGCACGCCACTGCGCCACCAGAAGCTGCGCGATCGGCTCGATTGCCGCTTCGACGCCGTCGACGGCGTCTTCGATGAGTGCATTGACGAAGCCCAGCGCCAGCTCAGTGCAACCGGCCTCGATGCGTATCTTGCGCAGGCAAGCCGCCTCGGGAAGCTCGGTCGTGGCGTCGAGCCACTGCTGGTGTTCCTGGAGATCTGGCCCGGCGTTGCGGGCTTGGCCGGCGAGGCTTCGCTCGCGCCCCTGGATCGGGCGATTCAAGCCTTTCAGAAGTCGCCCAACGGCCCGGCCATCGTGCCCCTGCTGCAAAGCCTCAGTGCCGTGGCGCGGCGCCTGCCTTCGCCCGAACTGCTGGCGCAGTACTTCGCGATTGCGGTGCAGCTCATGGAACGCACCAGTATTTCGATTCACGGGCACCACGCCACGGAGCCCAGTCCCAGCTTGCCGACGTTCCTGCGACAGGCACCGACTCTGGTCGGCATGGTGCCGCTAGATGGCCTGCGGCGTTGGGTGTCCGAGGGCATTCGCTTGCACGGCAAGCATCCAGAGCGCCAGATCGAATTCTTCGCGCTGGCTACGCCCGACAGTCGCGCGCTGTTGCAGCGCGAGCGCCACGGCACGCTGCTGGTCGATGTCGAGCGCCGGCTGGAACTGACGCTGCGCTGTCTGTGGAATGAGCAGGTCGCACTGATCCCGTATCCTGTGAGCACGGATGCGGGCGATGGGGCTTCTGCGATGACGCTGCCATACGCGCAGCCGGACGGTTTTCGACTTCCCGAGGTGCTTGACGATTGGCAAGGATCCGCAAAGACGCTGGCTCGGCTTAGCGGGCTGGAGCGCTATCGCGCCATTCTTGCGCATCTCGCGGCGCATCGACGCTGGAGCCTCACGCTGGTGGCCGACAACCTGAGCCCGCTGCAGCGCCTGGCCGTTGAATGTTTCGAGGACTGTCGTGTCGATCATCTCGCGTTGCGCTGTTATCCGGGATTACACCGTGTTTTCCTTGCGATGCACCCGGCGCCGGCTGAGGATGCTTGCGACCCGCAGCGCGAGTCCTGCCTGAGGCACCGGCTGGTTTGCCTGTCGCGTGCGCTGCTCGATGCGGAGCACCCCTACCGCGATCCGGTCTTGCTGGAGTTTCGCGGGCGCTTTCTCGAGCTGCTGCGCGAAAGCGAATCGTCCAGCCGGGACATGGCGACGTTGGCGCTGCAGTGGGCTGCACGTACGCGGCGTCAAGATGACCAGCAGGCAAGAATGCGCTTCGAGGACACGGTGGTGGCCTATCGCGACGACAATCGCCAGCTTTGGATTTACATCGAGGCGGGCGACGAGGAGGAGCAATTCGAGCAGAGAAGCTCGAACCCCGCGATAGACGATTCGGCGATGCCGCCGCGCCATTACCCCGAATGGGACGAAGCCACGCGCAGCTACCGGCCCGACTGGGTCAGCGTGTACGACACGCTTCAGCCGGCCGGCGATCCGGCCGACATCGACACACTGCTCGGGCGCCATGCGCCCGTGGCCAAACACCTGAAGCGCGTGCTCGACCTCATCAAGCCGCAGGACCGTACGCGCTTGCGCTACCAAGAGGAGGGTACGGAACTCGACCTCGACGTGGCCGTGCGCGCAATTACCGACTGGCGCGCAGGCGCCCAGCCGGACGCGCGCATCCACATGAGCACGCGCACCGACGGACGTGACATCGCCGTACTGCTGCTGGTGGACCTCTCGGCCTCGGTCAACGATGCCGTGGCCGGCACCGACGAGACCGTGCTCAGTATCAGTCGTGCCGCGGTGGCGTTGCTGGCCTGGGCGATCAGCCAGATGGGCGACGAACTGGCGATCGCGGGCTTTCACTCCAACACGCGGCACGAAGTGCGCTACCTCCACATCAAGGGCTTTTCCGAATCCTGGGACGCCACGCCGAAGGCGCGGCTGGCGGCAACGCTCGGCGCATACTCCACGCGCATGGGCGCGGCGCTGCGTCATGCGGGCCACCTGTTGAGCGGCCGCCGGGCCGACAAGAAGCTGCTGCTGGTGCTCACCGACGGTCAGCCGGCCGACGTGGACGTTGACGATCCGCTGCACCTGCATGCCGATGCCGCCTGCGCCGTCCGCGAACTCGATACCATGGGCCTGCATACGCACTGCATCAGTCTTGATGCGAAGGCCGACGACTACGTCGGGCGCATCTTCGGCACCCGCTGGACCGTGATCGACCATGTGGAACAATTGCCGCGCCGACTGCCGGAACTGTTCCTCTCGTTGACGCGTTGACGGGCGAGGATCCCCATGACGAAACCGGAGGGCCAATGTCCGAACGCAACCCAGGAATCATCGACATCCCCAGTCCTCGATCCGTACCGCGGACGATCGATCGATTGGAATCCCTTGCCACCGCACGCGGATTGACCGTGTTCGCGCGCATCGACTTCAGTGGCGACGCCGAGCGAGCGGGCCTCACCATGCGCCCAATGCAAATGTTGATCTTTGGAAATCCCAAGGCCGGAACACCACTGCTCGTCACCGCGCCGCGCGCCGGACTCGACCTGCCCCTCAAAGCGCTCGCATGGCAAGATGATCGCGGCGCCGTTTGGCTCTCATGCAGCGACCCGCAATACTTGGAAGCGAGACACGGAATACCCCACGCGCTGATCGCCAACATCTCCGGCGTCATCGACCTCATCAAGAAAGCGGTGGAAGCCGACGGATAGCCTCGACAGGATTGCCGGCGCGATAAGGCAGGGTGTTACATCTCGCCGCGAAAACCTCATCAACACTCGTTAAGAAGCTAAAGACCGATGAAAAGAAAATCCAAGACCGGAAAGGCGTCGAGTTCCGCATCGAACGTCATCGGAGGCGAGTTGCGCCGCGATGCCGAGGAACAGGCGCTGTTGGAAGGACGCTGGAAGATACTTGGCGATGCCAGGCCACCGACGAGGCGCCGGACCAAATACCAATATGTCGACGAGCTCGTCCACCTGCAGTTCGAGCTCTTGAAGATGCAGGAGTGGGTGCGCCTGCGGGGCCTGAAAGTCTGCGTGCTCTTCGAAGGCCGGGACGCCGCCGGCAAAGGCGGAGTCATCAAGCGCATTACCGAGTGCCTCAATCCCCGCGTCTGCCGTGTGGTGGCGCTGGGTACCCCCACGGAGCGGGAGCGATCACAGTGGTATTTCCAGCGTTACGTGGCCCACCTTCCCGCCGCCGGAGAAATCGTGCTCTTCGACCGCAGCTGGTACAACCGCGCCGGCGTCGATCATGTCATGGACTTTTGCAGCGACGACGAATACCACGAATTCCTGCGCTGCTGCCCCTTATTCGAAAACATGCTCGTGCGATCGGACATCTATCTCGTCAAATATTGGTTCTCGGTGAGCGACGAAGAGCAGGAGCGTCGCTTCGCCGAGCGCATGCGCAATCCGATCAAGCGATGGAAGCTCAGCCCCATGGATCTCGAGGCGCGTAAACGCTGGGTCGAATACTCGAAAGCGAAAGACGTCATGCTCGAGTACACCGACCGCAAGAAGGCGCCCTGGTTCATCATCGACGCCGACAACAAGAAGCGAGCGCGATTGAACTGCATCGCACACCTTCTCACGCGGGTGCCGTATAAGGACCTGCACCCGATCGAACTCGAGTTGCCACCGCGTCAGCAGGATACGGGCTACAAGCGACCGAAGAAGTCGAGCCAGCGCTGGGTTACCCGGATCTACTAGCGGTCCCGCGGCCGCCGTATCTCAAGCAGCCGCCAGTTTTGCCGGCGGCTGTTCGAGCGCCCGCATCAGCACGTCCTCGATCTTGTCGGCCCAGACGAATTCGAGCTTTGCGCGCACACTCTCCGGTATGTCGTCGAGATCGCGGCGGTTGCGTGCCGGCAGGATCACCGTGCGAATTCCCGAGCGCGCCGCCGCCACGCATTTCTCCTTGATGCCGCCGACCGGCAGCACGGCGCCGCGCAGGCTGATCTCGCCGGTCATCGCGACGTCGGCGCGCACGGTACGCTGCGAGAGCAGCGACGCGAGCGACGCCACCAGCGCGACCCCTGCGCTCGGACCGTCTTTCGGGATCGCGCCCGCAGGAACGTGAATGTGCAGATCGCAGTCATCGAACAGGTGCGGATCGATGCCGAGACGCTCCGCCTGCGATTTCACGAGCGTCACTGCGGCTTGCGCGCTTTCCTTCATGACCTCGCCGAGTTGTCCCGTCAATATCAGCTTGCCTTTACCCTTCACACGGCTCGACTCGACGAAGAGAATGTCACCGCCGGCCGGCGTCCAGGCGAGCCCCGTGGCCACACCCGGTGTGCTGGTGCGCAGCGCGACGTCGTTCTCGAAGCGCGGGCCGCCCAGGATGCGGGCCACATCGCCGGCATCGATTGCAACGCTCGCGGTGGTGCCGGCCGCGATCGTGACTGCGGCGCTGCGCAGCAGTGCGCCGATCTGGCGCTCCAAGCTGCGTACGCCGGCTTCGCGCGTATACGCCCCGATCAGCAGCCGCAGGGCCTCGTCGGAAATCTGTACGCGATCGGTCGACAGGCCGTTCGCCTGCAGCTGGCGCTTCAACAAGAAGCGCTTCGCGATTTGCAATTTCTCCTCTTCGGTGTAGCCCGTGAGTTCGATGACTTCCATGCGGTCACGCAACGGCGCCGGAATCGCATCGAGCACGTTGGCCGTGCCGATGAATAGAACCTTCGACAAATCGAACGGCACGCCGAGATAATTGTCGCGGAACGTGTTGTTCTGTTCCGGATCGAGAACCTCGAGCAGCGCCGAGAACGGATCGCCCTGGTAGCTCGCCGAGAGCTTGTCGACTTCGTCGAGCATGAGCACGGGGTTGCGCCGGCCGGCCTTGCGCAGCGCCTGCGCGATATTGCCGGGCAGTGCGCCGACGTAGGTGCGGCGGTGGCCGCGAATCTCCGCCTCATCGTGCACGCCACCGAGACTCACACGCACGAATTTCAACCCCAAGGCCTTGGCGATGCTCTGGCCGAGCGAGGTCTTGCCGACACCCGGCGGGCCAACGAAGCATAGGATCGGGCTGCGCCCCTCGGGATTCAATTTTCGCACCGCGAGGAATTCCAGGATCCGGCGCTTGACCTTCTCGAGCCCGTAATGGTCCTCGTCGAGGATCGTGCGAGCCCGCTCGATGTCGAGCTGCTCCGGGTCGATTTTCGACCAGGGCATCGCGAGCAGCCAGTCGAGGTAGCCGCGCGTCATCGAATATTCCGCGGCCGCCTCCGGCATGCGCTGCAGGCGCGCAAGCTCCCGCTGTGCGTGCTCCGCGACCTCCGGGGGCATGGCCGCATCCACGATCGCCTTTTTCAATTCGTCGATCTCTGCCGACGCGGTGTCGGTTTCGCCAAGCTCTTTTTGAATCTGGCGCAGCCGCTCGCGCAGTACCGCTTCCTTCTGTCGTTCGTCGAATGCCTCGCGCGTGCGCTCGTCGATTTGGCGGGATACCTTCAGCACCTCGATGCGCTGCGCGAGCAGCGCAATGACGCGATCGAGTCGCGTACGCAAATCGAAGCTTGCAAGTATCTCCTGTTTGTCCGCGGCTTTCAGATCCATGAAGTTCGCGACCATGTCGGCGAGCGCCGCATGGGACTCGATGCCGCGAATCGCGGCCGTGAGTTCGCCCGGCGCCTGCGGCAGCAGCTGCACCGCTTCCAGCGCTTGCTCGCGCAGCCGCAGCCCGCGCGCCTCGATCTCTCGATCGGTCGCCGCAGTTTCCCGATGCGTCTCGATGCGCGCGACCAGAAACGGATCGCGGCTCACGTAGTCGAGCACCTTGAAGCGCTCTTCACCCTGGGCTATCAAATGGTGCGTGCCGTCCGGTGCCGTGATGAACCGAACGATGGTGGCCGCCGTGCCGATGCCGTGCAGCTGCTCGGGACCCGGGTCGTCGACCGAAGCATCGGTCTGCAGCAGCAGTCCGACACGCCGTTGGGTGCGCACCGCTTCCTGAGCCGCTGCCAGCGAGCGGCTGCGGCCGATCGCGATCGGCTGCACGATGCCCGGAAACAGGACCACATTACGAACCGGCAGAATGATCAGCACATCCTCGGCGTGATCGGCATGGTTGGCAGGACTTAGGCTCATCTCGCTCGCGTTCATGGCGTTGCCTCCGTGAGGCGCAAATGCAGACAGCCCAGCTCGAGCCGCCGCTCAATGAGCGCGTAGCGGCCCGGCGGCAGATCGACGCGTCTGCGCATGCGGCCATAGGGAATCTCCAGACGCAGGATGTTCATGCCGGCGCCTAGCGCCTGCGGCGCAACCGCGGCGTCGACCTGCAATCCCGTCGCCGTGATTTGCACCTGGACTTCCTCGGCGCGTACGCCCGGCAGCGCGACGATGACGTGTACCTCCGGTCCCGCCGTAAAGATGTTCGCCGGCGGCTCCCAGACGGCGCGCGTTGCGGGCGCGGCGAGCAAATCGAAGAAATGCCGATGCCTGCGCTCCGCCTCATCGAGTCGCGCACAGGCTTCGGCCCACATCGAGGATTGTCTGCGGAAGATGTTCACTGAGATACCGTATGAGGCAACTTCGCGATACTTCAAGGGCCCTGCGCTGCTGCCGGATGGTGCGAATTGCCGCGGTGCCGCAACCTCCTGGCGCAGCGCCTCTTGGCATTCCAAGCTCCGCTGCTAGGTAGCCGCCTGCCGTCGGGAGAACGCCCGAATCCGCGGCATCGCATGCTCCTGCGCGAGGCTGCCGGTGAGCGACAGCGGATCCCATTGCGCGGCCTCATCGCGGGTCCGATGCTCGGCCGGCGGCAGCGGCTGGTCCGTGAGCAGCGCGAGTAGGCTGGCGTTGGTCGCCTTGACCGCATCGAACGGCGTGCCGTGCCGCGAACCGCGCACCATCACGAACTGCGCACCGAGTCGCGCGGCGAGTGCGCGCTTCTCATCCAACGGCGTGAAATCATTCTCGGCCGCGATCACCAATGTCTTGCTGCTGATGCGATCGAGCCGATCGATCGCCGTCCATCCGATCAATGCGCGCGCGGTGGCGAGGTAGGTGCGCACCGGCACGGCGCTGCAGCGCCATCTCGAGCCCCACTGCGCCCCCGAGCGAAAAGCCGACGATGTTCACGCGCGATTCGCGCAAGTGATCGAGCAGCGCCCACAATGAGGCGGCAAACTCGGCGATGCTACAGCCATCCGGCGGCGGCGCACTGTGGCCGCTGCCCGGCAAATCGGGAACGATGACGCGGAAGCGCGCTTCGAGCGCAGCTACATGCAGGGCCCAATCGGCACCACTCGATCCCAGGCCGTGAATCAACAGCAACGGCTCGCCGCGCCCGCGCTCCAGGTAGTGGATCGATCGGTCGTTTTTACAGAATATCGGCATCTGCTGTCGGCTCTGTATTGCGCGTCATAGTTTTCTAACGCGCGAGAAGCCAAAGCGTTGAACCACCGCCGTCAGTCCTATAACCGCGCAGGCGGCGTGCAATCCGCGGCTCGATTGGCCGGAGCGCCAACCGCGCGACTCGGCGCTATGTACAGTAGCGAACACTCAGGACGTGACCAAATCCACAATTTACGAAAGCAACGCAAACAACCGGGTCACATGGGCGCAATCTAACCGCTGCCGTCTAAAGAGGCTCATCGCGGGATGCTTGGAATAAGTCACCTCAGCAGTGTCCGCAATCCCCTCTGGGCGAGAATACGGGCGGCTTTGTTCCGACCGTATTACTTCGGAATTACCACCACCCTGGCTCTGACCTTCGCCGCGGTCGCAGTGCTCGCAGCTGCGGCGAACCTAATCGTCGAAGAAGGCATCCTGGTCATTCAAACCACGCGGGTACAAGGTGCAGTTGCTCCCGCTTCGAATCGATCGACATCCGCCTCACGCAACACGCCCGCGGATCCCGCGCCGCGAGTCAGCACAACCGGCGTCCTGCTCGCCATCGAGCGATTCGAACACGCGACGCAAGACCGCGGATCTTTCGATTCGCCCGAAACCGAAGCACGCTTCGGTCTCGCGCGCAATGAGCTGGATGGGCTCTGGGCGAAAGCCCAGGCAAGGAGCGCAACGGTTTCCGGTCATCCGTTGAACAATCTCTCGGAAAACGTCGCGGCATTCATCGATGCAGCGACCGTGGCGGTGCGCTCCCAGGACACGCGCCGCGCGTTGCTCGCCGAGTACTCCGCTCACCTCGACGCGATGACCCTGCGCCTGCAGACTTCCCAGAGTCGCGAATGGAAAATATTTGGCCATGTGCTCGCACGCCAGTCGCTGCGGCGACTGCAAGACGATCTCGAAGCGATACGCCGATCGTTCGCCAGTCTCGATGCCGCAGACGCCGATGCCGGCGGCGCGCTCGGCGCAAGCGAGCTCAATTTCGCGAAGACGTTGAACGACAACGAATCGAGCTTTTCCCGCAGCGACGGCCGGTCCTGGGTTCGCGATATGCGCAACGATCTCGAACGGGTCGTCGAACTGCGGCGGTCGCTCGTCGATAGCGACTCGCAGCGCGAGACAAGCATGCGCGAGTTCCTTGAACTCGGTACTGCGCTAGGTAGTGCGATCGAAAAGACCTTACTGCCGGACGCCGCGCCTGCGCGGCCCGATCAAACGGCGCAGCGCAATCAAGAAGCGCCTATCCCACCGCCGGCGTCGAGCCCGACCAGAGGCGCGATTACGACCACCACCACTCGCGCCGAGGACTCCGGGTGGGTCATCGTCGCCTGGATCACCGCAGGCGTATTCGCCCTGCTGCTCGCAATATCGATCATTACGGTACGCAGCATCGTGCTTCCGGTCAGGCGCATGCTCCAAGCTGCAGACAGGCTCGCCGGGGGAGACGTCGATGCGCGCGTACCGCGCGGCGGA
>OCZU010003056.1_pt1 | contig 10587 bp, 6 predicted proteins | sample 1539001 | NCBI WGS metagenome assembly OCZU01 (sample SAMEA3539306, study PRJEB22396) | soil metagenome | biome: tundra; feature: field; material: soil | place: USA | collected 2010-05 | depth 0.15 m | reverse complement strand
GAGGCTGGCCTGGGCTTCAATGACCGCCGCCGGACGAAAATAGGCCCACGTGAATTCTTCTGCGCGCGTCCAGCGCAGCGAGACGGGCTTGTCCGCAGCCTTGGCCAGACGCGCCGCTTCCAGCGCGCATTCACCCGAATGTTTGCCGCCAAAGCCGGCGCCAAAATCGGGAATCACGACGCGCACGCGGTCTTCGGACAAATGAAAGGCGCGGCCAAGTTCACTGCGAACTCCAAACGGATTTTGCGAGCCGGTCCAGACAGTGAGCTTGCCATCGCTCCACTCGGCGACTGCCGCGCGCGGTTCCAGCGGCACATGCTGGATGTAAGCGACTTGATAGGTCTGACGCGCAACTTTCGACTGGGCGAGTTCGTCGGCGTAGGGATTTGGCGGCACGCCGCCTTCGACGTTGTTTTTGAGGTAATCGAAAAGTTCATTGCTCGACGGCTGCGGCGTGGTTTCCCATTTCGCAGTGTCGGAAATAGCCGTCAAAGCTTCTTCCGCGCGTGAAGAATTCGGCGCCGCCACGCCGACGAATTGGTCGTCCTTCACCACGACCACATCTTTCATTGCTTTCGCCGGAGCGAGATCTATGAAAACCAGCTTCGCGCCGTAAGCAGGGGCACGCAGAATTTTTCCGTAAAGCATTCCGGGCCGCGCGATGTCCGACGGGTATTTGTGCGTGCCGGTCACGATGTCTCTCGCGTTTGGCCGAAGAACCGGTGTGCCGAGCACCTTCCATTCTTTCACCGGGGCAAGTTCAACATCAGACGGAATGGCCTGCTCAAACAACTTTGAGGCTTCGTCGCTCTTGGCGAGATCAGCGTAAGTGAGCGAGCGCTTGCTGACTGGATGAAACACCTTGCCATCACGCATTTCAACCGTGCTGCGTTCGACCTTCCACTGCTGGCAGGCAAATTCGATCAACAGATTCCGCGCGGTCGCCGCGCCTCGGCGGACTGATGGAACCGTGCGCGGAGTGGTGCCGCTGCCGTAGGTGCCGCCGTCATCGGGAACCATGCCCGTGTCAGCCAGCACCATTTGAATCTGGTTTGCCGGCACGCCGAGTTCTTCCGCGGCAGCCTGAGACAATTCGGTTCGCGCGCCTTGCCCGCCCTCGACCTTGCCGGCCAGCACCGTGATGGTTCCGTCTTTGCCCAGATGAATACGCGCCGCGAGATTCCGCGCGCCCGCGCCCCCCTGACCTCCGCCTCGGCGTCCGCCCTCTTGAGCCAGCGCCGGGAGCGAAACCGCGATGAGCAGTCCCGCGCCCAGCACTTGCGCAAACGAACGGCGGCTAAGACCGAAATCGTAGTCCACGCGCTCAACAAGTTCATCGTAATTGAGGTCTTCGTAATCCGGCTGGGGTATTCCGGTTGGAGGCAGGGGCGTCTTCATTTGGGTTTCCCTCCGCTTTGAGTCACCGCGCGGTGAATTGCTTTCTGATACTTGGCGTAACTGCAACACCGGCAGATGTGCTTTTGCATCTGCGACATTACTTCCAGTTCGGACGTCTTGGGATCTTCCTTCAACGCTCCCACGACGCCCATGATCATGCCTGCCGTGCAGTAACCGCACTGGAACGCGCCCTCGGCCAGGAAAGCCTCCTGGACCGGATGCAGCTTGTCGCCGCCGGCCAGACCTTCAATGGTCACCACCGACTGTGCGTCCACATCACCGACGGACGTGATGCACGAAGCCGTGCTCTGGCCATTGACCAAAACCGTGCAGGCGCGGCACTGGCCTTCACCGCAGCCGTATTTCGTGCCGGTCAATTGCAAATCCTCGCGCAGCACTTCCAACAACGGTCGTCCCGGGTCGGTGGTGATGGTTTGGGACTTCCCGTTTACGGTGAAGCTGATTTTGGTATTCATAAACAGCGCATTAAAATCGTTGGACTGGCTACCTAAAATGAACCGCCATGCGAAGCGGTCAACCATAATTTCAAAAAGAAAATCTGCACCGATGCCAGCTTGGCTTCCCGCAATTGCTTTTGCCGCGCCGTTTCTTTACGCTTGCGGCGTGACCTGGAAATCCAAAGAGAATTGCAATGCGTATCAGCCTTGTTGAAGGCCATGAGCGCTTCGCTAAATCCCAAACGCACCGTTGCTGAACTCAAGGATCTGCGCGGCTTCACCGCTGATGAAAACGGCGCGCAGCGCGTTGCCTTCACGGCGATGTGGACCAGAACCCGAGCGTGGTTATGCAAAAAACTTGAAGCGCTGCCGGTCGAAACGCACCTGGATGAAGCGGGAAATCTTTGGAGCACCCTTCGCGGCGAATCAGAAAAGTGTTTACTCATCGGCGGCCACATGGATTCGGTGCCGAACGGCGGCTGGCTCGACGGCTGTCTCAATGTGATGGCGGGTGTGGAAATTCTCCGGCGCATCAATTCGCAGTATCGCGGAAAACCTCCCGTGACAATTCGCCTCGTGGATTGGGCCGACGAAGAAGGCGCGCGCTTCGGCAAAAGCTTGTTCGGCTCGTCCGCCTGCTCCGGCAATCTCGACATGAACGAAGCGCGCGGCCTCAAGGACAAGGACGGCATCCGCCTGCCCGACGCGCTCAAGGAAGTGGGCGTGGATTTCGAGCGCGTCAAGGAGAGCGGCAAGGAACTCAAGAATGCCGCTGCGTATCTGGAATTGCACATCGAACAAGGTCCGGTGCTGCTCGATCTCGATCTGCCGCTCGGCGCGGTGCTCGGCACGTTTGGCGTCGAGCGGCACGCCATCATGTTTCACGGCCAGGCCGCGCACTCCGGCAGCACGCCGATGAACCGCCGCAAAGATGCCTTCCTCGCCGCCGCGAAAATGAGCCCGGAAATCTATCGAATTGCCGAGCGCAGCAAGGGCGGCGTTTGCACCATCGGCTCATGCACGACCAAGCCCGGCATCGTCACCAGCGTCGTTGAGGAATGTCGCATCACGCTCGACCAGCGCCATCTCGATGCCGCCGCGCTCGCGCGAATGTTGCAGGAAGCCAAGGACGCCAGCGAACGTTTTGCCAAGGAAGGCAACGTGAAAGTTTCCTGGGAACGTCTCTGGCAAATTGCTCCGCGCCCGTTCAACGACGAACTCATCGCGCTGTGCGACGAATCCATCCGCGAAACTTGCGGCAACGTCCATCGTCTGCCGAGCGGCCCGTTGCACGACGCCGCCGAAGCCGCGGCGGCGGGCGTGCCCACCGTGATGATGTTCGTCCAGAGCCTGCACGGCATCAGCCACAACAAAATCGAGGACACGAAGGAAGAACACCTCGAACTCTGCGTGACCGCGTTCGACAAGCTGGCGGAGAAGGCGATGAAGTGGGTGAAGGCGAACTCGTAATTTACTGACGATGAATGACGCAACTTTGACTGACTACTGCAATACGTTTCTTGGCTTCGGTGGCTGGAAAACGCCGATTTGGTTCATCGGCATTGAGGAGGCCGGAGGTAAGAATCTAGCGGATGTTGAAAATAGGTTGCGAGCTTGGGGCGAGCACGGGCGGAAATCGTTGGAAGATGCGCCCCGATTTTATCCGGCATCAGGAAACACGATATGGCACGGAGCAAATGCCAAGATCCAGCGCACTTGGAGGCAACTGATCCGTATACTGCTCTTGGCGCAAGGCAAAGCAGACACTGAAAGCACGATTCTTGATTATCAACGTAACCAACTTGGGCGTAGGAATGGGGACACTTGTTTGATGGAACTCTTTCCGCTCCCTTCGCCTAATATTGGAATTTGGAATTACAATCAATGGTCAACACTAGCTTGGTTGCAAAGTCGAAACAGCTACATCAATGAAATCCGTGCCAGACGGGAGAATGAATTACGACGACAAATTAACCGACACAACCCCAAAGCCGTAATCTTCTACGGCTGTGACCGCTCGCTCCTTCCGAGTTGGTCGTCAATCGCGGGCGGAGATTTCAAGCAAGCGATCCCCGACGAAATGATTCTGCTGTGGCGGGCAAATGTAAACACGGTATTCTTTGTAACACGTCACCCCGCTGCAGAAAGTGACCAATATTTCCAAAGGATTGGAAGGTTCTTGCGTGCTAATTATGGAAACCGGTTTCAGAATAATTGAGACGAACGACCGCCCTCACCCCAGCCCTTTCCCCCAGGAGAGGGAGAATCGCTTGCCGTCTCTGCGCGTTGCTCAGGCGTCAGACAGTTTGTTTGGGTTTCGCTTCGATGAAACAAGACGCGGCGACAGACCATTTGACTCCCGAAGAATTTGCGGCGGCCAATCCCTGTTCCCTCTCCCCGGGGGGAGAGGGCTAGGGTGAGGGCGAGCCTCAAAACCAATTTCAAAAACTATGGAACTAAAAGCAAAAGTTGAAGGCCAGATGGCCGAAATTCTTACTCCCGACGCGCTCGCATTCGTGGAAAAGCTCGTCCGCGAATTTGAACCGACGCGCGCCACACTGCTCGCCCTGCGCATCGCGCGGCAGAAGGAAATTGACAACGGTGCAATGCCTGATTTTCTCGCGGCGACCAAATCCATCCGCGAAGACAAATCGTGGCGCGTTGCGTCCATTCCCGCCGATTTGCAGGATCGCCGCACGGAAATCACCGGGCCGGTGGATCGCAAGATGGTCATCAACGCGCTCAATTCCGGCGCGAAAGTCTTCATGGCCGACTTCGAGGACGCGACCTCGCCAACTTGGGAAAACCTCATCGAGGGTCAGCTCAATCTCCGCGACGCAGTGCGCCGGACGATTTCGTTCAGCAACCCGGACGGCAAGCAATACAAGCTCAACGCGCAAACCGCGACGATCCTCGTGCGTCCGCGCGGCTGGCATTTGCCGGAGAAGCACGTGCTCGTGGATGGCCAGCCGATTTCCGGCAGCCTGTTCGACTTCGGTTTGTATTTTTTCCACAACGCCGCCGAATTGTTGAAGCGCGGCAGCGGACCGTATTTCTATCTGCCAAAAATGGAGAGCCATCTTGAAGCGCGGCTGTGGAACGACGTTTTCAATTTCGCGCAGGACGCGCTGAAAATTCCGCGCGGCTCGATTCGCGCGACAGTTTTGATCGAGACGATTCTCGCCACGTTCGAGACAGAGGAAATTCTTTACGAACTGCGCGAGCATTCGGCGGGGCTAAATTGCGGGCGCTGGGATTACATTTTCAGCTTCATCAAAAAATTCCGCAACCGCTCCGGCTTCACCTTCCCCGACCGCACGCAGGTCACGATGACCTCGCCGTTCATGCGCGCGTATTGCCTGAACGTCATCAAGGTCTGTCATCGTCGCGGTGCGCACGCGATGGGCGGCATGGCGGCGCAGATTCCCATCAAGAACGATCCGGCGGCGAACGAAGCCGCGCTCGCCCGCGTCCTCGCCGACAAGGAACGCGAAGCCAGTGACGGCCACGACGGCACCTGGGTCGCGCATCCCGGCCTCGTGCCCGTCGCGCTCAAGGCGTTCGACAAACACATGCCGACGGCAAATCAAATCTCCAAACAGCGCGACGACGTGAACGTGACCGCGAAGGATTTGTTGAGCGTCCCAACCGGCACGATCACCGAGGACGGCCTGCGCGGAAACATCCGCGTCGGTGTACAATATCTCGAAGCGTGGCTCGGCGGCAACGGCTGCGTCCCGCTTTACAATTTGATGGAGGACGCCGCCACCGCCGAAATTTCCCGTGCCCAAATCTGGCAATGGCTGGCGCACAACGCCGTGCTCGCGGACGGCCGCAAAATCACGACACAACTTTACGACGAGATTCTGCCGCAGGAAATGGCCCGCATTGAAAAGGAAGTCGGCAGCGGGCGGTTCAGCGCCGGAAATTATTCTCGCGCCGCGAAGTTGTTCAGTGAAATGTCCAAGAGCGCGACGTTCGCCGAGTTCTTGACGTTGCCGGCGTATGAGTTGATTGATTAAGGGTATGGGCAGTCCGCTGGAATTCACATTGAACGGCAAACCGATTTGCGTGACCGACGTTTCACCGAACGCGACCCTGCTCGAATTCCTGCGCGGCAATGGACTGACCGGCTCGAAGGAAGGCTGCGCCGAGGGTGATTGCGGCGCGTGTTCCGTCGCCATCATCGAGCGCGCCGCGAACGGCAAGCCCACTTATCGCTCGGTGAATAGTTGCCTCATGCCCATCTGCCTGCTCGCGGGCCGCGAGGTCCTGAGCGTGGAAGGCGTGGGCTGTTCCAAGCAGATGCACCCAGTGCAGCGCACGATGGCCGATGGCTGCGGCTCGCAATGCGGCTATTGCACGCCCGGCTTCATCTGCTCAATGTTCGAGGGCTACTACCGCGATGATCTCCACACGCACGACGATCTTGACGAACAGCTCACCGGCAATCTTTGCCGCTGCACTGGCTATCGTCCGATTCGTGACGCCGCCATCGAAGCCTACTTAACTCATAGCCGCCGACGTGAGGAGGCTCAAACTAAAATCGGCAATCGGCAATCGGCAATCGGCAATCAGTCAGAGCCTCCTCATGTCGTCTCCTACGGTGAAGATATATTCGCCGAACACCTGAAAAGATCCGACGCCAGACTCGGCGCGGCGGAATACGAATTTGCCGGTGAAAAATTCTTTCGCCCAACGGCGCTCGCTGAACTGCTGCGCCTGAAAAGGGAAAATCCCGAAGCCCGCCTCATCGCCGGGGCGACGGAGCTGGGCCTCGACATCACGAAGCGCTACAAAAAATTCCCGACACTCATTTCCGTCGAAGCTGTGGCGGAATTGAAGGAAGTCAAAGCCACGGAAACCGAGTGGCACATTGGCGCAGCGGTCACGCTCACGGAAATTGAAGATAGTCTCGGCGAGGAATTCCCCGCACTGGGCGACATGCTGCGCGTGTTCGGCTCGCGGCAGATTCGCAATCGCGCCACGATGGGCGGCAACATTGTCACCGCCTCGCCGATTGGCGACAGCGCGCCGGTGTTGTTCGCACTGGATGCGAAGGTTGTGCTAGCAAAACTGCAGGACGCGGAAACGCTTCCCCCTCTACCGGGGGAGAGGGCCGGAGTAAGGGCGGGCGAAGAACAAAACAATTCCCTGACAGAAAGAATGCTCCCCATCAGCGAATTCTTCGTCGCTTATCGCAAGACCGCGCTGCAACCGAATGAAGTTTTGAAAACCATGATCATCCCGCGCGGCGGAGCAGCGGCGGGACTCGTGCGCAGAACAGCGTGGTTTAAAGTTTCCAAACGCCGCGAAATGGACATCAGCACGGTGGCCGGCTGCTTCACGGTGGATTTGGACAAGCAAGGCATCGTCCGCCGCGCCCGGCTGGCCTACGGTGGCGTCGCGGCCATGACTTCGCGCGCGAAAAAGACCGAGGCCGCGCTGCTGGGAAAAGTTTGGAGTGAAGAAACGGTTCAAGGCGTGCGGCCAGTTTTGCGGACCGAGTTCATGCCCATTTCCGATGTTCGCGGCTCGGCGGAATATCGCACCGGCTTGATCACAACTTTGCTGGAGAAGTTTTTTTACTCTGTAGGAGACGAGGTGACGAGTCTCAAATTGAAATCGGCGATCGGCGATCGGCGATCGGCAATCAGTCAGAGCCTCCTCACGCCGTCTCCTGCAAAAACAACACCACACGAAAGCGCGCACAAGCACGTCACCGGCGAGGCGATTTATGCGGACGACCAGACCAACGGAATGCTCGAAACCTGGCCCGTCTGCTCGCCGCACGCGCGGGCGAAGATTTTGAAACGCGACGCCACCGCCGCCCGCCAGATGCCCGGCATCAAAGCCGTCTTGCTCGCGGAAGATGTGCCTGGCGTGAACGACACTGGCACGAAACACGACGAGGTTCTGTTCGCGGACAAGGAGGTTTTGTTTCACAGCCAGATCGTCGCGCTGGTCGTCGGCGAAACGGCGGAAGCTTGTCGCGCGGCGGCGGAAAAAGTCGTCGTCGAATATGAACAGCTCGCGCCGATTCTCACGTTGCGCGACGCGCTGGCGGAAAAAAGTTTTCACAATGAACCAAATTTCATCCGGCGCGGTGACGTGGAGAAAAGTTTTTCCGACGCACCGCTGACGCTGGAAGGCGAATTCGAACTGGGCGGGCAGGAGCATTTTTATCTCGAATCACAGGCTGCATGGGCCACGCGCGGCGAGGACGGCGCGGTGTTGATCGCGTCGTCCACACAGCATCCGTCGGAGGTGCAGCAAGTCGTCGCGCACGTGTTGCATCTGCCCGCAAACAAAATCATCGTACAATGCCCGCGCATGGGCGGCGGTTTCGGCGGCAAGGAAACGCAGGCGGCGATTCCCGCCGCGCTCGCCGCGCTGACGACACATCACATCGGCCAGCCGGTGCGCGTGCGCTTCAATCGTGATCAGGACATGGCCATCACCGGCCATCGCCATCCATTCTTCGCAAAGTTCAAGATCGGTTTCGATGCCGACGGCACGTTGCACGCGGCGCAGGTTCATCTCTGGTCGAACGGCGGCTGGTCGCAGGATTTGTCGCAGGCTGTCACCGACCGTGCGCTGTTCCATCTCGATAACTGCTACTACATTCCGTCGGTGGAATTTCGCGGACAAGTTGCCAAGACCAATCTGTCGTCGAACACCGCGTTCCGGGGCTTTGGCGGTCCGCAAGGAATGTTGGTCATCGAGGAAATCCTTGATCGCGTCGCACGCCGGCTGGGTTTGCCCCCGGAAATTGTTCGCGAGCGGAATCTCTATCGAGGCAAAGGCGAGACGAACACGACGCATTACGGACAGGAGATCGAGGATAATCGCATCCAAACAATCTGGCATGAGTTGAAGAAAACTTCCGCTCTTGAATCGCGGCGCAAAGAAATCGTGGATTGGAACGCGGAACATCCGCATACCAAACGCGGCATCGCCATCACTCCGGTGAAGTTCGGCATCAGTTTCACCGTCACGCATCTGAATCAGGCGGGTGCGTTTATTTTGATTTACCAGGATGGCACGGTGCAGTTGAACCACGGCGGCACGGAAATGGGGCAGGGCTTGCACACGAATGTCACCGCGATTGCGGCCAAGGAACTCGGGATTAAGTCCGGGCAAATCCGCGTGATGCCCACGAGCACGGATAAAGTGCCGAATACTTCCGCAACAGCGGCGTCAGCGGGAACGGATTTGAACGGAGCGGCGGTGAAGAATGCCTGCGAGATCCTGCGCGCGCGGCTCGCGCCGATTGCGGCGGAATTGCTCAAGGCCGCTGCGACGAACGCGCCCGAGCATCCGTCAGAACCGGACCTAAGCAGAGCCAGTGAGCCTGATCATGAAGATGAAACTGAAACCGCCGCGAGTTTGAATGCATCCGAAAAACATTCGCAGAATATAATTTTCGCCGACGGTTTCGTTTTTGATCGCAGCAAACCAAAATTGAAAATCAGTTTTGTGGAAGTTGTGCGCAAGGCTTACATGCAGCGCGTGAGTTTGTCCACGACCGGCTATTACGCCACGCCGGGGATTCATTGGGATCGCGTGGCGGGACGCGGCAAACCGTTTCATTATTTCGCCAGCGGCGCGGCGGTGGCGGAAGTGGAAGTGGACGGTTTCACCGGAATGCACCGGGTGTGGCGCGTTGACATTTTGCACGATGTGGGCGACTCGGTGAACGAAGGCATTAATCGCGGCCAGATCGAAGGCGGCTTCGTGCAAGGGATGGGCTGGCTCACCGCTGAAGAACTCAAGTGGGACGACAAAGGCCGGCTCCTCACGCACTCGCCGGACACCTACAAAATCCCATCCGTCGGCGACACGCCGCAAGTTTTCAACGTAAATCTGCTCAAGAACGCTGCGCAGAAAAGCGTCGTTCATGGCAGCAAAGCCGTGGGTGAACCGCCGTTGATGCTGGCGATTTCTGTGCGCGAGGCGATTCGTGATGCGATCGCGGCGTTTGGTCCGGGCAAGGGCGAAGTGGCGCTCGCTTCACCGGCTACGTGCGAGGCGATTTGGATGGCGATTCAAAAGCAGCGTGAGGTGAAAGTAAGAAAATTACCGCAGCCGGAGCTTGTCACTACAAAGTAATTATACTCCGCATTGCGTGCCATGAGCAAGGAAGACATCTTTGAACAGACCAAAGGCGCATACCTTTGCCTCATTCACCCGGTCCGGCGTGATCACACCTACCGACAGGAGATTGCACCAGTGATTTCGCTAGCCCCCTCAGTGTCCGATGAGCTTGTTGTGGCCATGCTTACCGGCGCTTCGTGGCGTGAGCGCCTGCTCGGTCTTTGCATAGCCATGGCTAAGCGGCCAGCGACATTCATTGAGCCCATGTTACAGTCGCTTCGAGACCCGCGAGGCATCGCCATTGTTCCAACGTGCGCAATTCTCGCTGTTCTGGCTCGACTGGACATCTACGCGATGACAGGGTCATTTGCTGAGATGTTCGACAGGCAGGCTTTCGATGGAGAGATTGGCTGGGCCACGGACAAGGCGATGCACTTTGTCGGTTTGCGCGCGGTGGATGTTTCCGGGCGCGGCCCGAACTACGGGCAGATTTTTGATGACCACCTTCAGGTTTATAGTTGGATACACGCGGGCTAAAGAGTGCGTTAAACCAACTCAATCTTCCCGGCCGCCGCAGTCTGCTTCTCGTTCACCAACTCCGCGCGCTTGTCTATGTATTGCGCCAGGATGTCCA
>OCZU010003054.1_pt1 | contig 10590 bp, 7 predicted proteins | sample 1539001 | NCBI WGS metagenome assembly OCZU01 (sample SAMEA3539306, study PRJEB22396) | soil metagenome | biome: tundra; feature: field; material: soil | place: USA | collected 2010-05 | depth 0.15 m | reverse complement strand
ACATTTCAGCGGCTCGACGAGTTGAAACTTCATCTTTTTCGGCAGCCCGCCGACGTTGTGATGACTCTTGATCATCGCCGCCGGATTGCCCCCGATCGGCACGGACTCGATCACGTCCGGATACAACGTGCCTTGCGCGAGAAACTTTGCCTTGCCCGCGCGCCTGGTGGCCGCCTGAAAAACTTCGATGAATGCCTGGCCGATGATCTTGCGTTTGCGCTCCGGGTCGGTGACGCCTTTGAGCCGTTTCAGAAACAACGCCGAGGCGTTCTCGTATTGCAGCTTCACGCGAAAGTGGCGGCCAAAAACCTCCTGGACGACCTCGGCCTCGCGAGCGCGGAGCAGGCCGTTGTTGACGAAAATGCAGGTGAGTTGGTCACCGATCGCCCTGTGCAGCAGGGCGGCGGCGACACTCGAGTCCACGCCGCCGCTCAGTCCCAGAACGACGCGTTCCTGGCCAACCTGAGCGCGAATTTCCTCGACGGCCTGGTCAATGTAACTGCGCATCGTCCAGTCCCGGCCGCAGCCGCAGACGCCGTGGACAAAGTTGGCGATGATTTCCCGGCCCCGCGGTGTGTGCGCCACTTCGGGGTGGAATTGCAGACCGAAATATTTCTGCGCGCTGTTTTCAATCGCAGCGTATTCGGAATTTTCCGTGACCGCCACGGGCTTGAAGCCGCGCGGCAGTTTCGTGAGCTTGTCCCCGTGAGAATTCCAGACCTGCAACTGCGCGGGCAATCCACGGAACAGCGCGCACGACCGCGATTTGACCTTGAGCATTCCCTTGCCGTATTCGCGCTTCTGACCTTTCTCGACCTTGCCGCCGAGAAACTGCGCGAACAGTTGCACGCCGTAACAGATGCCCAGCACCGGCACGCCGAGCGCAAAAATGTTTTTGTCCGGCAACGGCGCGTCCTTCGCATAGACGCTGGACGGGCCGCCGGAGAGAATGATGCCGCTGGGTTTCAACGCGGCGATTTCCGATGCCGGCGTGTCGTAACGCAAAATCACCGAATACACGTGGCACTCGCGGATGCGGCGCGCGATGACCTGCGTGTATTGCGATCCAAAATCCAAAATGACAATTTGCTCAGTCATGACGAAAATAGAAGCGCCCTGTTTGCCCGTGCGCAGGGTTTTTGGCGAGAAAAAAATCGGCGGGCGACCTCCGACTTCCGGTCCGGGCGCTCGCCCGGCGATTCACTGATGATTATTTCTGCGACTCCGGCGCTGCGTTGGACGTCGCAACTGGCGGTGTCAACATCATCAGATTCGTTGCCGGAACAGCAGCAGCAGCAGCAGGCGCCTTCGCCTGTGGGACAGGGGGAGCGGACATTGCCGGCTGATTTTGGGGCTGGTTGAGTTCCTCCTGGAATTGAGAAATGTTCCGATGCGAGTAGTGGTTCTGCAAAACGGAAAGCAACACCGCGAGACAGAAAAAGATGACCGCCGAGTATTTGGTGGCCTTGGTCAGAAAATTCCCGGAGCCGGAGCCGAACAAGGCGTCCGTCGCCGCGCCGCCAAACGCGAGGCCCGCGCCCGCGTCCTTTTTCGGCAGTTGCATCAGCACCAGGAGAATCAGAAAGAGGCAGATCAACACCATCACCACCGTCAAAAAACCAATCAGCAACAACATATTTTTATCTTAAATCGAATTCTTGATTATGTCCGCAAAGCTCCGGGCTTCCAGGGAGGCCCCGCCCACAAGCGCGCCATCCACGTCCAACTGGCTCATCAATTCGCGCGCGTTGGACGGCTTCACGCTGCCACCATATTGGATTCGGACCTTCTTGGCAACGCTTTCGTCAAACATCCTGACCAGCAGTCCGCGGATGAAGGCATGCGCGTCCTGCGCCTGCTGCGTGGTCGCGGTCTTCCCGGTGCCGATGGCCCAGACCGGCTCGTAGGCCAGGACGGTCTCGACCATCTGCTCCCGGGTCAGGCCCGTGAGGCTGCCGCGCACCTGCGTTTCCAAAACCTTTTCCATCTGCCCGGCTTCGCGTTCGGCCAAAGTCTCGCCGACGCAAACAATCGGCTTGAGCGACGCCGCGTGAACCGCCAGCGCCTTTTTGGAAATCAGCGCGTCGGATTCCTTTTGAAACTGGCGGCGTTCGGAGTGGCCGAGGATGACGTAACGGACGGAGAATTCCTTGAGCATTCCCGCTGCGATTTCACCGGTGAACGCGCCGACGCCGTTCTCGCTCATGTTTTGCGCGCCGAGCCGGAGGTTGGAATCGAGAATGGCCTTCGACACTTCACTCAACGCGGTGAAAGGCGGGCACACGACGATGTCCACTTCCTTCACGTTCGCGAGTTCGAGCTTGAGGCCACGCACGAGGTCGAGCGACTCGGCCACGGTTTTGTTCATCTTCCAGTTTCCGGCAATGATCAGTTTTCGTTCTTTGTTCATGTTTTAAAAATTTAACGCAAAGGCGCAAAGGTGCTAAGTTATTTATCCGAGAGCGCTGCGACGCCCGGCAGTACCGCGCCTTCCAAAAATTCCAGGCTAGCGCCGCCGCCAGTGCTCATGAACGTGACTTTGTCGCCGAGTTTGGCCTCATTGATCGCCTTCACACTATCGCCGCCGCCGATGATGCTCTTGGCGCCGCTTTTCTGCGTGGCGTCGGCCACAGCTTGCGCCACGGCATTGGTGCCGGCGGCAAATTGTTTGTTCTCAAACAAGCCCATCGGCCCGTTCCACAAAATCGTCTTCGCTTTGAGCACTTCGGCGGAATACGCCTTGACCGTCGCGGGACCGATGTCGAGGCCGGCCGCGTCATCAGGGCAATTCAGGTCCGAACTGGTGCGCGGATTCTGCCATTCGATCACCGGCTTGCCTTTCTTGTCGAGCTTGTCGGTTTTGACCGGTGTGGCCACGACGTCGTCGGTCGGCAACAGGAATTTCACGCTCTTCGCCTTGGCTTTGGCCAGCGCGGATTTGGCAATCTCAGTCGCATCGGGTTCAACGAGGGATTTGCCGGTCTTGTAACCTTGCGCGAGCCGGAACGTGTAAGCCATCGCGCCGCCGATAAGAATCGTGTCGGCTTTTTCGAGCAGGCGGTCAATGACTTTGATTTTGTCGGAAACTTTCGCGCCACCGAGAATGACAATGAACGGACGTGCCGGTTTTTCCAGTTCGTGGCCGAGGAATTTCAATTCGCGTTCCATCAGCAATCCCGCCGCGCACCTGCCGCCGCGCTTCGCCACGATGCGGGCGACACCTTCCGTGGAAGCATGCGCGCGATGCGCCGCGCCAAAGGCGTCGTTCACATAAACGTCCGCGACCTTGGCGAGCTTTTCGGCAAACACGGGGTCGTTCTTCTCCTCCTCGTTGTAGTAACGGACATTTTCGAGCAGCAAAACGTCGCCTTCTTTCAATGCGCCGGCAGTCTTTTCAACTTTTTCACCGATGCAATCGTCCACGAACGCGACCGGACGCCCGAGCAGATCAGCCAGTTTCGCAGCGACCGGGCGCAAGGACATCGAAGGTTCACGCTGGCCCTTGGGCCGGCCCAGGTGCGCAGTGAGGATCAATTTCCCCCCCTGCTCGATGAGCAACTTGAGCGTCGGCAGGGTTTCGACGATACGCGTGGCGTCGGTAATGACCATTCGGCCGTCTTTTTCTTCGAGCGGCACGTTGTAATCCACGCGCAGGAAAACACGCTTGCCGCGGACGTTCAGATCTCGAATTGTCAGCTTTGCCATAAAATAGAAAATCCCGAAGACGGGAGCGGGGAGAATAACTCAGCCCGGTGCCGAGTCAAAACGATTTCGCGGCGTTTGGATTCCGCGAGTCGATTCAGGGTAAATGTTACCGGGTCTGGCGCAGCCAGCCAGCGCGCTGATAATGGCCGTGGATGTTAGCGGGATACTGGCGCTTGGCGGACAGACTCATGTTCAGTGCTGGGGAACCATGAACTTGAGTCACGGTATCAGCAGGCGCCTCGTCCAGCGCCGCCGCCTCCGACACATTTATCCGTGAGTCAACTCGATTGGACCGGCCTAAAAACAAAAAGCCCCTTCGCATAATGCAAAGGGGCTGTGAAATAATCCAACTCAGATTAGAACTTGTAGATCACGTTCGCCGCGAGCATCCAGGCTTGGTTCTGGACTGGACTGCCAACAGATGAGCCGCCATAGTACTTGCTCGTGTCGGCATGATCCCATCGGAATTCAACGCGACTGAGGACGTTCTTCCATAGATCGTATTGTGCAGTAAGCGTCAATTCATAAGACTTGTAGGTATTCGGGTTGCCGGACAAGTCTGACGTATCCTGGAACTGGGTCGCCTTATCAATCATAAGTTCACCACGCACATGCAGGCTCAACTTCTCAGTGGCCTGATAGGAGGCATAAAGTCCATATACAAACGTGTCACCGTCGCCCTCGTCGACCAAAAACTGAGAGGAGTCATCAACATGCCTGTAGTCAAACGCTGCACCAACCTTCAAACCGGTGACTGGCGTTGACAGAGTGACTCCAGTATAGACCGAGGTAATATCGCCGGGAAAAGTGCCTTCAGCGGGCATGGTAGAGGGAGTCCAGCCGTGCATGATGGCGGTGGTCATGGATGAACCTGCTAACCAGCCCCAATTCTGCGGAGCAGTCACTGTGATGGATCCCATATACGCCTTGGTTTGCTCGTTCTGCCCAAACGTGTTGCGCTGGTTTATTTGCGGGCCCATTGTGTTGGCAATGCCAGCCGATGCGGAAACCTCATCACAAAATTTATACGTGGCAAGGAAACCGGTTGCTGTGGTCGGTTCGATTGTGTATCCGTATGAACGCGTAAAGTTCGGATTATTGGGCGAACTTGTGGATTCATAGCCGAGGATGGTGTCAAAAACACCGATCTTCCAATCAATACCGTTGCCGATGGGCGTCCGCAACGCGACATACGCCTGCCGAATGGCAAAATCAGCCTGATTGCCGTTAGACTGGGTTGCCAGCGTGTTCGCATCGGGACCGAGCCAGAGTTCCGCATGGTAGCCCGCAGCCCACGGAGTTTCATCCAGCGGCTTGTCCAGAGCGATATCAACGACGTTCAGATTGAAGCCGTCAGCCTTGTTTTCGCCATTAAAAGCAATGGGTGCGTTGTTGCCATTGCCGTTGCCCGAGTTCCACTGTGCCGATGTATCCACGTAACCTGTCAGGGTCGTGTTTTCGGCCACCGTCTGCACCATGACCGGTGATGTAGCCTGCGTCAGTGACGGAAGCGTCACAATTCCTGCCGCAGCCAAACCTAATGTCCATTTATTAAACTTCATTGGTTCCTCCAGTTTTAGTTGTTTGTCTGTCCATTATCTATGCATTTTTTTGGGGCAAAAACGGTTTGCCCCGGCACCATCCCGGTGCATTTGCCCGCATTGATATGGAAAGTCGTGGGGTTTGGCAACAATTATTTTTGTTTTTCTTGAGGGGCGAATTGGCCTTTTTTCCCGTCCGCTGGAGAAATAGCCCAAAAACTGTACCGGCATGGGACAAAGGGGTTTGCCCAGTACTCCCGGAATTGCCTGGTCTCGGGCTGCGATGCGATGGAACGAGGGCTGCTGAACACGGTTTCGACCTTTGAAGAGTTTGAATAATGATCGTCAACCTAACGTAAAAAAATGCCCTCGTTTGTTTTTGTAGCGCGTGAAACCGGAACCGGTCGGGAACTTCGCAACGCGGTCGAAGCCGCGACCGAGCAGGCGGCCATTGCCGCGCTGCTAAATCGCAATCTCCTGGTCGTTTCGATTCAGGAAAAAGTCGCCAAGAAGGGCCGCACCGCCGGTGGCAAAGTCGCCCTGGCCGATCTGGTGATCTTCACCCGCCAGCTAGCGACGATGGTTGACGCCGGTCTGGCGATGGTGCAATCGCTCTCCGGGCTGGCGGAACAGACCACGAACAAGGCCATGCGCGACGTCATCCGCGATGTCTGCACGCGGGTTGAAGCCGGCGACAGCTTTTCCGAGGCCTTGCAAAAACATCCGAAAGTTTTTGATAAGCTCTACTTTTCGATGGTATCCGCCGGCGAAAAAGGCGGTTTGCTCTCGGAAATTCTGGCGCGACTGGCGGTGTATCTGGAAAACACCGCGCGACTTCGCAAAAAAGTCAAAACCGCCATGATGTACCCCACCGTCGTCACGGTGGTGGCCATTCTCATCACCACGTTCCTGCTCATAAAAGTCGTGCCGGTGTTCGGCGACATTTACTCGGGATTCGGCGCCAAGCTCCCCGGCCCCACGCAATTTCTCATCAACGTCAGCGACGTGCTGAAAAAATACTTTCTGCTGCTCGCCCTGGGTGGCGGCGGGCTGGTGTACGGATGGTTTCACTTCATCAAAACCAAGGCCGGCCGCCAGATGTGGGACGCGCGCCGCATCAAGCTCCCGATCTTTGGCAGCATCGCGCACAAGATTTGTCTGGGGCGATTCACGCGCACACTGGCCTCGCTGATCCGCAGCGGCGTGCCCATTCTGGAAGTTCTGCAAATCGTCTCCCAAACCGTCGGGAACGTCATCATGGAAAAAGCGATCAAGGACGCGGCCACCGACATCGAACGCGGCGAAAGCATCTCCGCCGCCCTCGGCAAACATCCCATTTTCCCCAACATGATCATCCGCATGATCAGCGCCGGCGAACAGACCGGCAAAATTGACAACATGCTCGAACGCATCTCCGACTTCCTCGACGAAGAAATCGAAAACACACTTTCCGGGCTGACGTCGCTCATCGAGCCAATTTTGATCGTCGTTCTCGGCGTCATCATTGGCGGCATGGTCATCTGCATGTTCCTGCCGATTTTCAAGATGAGTGAAATCATCAACGGCGCGAAATAGACCGCGGCGCATCCAGCTCATGACTTCACCGCCACGAAACCGGAGCGCTTCCCGCTCCGCGGTTTCAATCCGCCGCGGTAATTTTTAAGCAATTTCAACTTATGGCCAAAGTTCTCCTCGTTGATGACGAACTGACCCTGCTGCAAACGATCAGCGAACTGATTCGCCTTGAGGGGCACGAGGTTTTGCCCTGCACCAATGGAACCGCGGCCATTTCCGCGCTCGGGAATCAAGCGCCTGAAATCGTCATCACCGATCTTTACCTGGACAAAACCCGCGACCAGGGCCTCAACATCTTGCAAAAAGCCCGCGCGCTCAATCCACCCGCCACCGTGATCGTCATGACCGGTTTTGGCTCCATCGAAACCGCCGTCGAAACCATGAAACACGGCGCTTTTGATTACCTTGAAAAACCGTTCAAGGTGGAGGAGCTCAGACTTTGCCTGCGACGCGCGCTTTCCTACAACGCCGCCATTTCCGAAACCACCTTCCTGCGCAAACAACTCCGAAAAAAATATCAATTCAACCAGATTATCGGCACCGCTCCGAAAATGCAGGAGGTTTTCAAGCTGATCGAGCGCGTCGCCAACACCGAGAGCACCATCCTCATTCTGGGGGAAAGCGGCACCGGCAAGGAACTTGTCGCCCGCGCCCTGCATTTCAACAGCCGCCGCCAGAACGCGCCGTTCATTCCCATCAATTGCGGCGCCATGCCGGAACAGCTCCTCGAATCGGAACTCTTCGGCCACCGGCGCGGTGCCTTCACTGGAGCGATCAACGACAAGAAGGGCCTGTTTCAGGAGGCCGACGGCGGCACGATTTTTCTCGATGAAATCGGCTCCATGCCCCTGTTGCTGCAAAGCCGCCTGCTCCGCGTTTTGCAGGAGCGCGAAATCCGGCGTGTCGGCGACAACACGCCCGTCTTCGTGGATGTCCGCGTCGTCGCCGCGTCCAACGAATCGCTGGAGAAAAAAATCAAGGACGGCACTTTTCGCGAAGACCTTTATTACCGTCTCAATGTCATCCCGATCCCGCTGCCGCCGCTGCGCGAACGGCGCGACGACATTCCCCTGCTCGTCGCTCATTTTCTGCGCAGCAAGTCCAACTCGGGCAGCGGACGCCCTTTTAAAATCACCCGCCAGGCGCTGGAAGTTTTGTGCGCCCACGACTGGCCGGGCAACGTGCGCGAACTCGAAAACGCCATCGAACGCGCCGTGACCCTGTGCGAAACTGCAACCGTCCACGCGGGCGACCTTCCGCCCAGTCTCATTCAAAAACTGAACTCCACAATTGCGCCGGAAGGCTCACAGGAAACCGCCTTCCTGCCCAAGCCGCCCGAGTCTTCACACTCGCAGGCAAAAATTGAACCCGGCAAGCCTTTCGCCCCGTCCAACGGCGGCGATGCATTGAAACCGCTGAAAAATCATCTGCACGACCAGGAACTGGTTTATATCCAGCGCGCGCTTGAATTATCCGGCGGCGACAAAGAAATAGCGGCGCAGCACCTCGGCGTCAGTCTGGCCACCCTTTATCGTAAACTCGGTGGTCAAGACCACGAGGTTTGACCGGCTTTGTTCGCGCGTTTCCGGGTTCCGCAAATTTCATTTCCCTTTTCGCCCGGCCATTCCTATTGTTTCATTTGATTGCGCTTGTTGCAGTCCCCAAACTCGATATTGAAACATTATGCCGCTGACACACACGAAAGACCTGTTCGCCAAAGCCCTCAAAGGCAAATACGCCCTGGGTGCATTTAACGTCAACAACATGGAGCTTATCCAGGCCATCGTGGAGGCTTGCGAAGAAGAAAAAGCGCCACTCATGCTGCAAATCTCCAAGGGCGCACGGTCCTATGCCAACCCGGTTTATCTCAAAAAACTCATCGAAGCCGCTGTCAGCCTCTCCAACATTCCCATCGCGGTTCACCTTGACCACGGCGACTCCTTCGAGCTTTGCAAAGAGTGCATTGACGAAGGGTTTACCAGCGTGATGATTGACGCCAGCCATGAGCCGTTCGAGAAGAACGTCGAAATCACCAAGAAGGTCGTCGAATACGCCCACAAACACAATTGCTCCGTCGAATCCGAGCTCGGCCACCTCGTCGGCGCGCAATTCGACGAAGGCGAAGAAGGCGGCGCTCATTCCATGAGCGGCCATTACACCGTTCCTGATGAGGCCGTCAAATTCGTCAAGGAATCCGGCTGCGATTCGCTCGCCGTGGCCATCGGCAATTCCCATGGAGCCTACAAATTCAAAGGCGAACAACACCTCGACCTCGAACGCCTCAAACTCATCAAGAAAGCCCTGATGGATGCCGGCATGGGCGATTATCCGCTCGTCCTCCACGGCGCCTCCAGCGTACCGCAGCAACTCGTCGCGGAAGTAAACAAATATGGCGGCAAGATGCCCGAAGCGCAAGGCGTGCCGGAAGCTGACATCGAAATCGCCCGCCGCACGGGCTGCACCAAGGTAAACATTGACACCGATCTGCGCATCGCCATGACCGCCGCCATCCGCAAAGTTTTCGCGGAGAAACCGGGCGAATTCGATCCGCGCAAATACCTTGGTCCGGCTCGCGCCGCCGTCAAAGATCTCGTCCGCCACAAAGTGAAGAACGTCCTTTGCAGCGCCGGCCACGCGTTCGACTAAATCAAACCACCGTGATCTACGACGCGTCACTCGACGACCTGCTCCAAAAAGTTTGGGACGGCCAACGCATCCATCAGGCCGAAGCGCTGCGGTTATATCATCTGCCGCTCGAAGAACTCGGCGCGCTCGCCGATCGGCGGCGGCAGATCGCCAGGAAAAGTTCCCACGAAGGCCGCGGCAACGAAATCGTCACCTACATCGTTGACCGCAACATCAATTACACCAACGTTTGCAATGTCTATTGCAAGTTCTGCGCGTTCTATCGCGTGGAAAAAGACGACGACTCCTACGTGATCACGCACGGTGAGATTGACAAGAAAATCGAGGAGACCCTCGCCCTCGGCGGCACGCAGATTTTAATGCAGGGCGGACATCACCCCAAGCTGACCAAGCAGTGGTATCTCGATTTGCTTTCGCACATCAAAAATAAATTTCCGCAGATCAACATCCACGGTTTCAGCCCGAGCGAGTTCATCCATTTCCGCGAAATGTTCAACGAGCCGCTCGAAAAAATCATCGGCGATTTCGTGAACGCCGGCCTCGGCTCGATTCCCGGCGGCGGCGGAGAGATTTTGGTGGACCGCGTTCGTCAGAAGATTTCACCGCTCAAAGCGATGAGCGACGATTGGCTCGAAGTCATGGACATCGCCCATCGCCTCGGCTTGAATTCCTCCGCCACGATGATGTTCGGCCACGTCGAGACGATTGAAGACCGCATCGAACACCTGGAGCGTTTGCGCGCGCAGCAGGACAAGTCGCAAATGCGGAAAGCGGAAAGCGAGAAAGCGGAAACCTTTTCTTCCGGCTTCACCGCCTTCATCGGCTGGACGTTCCAGGCCGAACACACGAAGTTAAAAGCGCCCACCGTCGGCGCGCACGAGTATTTGCGGACCCAGGCGCTCTCGCGAATTTACCTCGACAACTTTCCCAGCGTGCAAAGCTCATGGGTCACGCAAGGCTTGGAAATCGGCCAGATCGCCCTGAAGTTCGGCGCGAACGATCTCGGCAGCATTATGATCGAGGAAAACGTGGTTTCGCAGGCAGGCACGACCTTCCGCATGACCGTCGCCGACATGCAACGGCTCATCAAGGAACTCGGCTACGAACCGCATCAGCGCGACAA
>OCZU010003053.1_pt1 | contig 10590 bp, 15 predicted proteins | sample 1539001 | NCBI WGS metagenome assembly OCZU01 (sample SAMEA3539306, study PRJEB22396) | soil metagenome | biome: tundra; feature: field; material: soil | place: USA | collected 2010-05 | depth 0.15 m | reverse complement strand
GTGCGAGCCAGGATCGACTCTCGCTCGCGACGCTCGCCGCGACACCGTGGTCGTATAATCGCTGCCAGACGCGCCGATTGCGCAGCGTGGGCGCGAATAGGATCGGTTAGCCGGGATACGGCGGTTATGTAGTTCTGACGCCGTACGCAATGGGCGCAACCAGCAATCCCGACACATTGATGTTCCGCCATTGCCCCGAACTCAGGCCTGTACGGCAGCGCAGGCAGCGCCATTGCCTCTCAGCGGCACCGCCTCATCGCCTCTTTACTTGCGACTCTTGGATTATACCTGCACCGCCATTTTCTTTGGTGGCATCGCCTCTTGCTTGGCTTCCTTTACTTCGAGCAGCTCATCGAACAGCGCGCGGTAATGCACCACGGCTTGGCGCAGCTCCTCGGTGTCGGCTACTGACTAAATCCGGCGCCGTAGACATGTAGTGTCGAGGCCGGATGCTGACGTAGCCAGGACGGCGCCGCCGACTACGACTGACGTGACGGTAAGACGCTACGATTGAGTCGTCTGCTCGCTAGCCCACAAAGGCGCCGAGCACAGCACGATTCTTTGCCACTCGTGTCATTCATTGACGTCTCCGCTGCGCGGCCCCTGGGGCAATCATCGCCGCTTACGGCCTTTTGGAAGAAAGACGCGTCAGAAAAGCCTCACGCGTTCGTGCTTCAGGAAGAGCTCGACTCAATTGTCCGTGATCTTGATGCGCAGCCTCTTGTACCGATGGCTGTGCGGCGCGCTGCAATAGTCGCGGCGCGAGACGCCAAAGCGCGCGTTACGCCGCGAAGCAGTACCTTTGCCGGCTCTGTTTATTACGGCCCGCGCCACTCGAGTATGAACCCTCTATCCGTATAGACAGATTGGCGCGACGCGCTCGTGTACCCATGGCTCGGCCAGAGAGTGCCCGTATCTGACCATCCTCGCTAACCCGCCGCAATGCTGCCGTTGGTGACGGGCAATTCGGGGTTAGACAGAGAATGACGTGCACGATTCAGTGGGACCAGCAGCCGCTTTCCGTGGATATCGACCCTCCCCGAGGTTTCAGTCTGTCAGCAGATTCGCGAGGCCCGCTGCAGCCGCAGGCACCGCTGATACCGTTTCAGCGAGGCCTCTTCTAGCGCCAATCGTGATGATGATAATAACCCCCCCCTCCCCCTCGAAACCCAAACCCAATGCATCCACTCAGCAAGCTACTGAGGATCAAGAGTGCAACAGCCCATTTACGCATCACTGGTCTCCATTATCTTGTCGTACACCCCCAACATGACAGCAGCTGTGGGGATGCGCAGCCTGAAAGGCGCACTGGTTAACACTATTTGGTCGACGGATGCGCATAATCCCATTCGAGAAAGCGGGCCGTCTGCGGGTCGGTGCGATCGGGCAGACAGCAGCGGGTAGAGGCGATCTTGTCCCCTCGCATCTCGCGAATCCCCCAGAGGATGATGCGGTCGACTCCAGTCTTCTGGATGGTAGCGCTGCGGGCTTCAAAGCGCGTGACCAGGACGTTGCCGGAGACATACGTGTTGAGCGGGGTGATGCGACGACTTTTGTCCGCCACGTAACGCTCGAGATCCTTCTGGATGGCGGCCTTGCCCACGCACGGGGCCCTCGCACAGAGTCCGCTTTCCGCATCGATTACCGCATCCTCAGTAAATAAGGCGAGCGCCCCCGCCACATCGCCCCGGGCGAGGGCGTCTAACAGCTGCTGCTGCACGGCCACGGGATTCCCCTGCGCGAGGGCTCCCGCAGCAGCCCCCAGCATCAGCAGCCCGGCGAACCACCTGACAGCGAAAGACTTAAGCATGGCGTGCCTCTCCATTGCATGCGAAAACACTTCTGCGATCGACGCGACAGACAACGTGAGCCTATGCGCAACGCAGGGATGACCTCCATACGGGGAGGGGGATTAGCGGCTCAGCCGTGACGGACACTCGCCGTCGCCGGCTCGCTGTCTCGAATTGTTAGGGTACAGACATCTTCCGTCTGTACGCTGTCGCACATAAACTTAGGAAGCCGGGACAACAGCTTCGCGCTGCTCATGCCCGCTTGGCCTTTGTCAGCAATTCACTTTTTGCGCCGATGCGTTCCATCAGATCACTCCATGATGTGGCAAATGCCGCTGCACCTTCGTGCTGAAGCGTCGCCGCCAGGGTTTCATCGTTGATGCCCTCGCGGGCAAAGTCCGCGAGCATCGCTTCGGCATCGCCACCGTCGAACCGCATCACATCCTTCACTTTCCCATGGTCGGCGAAGGCGAGCAGCGTCTTCTCGGGCATGGTGTTGATCGTATCTGGAGCGGCCGGCGCTTCGACGTAAAGCACATCTGGGGCCCCGGGGTCCTTGGTACCGGTACTCGCCCACAGCAGGCGTTGCGGCCAGGCGCCGCTAGCAGCCAGTTTCTGCCAACGAGGCTTCGCAGCTGGTCGCGGTAGGCCTTGTATGTACGCATGGCGACGGCAATGCCGAGACGGTTGCGGAACTCGTCTGAAACCTTGTCCTTGACCGCGACGTCCCATCGGCTGACGAAGATCGATGCCACGGAGGCTAACTTTGGATCAAGTCCGGCAGCGATGCGTCGCTCGATGCCGCGCATATACCCTTGGGCTGCCGCGATGTAGTGCTCGCGCTTTTGTACGAATGGCGCTGTCGTAGAAATTATTATTCTTAATGGCTTGATCGAAAATCGTGGGATTGGAGGTGAGCCCAGTCACGGCAAGTTCCCTGTTATAGCGGTTGAGGGTACCGCTCGTCAGAAGAGCGCGTGTAATGTTGTCGAGCCAAAGGCTTTGGCCCAGATTATGAAGGCGCTGTGTGGCGCTCATGTCGTCTCCGGTTGCGCATTGATACCCGCGGTCGGGCTGAACCGAGCCGAAAATTGCAATCAAGCAGGTCACCGTCATTGGCGAGCAACGTGTCGCCCGCGGCCGGCAGGAATACGACCTCGCCTAGGGCTTCATGCTTTTGCTCGGCCAAGTATGGGATTGTGCCAAGTGCCGTCGGCCGCGATGAGCGCATCAGCCTCCTTGGGCCCCCAGCTGCCGCGCCGGTAATGGATTGCCCGATGGTGGCTCTTGAGGACCCGGTCGACCACCGTCCAAGCAGCCTCCACAGCGTCCTCGCGGGCGAAGAGTGCTCCATTGCCGACCATGGGGTCGCCCAAAAGTCGCTCGTAAGGCGCCTCTTCTCCGGGCTGTTCATCAATCAGGTAGAGCTCTCGCTGCTCGCCAGCAAACTCCTGGCCCGCGCTCTTGACACGAGCGGCGAGCGCGACGCCGCAACTGGGGGACAGCCGAAAGCGAAGATAATTGCCCCTCCCGGCCGCGGGCGCTGAGTCGGCGAACAGCCGCTGCGGCGGCGGCCTGAGCTGGACGATCACCTCCGTTGCCGTTTCAGGCAGATACTTGCCGGAGCGCAGGTACCATGGCACTCCTTCCCAGCCAGTGTTCTGGCCAGCATCTACGAATACATCCGGCATAATTGAGCTTCTGGATCGGAAGTGGCAGAGAAGGGCCGAGCATGGCGAAAGTGACGAATGACTTACCTGCAATAGCCGACGGGCTGCCCAATATTTGCGGTGCGGAAAGCGTCATAGAGAACGCTATCAGGAGCGCAATCGACTGCCCAGTGGCTCTTGGCGCGAGCAAAACTGATCTTTCGCGTATCCGGAGCCCGTTCGCGATCGCGCTCCACATGCACCAACCGCTTATCCCGGCTGGCGGGGCGGATCCTCACAATGCCGAGCTCATCAGTAATCTGAGACAGATGATGGAAAGTGCAAGTGACGAGCAGCGCTACAACGCCGGTATCTTCCGCTGGTGCTACCAACGGATGGGAGAGTTTGTCCCGCAACTCGTCGGAGAGGGAAAACAGCCACGGGTGATGTTGGATTACTCGGGCACGCTACTTTGGGGCCTTCAGCAGATGGGGCTCGATGAGGTGCTCGGTAACCTGCGCACCATTACTTGTGAGCCGCGCTACCGAGGCTGCGTCGAGTGGCTCGGTTCTGCCTGGGGCCATCCCGTGGCGCCGTCGACCCCGGTCCAAGATTACCGGTTGCACGTGCGTGCCTGGCAGCAGCATTTCGCCGCGCTCTTCGGTGTAGTCGCACTCACGCGTGTGCGCGGCTTCTCTCCCGCCGAGATGGCGCTTCCGAACCATCCGGACGTGGCCTATGAGTTCGTTAGGACGCTGAAAGAATGCGGCTACCGTTGGGTGCTTGTGCAGGAACATACGGTCGAAAGCCCGGATACCGGTGCCGGACCGGATCGGAAGCACCTACCACATCGGCTTTTGTGCCGTAACTCGCACGGGGAGACGGCCGAAATCATCGCGATCATCAAGACTCAGGGTAGCGATACCAAGCTAGTGGCGCAGATGCAGCCTTATTATGAGGCGCGCGGCCTTTCACACCAGGATCTCGCAGGGAGACCAGTTCCACCCCTGGTGACGCAGATTGCCGATGGCGAGAACGGCGGTGTGATGATGAACGACTTTCCCGCGAAGTATATCGATGTGGTACGAGAATGCTCCGGCTCTGAGACGCCCTTGGTCAACGTCAGCGAGTATCTTGATCACCTCTTTGCGATGGGCGTTGGGGTAGCGGATATGCCGCTCCTACAACCGGTCTTACAATCGCGAATTTGGGACCGTTTCAACCCCGGAGATGGCGCCAAGAAGCTCGCCGATGTGATCCAGCAATTGCAGAAGGAGGACTCGCGCTTCCAGATAGAGGGGGCCAGTTGGACCAACAACATTTCGTGGGTGAGAGGCTATGAAAGGGTGGTGGGACCAATGGAGGAGCTGAGCTCGCTCTTCTACGAGAAGGTGCTCAAACCTGGTTTACCTACTGGCGAACCTCGCTACCGCAGAGCTCTGCTCCATCTGCTGGTTTCCCAAACCAGCTGCTACCGCTATTGGGGTCAAGGCATTTTCGTCGATTACGGGCGCGAGATCTGCCGCCGCGGTAGCGAGATCTTAATTCGTGACTTCTGAACCCGCCGATGTGCTGATCTGGAAAGTCGAAATCGCACGAAAGCGGCGTGCAGACTGCTGCGGATCGATTCACGCTGGCAGAGTTCAAACGGCAACTGGCACAAACTAGCCCCGCAAGGGCAAGTCTCTAAGGGCGAAACGAGTCGCAGAATGCCGGCGGGTCACAGGAATCGTTGGATCCATGGGGATGGCACGGGAGAGGCTGGCTCGCCGTGCAGCGATGCAAACGGGTAGCTACACCACGCTGAAGCCTATCAGTCACTGAGGCTCAGTAGAATCAACGATCGCCCGGTGATGCCATAGCTGTCGTTACTTTTATCCAGAGCAGCGCCGGCAAAGAATCGATTTCGGCGAGCCTACTGCGACACGCAGCAGCCCATTCACAATGTCCATCCTCGATCGGGTGCCCTGGAGTTCAGTGCGCCTTGTCGGAGTGATCGTTTATCCGTGTCTGCATAATTCGTCTGGGTCGAACGGCCATAGATTTCCATGGTGCCTCCTTAAGGCGTAGTAGCAACCGCGCTGTCACACGGCGGACTGGTTCAATTGTGCTAGCGTAAGAACATGCGAGCACGCCGATTCATTTCAATCCTGATGCGCCGGCAGGCCCACGACCTGCCGGCGTTCTTGGGATGTAGGTATCCTCTCTTTCTTGGTTTTCTGGAACTGAAACCCGGTGTAATCATCAGCAGAATGGCCGCTGGGATAAAAGCCGCCGAAGACGCTGCGAATGAGTCCATAATTTTCGTTCTACGGTATCGGTGAACGAAATCGCTGGCGGCCGATCACGGGCGCTCCAGAACATCGACGATCGGTCGGGCAAACCCCTCGGAATCCTCCAGCATTATCAGGTGCCCACAGCCATCGATAATCTCGATTGAAACAGCCTTTCGCTCAGCCCCTGCCGGTGTGTCCCATCCTGAACGCGAGCGCGAGACGGCGACGAGCGAGAAGCACTCCGACGACACCGCCAACAGAATGCCCGATGACATCGACGGCACGTCCTGGGAATGCGGCGTGCATGCAGGCGCGAACATGCTCGACCTGCGCTGCGATCGATAGGGCGTCCGGGACCACGTGACTGTTTGTGCCGTATCCAAGTAGATCCGGTGCGAACGTTGATCGCGAGACGAGGGGCCGTGCGGCCGCACACCCTTCTAAGCTTCCGAGCAGCCCATGAATAAAGACAAGCGGAGGCGCGGACGTGATACTTGCCTTGTTGTGATGGCTCATTATTCTTGATCCAACTCGGCAGGGAGTTCGTCGATCTCCAGTACATGGGTCTGATCGTGTTCGTGAATTTCCACGACCAAATCCTCCACAGAGACGCGCCGAAGTCCGTCGCGCAGGCCGCACCGGCGGCGTTGTTTCTTTGAGAATGATCGGAGGGTGGTCAGTTCGCCGCGAGAACGTCTAAACGCGATCAGCGCTGCGGCGAGAAACTGAAGGTTGGCTTGGCCACAACAGCCGACCACGGCCGATAAGAAAGCATTGAAAGGAAAATCACAAATGAGCATCACGGACTATAGCTACACGTCAGCAGGTAACGCGACGTCGGAACCACCGTACCCCGCGGAACACGGCCCGCTGGATGCTGCGCAGGTCAACCCCTTACCCGAAAGTGCCTTCGCGTTGCCGCGATCGCGCAAGGAGCCGATGACGGATGCGTCGCATGATCGCAACGCCGTGGCGAGATTTGATCAGGTAGAGGATGTCAGCGATGCGGGGCGCGAACTCGCATTCGCTAACATTCAAAAGAGCCGCCAGATACTATGGCGTAGAGATGCGCGGATAGACTGGCGCCAACTAGGCTCCCGCCTATAACGCATCTTGGACGACCGGAAGGCTGAGGTCGAAAATGTCCGATATTATTCGCTACTTTTGGCAGAAAAGGTACACGCGCTCCGAATGGTCATAAGGGCAATCCTGGCAGAATCGCATTCACATGCCGCCCGTTCGCCTCGAGGTCTACATACAACCGCGCGCCTCCAAGACGGAGCTTGCCGGAATGCACGACGGTGTGATCAAGATCCGCATCGCGGCGCCTGCGGTCGAGAATGCCGCCAATCGCGCCTTGATCGATTTCATTGCGCAGCATCTCGGCATCGCGAAACGCTGTGTGCGAGTCGTGTCCGGAGGTGCCAGCCGCAGGAAGGTACTGGAAATCGACGGCGTGACCGCTAACTTGATCGCGGCAGCGCTGGGACCGAGATCTTGATCTCGTTGAACTGGATGATGGGCGCAACGTCGGTGTACCTCAGAATGTCGGTACCCAGTTCTGCCCCGGCGGAAGCCCAGACCGCAAGGAAGGGGGGCTTTACGGGCTTCGACCGAAAGTAACAATTGGCGGTACAGCGCGATTGCGCATGTGACTGATTCTGCAAGGTTGAATTGTTACAACCGCTACTGTTGGCACAAAACGTACTCGCACCCCTACTCTTCGTCAAAAGTCGCCATCACCCTTTATGCTGCGGCGACTTGATGCGCGCCAGTCAGCATGCTAACCCTCGTTTCTTAAAGTCTGGAGGTTACGCCGACGTCGGTCCATGATATCCAGCCTGGGATGGATGTGGGCATGCCAGAGGCAGCTTTGGGCGAGCCCGTTGGGCACAGCAGCCCAAGCACCGGGAGCAATTGTGAACAGCAATACGCCGAGATTGGACAAGGCCTTTATCCAGAAACAACGCCATCAGCTGACGAAGCTCCGCGAGGAGCTATTGCGTACGGTGCAGGCCGAGGAGACCGAAGAGACTGAGATCCGCTCGCAATCGGTCGGCGAAGCGCACGAATCCGAGGACGACGCGCAGAAGCTTGCGATGCTGGAAATCAACGGGACGGTGGTCGACCGTAACATGCAGCGTCTGACGCGCATCGAGCGCGCCCTGCAGAAAATCGAGGACGGAACGTACGGCTTTTCAGACGCGAGCGGTGAGCCCATAGCACGCGAAAGACTCGAAGCCATGCCGGAAGCAATCTATACCCTGTCGGAGCTCAGGGCACGCGAACCCACCGACGACCCGAACCCCAGTGTCAACAAAAAGCTATAGGCCCTCCTCGTCTACCGTCGACCCGGATATTGGAGCGCGTCGAGGGTGTCTCGCAGTTTACTCGGTATACCACGTACGCCACGCTGACCATTCCAGCGGCGGGTGACGCGGCAAGCGCCCTTACACTGCTCGAGAAGGCCGAGCATAGATGCTTGGTCGCCAATTCGCTGAAAGGTGAGCGACATCTTGAGGTCCAGATCGTCTATCAGAGCGGCTGAACGCTGCAACGTCGAAACCAGTGTGAAGACGGATGTGAACCCCTGGGATCAGCGTTATGGATCGGACACCTATTATTATGGGCCCGAGCCCAATGCGTTCTTGCACGAGCACTTGGCCGCAATCCGCCGCGGGGGCGAGGGCCGAAATGCCGTGTTCCTCGCCGAGCAGGGCTATGCCATCGTGGCCGTCGATCAATCCCAAGCCGGTCTTAAGAAAACGGAGCGCCTCGCCGCGTCCAAGGGCGTGCGGGTCACCACCGTGCATGCCCACCTTACCGACTACAAGACTCCACGGGTCTATAAATCGGTGATCGCTCGCCTGCATGACTTGTCGTGATCGTAAAGCGCTGATACCCGAGGGCGCCGCCGCCCTGGACCACCGGCGGAATCGTTGGGATCAATCTGGCAGTGAGGATATTCGAACTGACTACGAACGATGGCTGACCACGCGTTGGCTGCTCAGCCGCCCAACAATTCATTCGAAGCCCGCTTGCGGCGAGTGAATGACTCCAATAGGTAATTACCGCATTCCGTGAGTAGAAGTGATTACAGACACCGAATCCTGCGTGCCTAAGCTTTGACAGGAAAATTGTCTGAGGTGAGTTATGCAAAACAACGTGGGAACGGCGGATAAAATCATCCGCATCGTGATCGGGATTGCGCTACTGGCCTATGCTTATTTGGGACAAGGTCAGGCGCGGTGGATCGGACTGATTGGGATCGTGCCGATATTGACGGCGGTGATCAGTTTTTGTCCGCTGTACGCAATGCTTGGACTGAAAACCAGCCCGACGGGCGCCAAGCGCTAAATCGCTAATTGTGTCTAAGGCATCGAGAGTCCCGTGGGCGCGGGTTTCGGCGGGGCGGCCGTGCGCGCACGGGGCCGGTAGAACGGCCTGCCGATGAGGCACGGCTTGCTCGTTGCTTTGCGCGGCGCGCAAAGGCCTGCCGGAATGTCGGTGTCCCTGATCGATGTCAATTTGTACCCTGATTAATGTCAATTGACCCTGCCGAGCATGACGCTAACGCAAGAATGGCTTCAGTCGCGATGGAAAGAGGTGCGCAACATCTGCATGTCGCGATGAGGACACGACACTTACGGACTTGACTGCGAGCCATCTGCACTGTGTGCGTCGGCACTCGACGGCGCCAGCGGTACTCTGGATTCGCTAGTACGATCGATCGGTGTGCCTGCAGAGCATTATAATAGTGGACTCACGCGTCATGGCAGTCAGTCACCGATGCTTTACTCATGCGCGAACTGGCGTCTGCTGCGCCGTTCACTTCAGTGATTGTCGTTGAGTCTAGGTTCCGCAGATTGGCAGCCGTGCTACTGTGGTCTTTGCTCGGCGTGAGATCCGGCATGCACACTATCCGTTAAAGAGATACGCATCAATCTGAAGGAGATCCGTCTCAGAGGCAGAGTACTGACACGCATCAGGAGACAAATTGACACTAAATGCAAATGTCTGGAAGAAATGTGCGGACATTCTATGTGCTCGACAATGCGCTTAGAGATGATCGGTTGTCGGCGGTATTGAAATTATTCGACCTCGCGGGCATTTCGACTATTACACCGAGGCGTGACGGAAGGGAATGGACATTTCTCGCCACGCGCATTCGACAGTGAGTGGAGATGATTGGGCATGTTGTCTATATAGAACCAGACGGCGAGGTCAATTATTTGGAAGAGGCCAAGAGCCTATAACGCGACTTGGGATGTGTCGCCACGTTTAGAAATCGCGCGTCAGAGGACCAGCAGTTTCAACTGGTCAATGTTCCCACTCCAGTAGTTGGCCTCACCGTACATTTCACGCAAAAAGTCGTTTGGGTGACGCGGCGCAGGATATCTGCCGTGCTTAATTAGTCTTTGTAATTCAGCGGGTTACGCGATACACGATGCATAATAGGTAGTATGTGATATAGTTCGTATCCTTATCGATATGATGAACGTACTATATCGCGGCTCATCCTGAGTGAGCCTGTCTCAATGAGGTTGAGACAGTTGGGACTCATGGAATCAGCAATATACAAGTCCAGTCTCTTTAATACTGAGATTCGACAGGACATCAATGCGGCGCTCCACCACAGCGCGCCGCATCTCAAGCCCGGATGAAATGACGATGCCAACGTGCAGACCGTCGGGCTTCTGCGACAAATGAGATATGACGTAATTATCAATCATCTGACATGTGTCGTCGATTGCTTGGCCGTAACGTCGGAGCTGTTATGGTACCGACACTTAGGAGATCGCAAGTTATGATCACAAGAGATCCCAAACATTACCTACTGGCTTCGGACTTCGATCAAACTCTGAGTTTCAATGA
>OCZU010003052.1_pt1 | contig 10592 bp, 9 predicted proteins | sample 1539001 | NCBI WGS metagenome assembly OCZU01 (sample SAMEA3539306, study PRJEB22396) | soil metagenome | biome: tundra; feature: field; material: soil | place: USA | collected 2010-05 | depth 0.15 m | reverse complement strand
AGGCCCGTTTTCCTCCTGCTCGCCTGCTGCACGCAGGAGGACGATGAGTGCCCCGGATGAGTGGAACAGCCGTTCACGACTGGGCAAGACGGGCCGCCAGCCATCCTCGGATTAGTCCCCATAAGTCGGGCTTGTCGGCGGCAATGGGCCGATCCGTGGCAAGTTGACGGGAAACGCGCTGTTTGCAAAGCGTCGCCATGCCTCGACCCGGTCGAAATTGACGCTCAAGCACCCGGACTGACAACGGCATTATGATGTGATATCGGCAGGTAACGGGGTGGGCGCCGGCCCACTTCAGTTCGTCGCAGGATAAGGTAACGGCCGGCCGCTTTCGGCAGGACTTCACGCCCGTTCCAGAGGTTTGATATGCCGCCAGGCAAGTCGTAGGGTCTTGTGCTTGTGAGCTGGCGGTCCAGCCGATGCTGACATCCTGCGGCGCGCTTGTTATCGCAGGCACGGCTACCACTTGCTGCCCTGAAGACTTGGTCGGCTTTCCAAACATGCTCACGCCAGGTCAAATCCCTGGCGCGCGAAAGGCGATGGAAACCCTGCCCTCGTTTTTCGGTCGGACTAACGTCGAGTCGTCCTCAATCAGTTCGTGAAGCAAGATGCCGCTCGCGAACGCTTCGGGTTCAAAAAACCAAGAAACGTGCTATCATCGGTCCCGAATCGCACTGCGCACGAGGTTGAAAATGAGCACACTGGGAATCGGCATCGAAGGTCAGGGTAACGTTCCGTTTCGCGTCGGCGACGCTTTGAGCGGCGCATTCGGCGTCATAGGACGCCACCTCGTCCCTTTCCTTCTCGTCTCCGCCATCGCAAGCTTTCCCAATTTCTTCATCTATCGTGAAATGGCACTGCACCGCGGCGAGTCCACCCTCTACTATGTTTTCCTCGAAACCACATCCGAGCATTTGTTTGGAGCTCTCTGTCAGGCTATCCTGCTTTATGCCACCTTTCAGGACCTACGCGGTCGTAACGTAAGCATGTCCGAATCCGTCGCAAGGGGACTCGCCCGCTTTGTTCCCGTTGTGACAACCAGCATTCTTACCGTCATCGCCATAGTAATCGGCATGATGCTCCTGTTCGTCCCCGGGATCATCGCCAGTACTATGCTCGCCGTTGCCCTGCCCGCCTGCGTAGTGGAGCGCATCGGTCCCTTCGCCAGCCTTTCCCGCAGCAAGGATCTGACCGACGGTTACAAGGGTGCCATCTTCGGAGCCTTCTTCGGAGTCGGCATCGTCAACACCGTCGTTGGGGCCGTAATCGGCGCCCTATACGCCGGAGCTGAATCCTGGCTGACGTTCGCGCTTCTCCTCTTCATCTGGATCACTCTGTTCACCTGCTACATGTCCGTGGTCGCAGCCTTCCTCTATCACGGTCTCCGCGTCACCAAGGAAGGCATCGATATCGATCAGATCGCGGCCGTTTTCGACTAACGGTGCTGGACTCCCTGCGGAGCCTCAGGCCGCGATGGGGAGCGGTTGGCGGGACAGGATACCCTGCTTTGATCGCGCGGCTCAAGCCATCCGTTGCCCGTTTTTCCGTTCCCTGTGCCGCTTGTCCGTCCTCTCGTCCCCCAGGTTCTTCCGCCGCTCCAGAAATGCCCGCTGTGCCGCATAAAAATCTCTAAGGAACGTTCCCGCTGCCTCCGGCCTCATCTCGCCTTCCCACTCGATCCGCCTCTGAATCTTCGCGCAGATCTCCGCCTGCAGCCTTGCCTTGTCCGGCCCATAGCTGCGTCGCAGCACATCTTCCAGTACCTGTAACTCTGCTATCCCGTAGTACTGAAGTTGCCCCTCCGTGAACGCAAACGTTCGCTCGTCACGGACAAGATCCTCCAGCAGCAGGAGCTTCGGCATCGCGATCACGATGGTGCCGCCCAACAAATCTCCCGCCCGCAGTCGCTCCCGGCTGAAAAACGGCAGTAGCATCATCAGCAGAATCCACGCCATCACCACCACCGCTTCCCACGGCGCACGCGCCCAGGAACGGGTTGCCAGCACCATCGTTATCGGATAAAAGAATTCCGCTTCCCGCGTAAGATTCCTCGCGATAACCGCCCCCGGCAGCAGCGGACCGCCGCGCCGATCGATTACCCGCAATCCCAGCATTCGCTTGCCCGGCGTCACGCCCGCCCACCGGATCTCGAATCCCGAGAAATACCCCGTGCGCACAATAAAGAAGATGAAAGCGGATATCACCAGCGTGCGGTGCGTCAGCGCGCCCACACTGATCGTTCCCGCGATTTCGATTAGACAGGACGCAAGCAGCGTGATGAAAAAATCGGCCGCAAACGCCGCGTAACGCTCACCCGGGTCCGCCAAGTCGACTCGCAGAGGCACCCCATCCGGCGTCACGATCTCTCTTCTCTCCCGCCGGACCCGGCCCATCAAATCGTCGAACGACTGGACCTCGGAACTCAATCTGAATTCTCCTGCCTGCCGCACAGGCTGAAATACCAGAGCCAGCCAACCAACGTTGCCGTGGCCACAACCAGTCGAACGTCCGTGCTGATGATCGCCTGCCGGAAAAAGCCTTCGAGCACCGCCGCGATCAGGAGCATTCCCCCCGCACCTGCAGCCACGGCGCCAACCGTTGGCCCGAGGATCGCGAAGCACTCTGCGCGACTGAATTGCCCTGGAAAAACCAAAATCTCCCCCAGCTTCAGGCCCGCCGCGCCGAACAAGACCAGCGCCCCGAGTTCCGTTACGCCGTGAATAAATACCCATCCCGCGAACTCCAGAGACAGCCCGTGATGCGCGTGCAGCGCGAAGAACGCGCCCAGAATCAGCCCCTGTTCGAAATACATAAAGATGGTAGGTACTCCTGCCAGAGGACCCAGTCCGAACATCATCAGCCCGATCGTCGTATTGTGTGCGAAAAGCGCGTCAGCTATCATGCGCAGGACCTCTTCGATGTCCGGCACCCCGGTGGTCAGTACGTTTCTCAGTTCCGCGGTTGTGCTCAGCGACCCCCGTCCGCCCGCCAGGTCAGATGGCACCAGCGCTTCGAACCATCCCAGGTCACGATGCACCAGCGTATAGCCGGAGACGGATGCCAGAATCAGAACGGCCATCATAATTCCAACGTGCCAGCGCAACGCCCGCACCGCGCGAGGCAGTGTTCTTATTGCATAGTCACGCGCAAATTTACCGAATTGCTCAGGCGGCTCGTACACCGCAAGATAGGCCCGCACCGCCAGATTGTCCAGGTATTCAATGAGCGCTCGGTCGAGAGCAATCGCACGGGCCACCGAAAGCGACGAAAGGGCCAGCCGGTAAAGCCCGGGAAAACGTTCCGTCTCTTCCGCCGATAACCCGGACGGCCCCGACCGCGACAGTCGCTCCAGCATACGCTCCAGTTCCAGCCAGTTCTCCTCCCTCTCCAAACGGAAGCGCCGGCTTCGCGGCACTTGATCGGGCGGATCGACGGTCTTAAGAGTCATAGCAGCCCTCTCTGCTTTATCGTCAGGTACTTATTGATAAGAGCCGGAGAAAGTCTCGATGGCGTAACGTCCAGGCAGTGAATTCCCATCCTGTGCAGCCTTTCCAGCACCACGCTTCTGTCGCGTTGAAAATCCTGGGCCAGCACTGCAGCGGCGATCTGTTCCATATCTTTCGGCGACCTGTCGAGCATCCCGTCCGCCAGCGTATCGCGCAATGTTACGAACACCACCAGATGACGGCGCGCCATTCGCTTGATGTTATCCAGCAGCAGTTCCGCGGTGACCGTATCCACGAACTCCGTGAACAGGATCACCAGCGACCGCCGGGCCAGCCGCATGTGCAGGTCCGAAATGCCTATGGTGAAGTTCGTCTCTTCTTCGCTGTAGGCGAGGCTTGCGGAGCTTTGCTGTAAATGTCGGAATGCGCGGATTCCGCGGGTTGGCATCAGATATTGCCTTGTCCGGCTATCGAATGCGCATTCGCCCACCAGATCCCCGCCGCGAAGTGCCATCCACGCCGTGAGTAACCCCGCGTTTATCGCATGATCCAGCCGCGGCAGTCCCGCAAGCGGCTCCCGCATCAGCCGGCCGGTGTCAAATGCCAGGATGACCGGGTGATTCTTCTCCGCGCGGAACTCTTTGGTGAGCAGCTTCCGGTGTCGCGCGGACTGCTTCCAGTCGATTCCCCGTATGTCCATCCCGGCCGCATACTCGCGCAACGCATCGAACTCGGAACCGTCGCCCTTCTCAATCTGCATCTTCATCCCGAACAGCGCGTCGCGCGCGAAAAACGCCAGAGCGGCCATGTGGGCCGCCCGGACATTTGGCAACACCCTGATCGTTCGCCCCATCGGGAATCGGAGGGTCTGCTCCACCAGTCCCAGCGGACCTTGCCAACGAAGCCAAACGGCATTCACGTTCGCCACCCCCCTGCGCCGTGTCGTGATCCGCGCGGTCTCTAGGCCCGCGGATCCGCGGACGATGAATGGATTCGAATCCATCTCCGGTTGAGCATCGCCTTCCAGTTCCAGAGCTACCTCAAATCGTGCCGGCCGCCGGCGCTTTCCGGTGACTATCTGCAGCACAGCTTCGATTGCGTCCCCGATAAATGCCGATTCCGGGGTGCTGAGATTCAGCGAAATTCGGCTTCGCGGATACGCCAGCACCGCGTCCGTCGAAATGACCAGCAGAATCAGCGCGCTCACGTTGAAGGCTATGAAATAGAACGAAGGATGAAAAACGAGGACCATCCAAGGCACCGGTAACATTGAGCTGAACAGGAGTACGGCCTTCCTCGTAGGACGAATCATCTGGGCGCGTCCGTCTTTTCGAGCGTCTGACGGATCACCTCGTCGGTGGTTGTCCCCTCGATATCCGCCGCGGCCGTCGCTGTAAGGCGGTGCCGCAGCGCCGGAAGCAACAGTTCCTTGACGTCGTCCGGGATAACGAAGTCCCGGCCCTGCAGCACCGCGTACGCTCGTGACGCCGAGGCCAGCATGTTGGCTGCTCTCGTCGATGCCCCCACCTCCAGGCTTGCGTGTTCCCGCGTCGCCCGGACCAGGTCCACAATATAGGTCAACACCGGGTCGGTTAAAGTCACCGCTCTCACCGCCGCTCGGATTTCGTTCAGCGTGGCTCCGTCTGCGACCGGCTCTAGTCCGAACTGCCCGACATCCGGCATCGCCGACCTGTTCCCGTGCCTTCGTACGATCTCGATTTCCTCGTCCCTGTTGGGATACCCCATCACGATCTTGAACAGGAAGCGGTCCAGTTGAGCTTCGGGCAATGGGTAAGTTCCTTGCTGCTCGATTGGGTTCTGGGTCGCGATCACCATGAATGACTCACCCAGCGGGTAGTCCCGGCCATCGATCGTCACCGTCCGTTCGTTCATCGCCTGAAGCAGCGCCGCCTGCGTCTTGGGCGGCGTGCGGTTGATCTCGTCCCCCAGCAGCAGTTCGGTGAAAATGGGACCTCTTGTCAACACAAACTGGTTCGTCTGAAAATTAAACAGGTTGGTGCCCAGCACATCGCCAGGCATCAGGTCCGGTGTGAACTGGATGCGCCCGAACCGCAGGGAAAGCGACGCCGCGAAACACTGCGTCAGCAGCGTCTTGGCCGTCCCAGGCACTCCTTCCAGCAGAATGTGCCCGCCCACCAGGAGACTGGTCATCATCAGATTGATAACCTCGTCCTGGCCCACTATCGCCTTGCTGACCTCGGCCCTTGCCGCTTCAACCGTTTTTCGTACGGATTCGAGATTCACTCAGAACCTTTCTTCTCCAACGATGGACCTGCCTCGCCTCTGCAATGGCGGCTCTGGAACTATTGCCCGTCGCCGCTGTCAGTGGCAGCGGCCGGCCCGTCCGTCCTAACCACGCCCGCAAAACTGCCATATCGGTCGTCGGCGGCGCATGCAGGTGGATTGAGACGTCTCGCGCCGCCGCGTCCACGTATTTCTCCGTCAGAAACTGAACGTGTCCGCCGGTTGCCAGGAGCCTGGACCCACTTTCCACCAGGCTGGCCTTGCCCGTGCCAAGCGGCGGGGGCAGCCGCTGAGGCGCTCCGAACCTCGCCGCCGAGGCCCAGATCAGAAGCGCCGCCGCCACAGCGATCTGAATCGTGACCAGCACGAACGGCCACTTGAAGAGAATCATAGCCGTATGTTCCGGTGTCGACACGAAACCATGAATGGATTCTTCGAACACAACCCGTCCGTCACTTCCGGCAAGCAGAGCCCGGATCAGCCGGTAGGCTTCGGTGGCGTTCCTTCCCTTGCCGAGCCCATGATTGGCAAACCAGTCCGGATCTGAAACTACGACCAGTCTGCAATTCCCTTCGCGAATTTCTCCAACCAGTATTCCTTCCGGCGCCGACACCAGAGGAGTCACCTTTTTCGACTGAATCAGTTGGGGGTCTTTAATGGTGGGAGCATCAGGAAAACGCTCGTCCACCCGCCACGTCTGAATGCTGCTGTACCGTCCGAATGTGGCCTGATGATCCACCAGCCCTAGGACCTGGGCGACGTCCTTGCCCTCGACGAGATCGTCTTCCGCCAGCCGTCCCGGGTGGATTTCGTCGGCCGTGCCTCTCCGTTTTGGCAAAATCAGGAGTACAGTAGGCGCCGTGTCTATCCACTTCTTCACTTCCGTGAGCACAGCTCTTTCCGTGTCCGGCTCGGCGATCACGATTATGTCATCCCCCGCCGGCTGTTTGCCCGCATCCTCCTCGTGGCCCTGTGCGACCTTCACGCCCAGCTTTTCAAGCATTCGGTAAACCGCGGCGTAACCGATCGCCGACTTCGAATTGGTGCTCGGACCCGTTATATCGGGCTCGTTGAACTTCGAGTTATCCCGGGTCATGAAGTAAAAGGAGCATAGGAACACCAGTCCCGCGGCTCCGAGCCACCAAATCAGAACCCTTCGCGGAAACATCTCTTCGTTCATGCCGCCGCCGTTTCAGCCGTGCGCGTCTGGAACGTCTGAAAACTCCTCCGGACCACCGCATAGTCGTCGGCGCGAGCCAGCCGTTCGCCGAACCACGACTCCTCGACTCGCGTCACAATGTCCTGGAATGCCTGCTTTTCTACCGCGCCCAGCGCAAGCACTCTGAGCAGTTCGCGGCTGGTCAGGGAATCCGAGACATCGGCGTCCAGTCGCTTGCGCAGCAAAGCAACGGTGTCCACCAGCAGCCGGTGCATCGCTTCGGAATACTGACCGCTGTCGGCAAACCGGTCGGCTTCGAGAAGAATCTCCGCGGGATGCGATGCCCTCTGGACCTCGGATTCCTCAGCACTGTCGTCGGCAGCCGCGGTCCCGCCCAAACGGCGCCGAAATCCCGGAAAAGTTACGTCGGCATACGCCAGAATCAAAACGACTGCGCAAATGGCGGCCATCCATATCAGCATCCGGAGCAGGGCGCTCCACGGACCTTTTGCATCGAGGTCCTTCGCATCCGGAGGTGACGCGGGGAGCCGTATGACCTCAACTTCCTGTGCCGTCTCTTTTGTCGCTGGCGACTGAGCCTCGCTGGGCAATTGCCGCTGCACATCCAGGCTCTCCAGGGTCGCATCGGCGACTTTCCCGATCTCGTCTGGCGTCTGTCCGGCAGCCCGAATCGACGCCAGAGCGAGCGCCAGCGCCAACAGTCTTGTAACCCGAAGCGAAATCTCTTTCACCGTGCACCACCGTTGGTTCGGATTGCTTCCGCGTCTTCAGGCATTCACTCTCACCGTCACCGTCCGGAACTCCACCCCCCGGGCTTCTTCCATTCGCGTGACCTCCGCTCACAACATGCTTGCTCGCAACGGACCCTCCCACAGCGTCACGAATGCCAGAGGCGGCGAAAATTCGTGCCGCAGCCGCTCGCGGGCTATTCTGAGTTCCCACGGAAGCAACGCCTGATAGCTTCGAAAACTGTCCGATGTTTCGGGGCTTTGGCTAACGCCGAAATTTTCCAGATCGCCCTCACCCGGCTTCTGGCCCTCTGCGGCCAGCGACCCTGCGCCGGGTTTGTCTCCTTTTCCACCTTCCGGTCCAGTACCGCCAGTCGCGCCGGCCAAACCTGCAGGCCCGTCCGAACCATGCGACCCCGTGTATTTTGTTATCGAGTCCAGAAACGAAACCTGATTCCATTTGCCATCCTGAACCACCGCGACTCTTTCTTTCCAGTAGGCCATGTACTTCTCTGCCCGGTAAGCACGCAACGGCGCTGCAAAGATCGCACTGGTCCCCCACAATAACAACACAGCAAGCCCTGAGCCCACCGTGGTGCGCACGAAACGTTCCGGTCCCCACCCCAATGAAAGACTCCATGCCCGGCCCAGTACGATGAACACAACTCCAAATATCAAAAGTGTGACGGGCAGGGAAAAGAACAACAAAACGCGCTCGAGTTGTTCCACCGCAATCAGATGTTCGAATCCCGCAAGATTGGACCGGCTGAAACCCCCGTCTTTCGGCTGTCCCGCAAACTGAAACGCCCATGCAATTGCCGCCGATGCCGTCGTTGTCCACAGCACGAGTTGCCACAGACCCGCCGCCTGCACCGACAACTTTCCCTGCGCCCGGGAATCTTCCAGAAAACTATCCACTACAACGCCCACCAACAGCGCGAATACACCCGAAACGGGGATCAGGGTCAGTACGTCCCAGGTTTGCTCACGTGGGTCCGTAGTAACTCCCAAGAGAAGCCGTAACCCTATCAGTGTAAGAATCACCACCGCAATGCCAAGGCGCTCCGGTATCGCCGACACCGCCTCGCCGCTCACTTGTGCTACTCGGTCGACGGGATCCGGATGCCAGCGCACCCTGCCGAGGAACGCATGTGCGGGCGCATGCGCCAGCGCTTTGCCAGCAAACAGCAGGCCCCTCATCGCCTCTCTGGCTTCGCGCTCATCCCTGCTGTGCGCCACTGCATAACGGTCCGCTACAAACTCGCGCCTGCGCACCATTCCCACGTACAGCGACCACAGAAGAAACGCTGCGATCAAGCCAAAAGCAGAAAAAAACGAGATCACAAAAGTCTCCGACGCCTCGTTGAAAAACGGAACCGTCGGTGAAAACAGGTAAGATGCGTCCAGGCTTCCCGGCAGCACATCCGTGTATGCCCTTAGAACGCGGCCGGGGCCCAATATCCACATGAGCCACAGCTTTACCGGGATGAACAGCGGAGCCGTTACCAGCGCCGCCCGCGCTAGATACAAAATGCTGGTGTCCTGGCCTGCGATATGCCCGAGTTCGTGATCTATTACGAAACGAAATCGTTCTAGTTCTCCCGGCCCCCGCCGAATGAACAGCGCCTGCAGACCTCCGGTTACAACGACTGTTTGGTGGAGTCCGCTCCCAAAAACATAGGCGTCCACCGAACGCCACGATCCCGGCACATAGTACGTTTCGAGTTCCGCATCGAGGCCGAGTTCCGCGGCTCGCTGGCGCACGTACTCCTGAACCCGCTTGTGTGCCAGAGCCAGAGCGACTCTCGTCTTCCTTCCATTCAGGATAATCGCCGGACGGTAAACTGCGCGTTCCACCATAACCCGCCGCATGATAAGGGAACCAATCAAAAAAAAGGCAACCAGCAGAACCGGTGTCCAGTAGTCCCCCGCCCGCAAAAGCACCCGGGCTTCTCCGCTAAAAAGTACCGTGATGAGCAGGGCCAGCATGCACACCAGCATTGCGACCATTCTGCCGTCTCGTCTGGCGGTGCGGCCTTGCTGGTGTGGTGTCATGGACGGTCTGGCTTCGCGGCAAACTTCTCCGCGATCGCTTTGGCGATCCGGTCGATATCCTCGTCGGAGAGTCTTGGTTCCGCCGCCTCCTGCACCGGCGTAGCCGCCCCTTCCGCCTTGGCGTCGGCGGAACCCGGTGTTCCGGTGTACCCCAGTTTCTTCCTGACGTAATCGACGATGCCGCTCACCCCTTTCGAGGCGGCGTCCTTTGCGACTCCGAGGACCAAGGGAATCAGGAACAGAGTTGTCAGTGAGTCCATCGAAAACTCGAGACCGGCGCCTAGTTGCTTCTCCGTCTTTTCCGGCCCTGCGCTAAGGAAGTGTGGATTTTGCATCCCTTCGGCCCACATTTGTTCGAACAAATCCGATTCGTCCGGCGCAATCTCGCCAACCACATCGCGAGCAATTTCTTTTACGGTTCGCTTCACTTGAAATCCTCTGTCTTGACCATTAATCTTAGCAAATCCCTTTACCACCATCAATCGCACAGGACGGCGGTGACGGCGGTACAGGACGGCGGTACAGGACGGCGGCCGATCAACGGCACAATCGGCACGAGACCTCCGCGATGAGATTCGGCACCAGTGGCGACGTTCGGCACACGGGTGCGCCAGTGGCCCCGGTAGCAGATTGGTCTGCTGTCGCGTTGTTGTTGAAAAGGTACGAGATCTGCCGGGACTTATTCCACGGATTCGATAGGTCGGCCTGGGTTACAGGTGGCCCGAAGGAGCGGCTCTCATTGTTGCCCGCCGCGCAGGAGCATGTGCTTGCGCAGGAGGACGGCAAGCGACGCCTTCTGCTGGCGGTTGCGGAGCTGTCAAAGGCTTTCGCTCTCGCGGTTCCGCACGAGGAGGCTCTACGCATCCGCGACGATGTCGGTTTCTTCCAAGCGGTGCGCGCAGTGCTCGCGAAGAGCGC
>OCZU010003049.1_pt1 | contig 10598 bp, 13 predicted proteins | sample 1539001 | NCBI WGS metagenome assembly OCZU01 (sample SAMEA3539306, study PRJEB22396) | soil metagenome | biome: tundra; feature: field; material: soil | place: USA | collected 2010-05 | depth 0.15 m | reverse complement strand
CGTAACGGCCCTGCTGTGATCCTGGTCTGCCGCGAACGGGACAATTACAGCTGAGAATGACGGCGGCATGCTACACCGATCAGCTTGACGAATGAGCCTGCAGAACACTGGTGACGCTCGGCTGGGACGGCGCGGGCGCGCCGGGCGGGCCTCGCCAAGGCCAAAGCCCGGTCGGGATCTGGCTCCTGGCGCTAGGCCGCCCAGCCGGGACGCTGCCGGGCGCCCTGGAGGCTGCCGCCCTGTTCCGGGAGCTGTTCGCGGTCAGCCCGGACTGGCACCGCCCCGACCTCGCCGCCTCGCCAGGCAACCTCGCTGATGTGCTCCTGGCACTCAAGCGCGGCCGTTGCACCTGACGCCGCACGCGCTGAGGCCGCGGCGATCCGTGACGGATCTTAAGCCGGCCAGCCGTCCCGCATCACTGATCCCGTGATGATCTTCGGCGCGCATTCGGCACGGCCACCGGCATACGGCCGCTCCGAGCCCCGTACAGCCGTCCTGACGAAGCCAGCCCCAGACCGCATATGTGCAGGTCAGGGCGGTCGCCCCAGGTGGCGGCGGTGCTGGGTTCGAACCAACTCAGGCTGAGCCGACGGTTCCCAGACCGCTCCCATCGCCAGTATGCACGGCCAAGCGAGATGCCGTCTGAACTGGGGTTATGCCGGTGGCAGGTGTTGGGTTCGAACCAACGTAGGCTGAGCCGACGGTTTTACAGCCATCTCCAATACCGGCCCTGACCTGCCCTTCCGTCACCGCTGTGACCATTTCTCCGGCTATTCTCCGGCGGCCAGGAGCACGCCGGGCAGCGAACTCGCAGGGCTCCGAGCCGACAGTAACTCCCGAGCCCAAGATAGGCCTGCAGCGGTCGGACTGATCTGTGCTCGGCCGGACGCTGACGGTTAGCATAAGGCAGATTGCGGCGCATTGCAGGCGCCAAGTGCGCGCTCAGGCCATGAGTCTCCGCCATTTGAGATGCGCAGACGTCTTGCTTCGCCCACGCAAGCATGATGTGACACTCTGTATCCATGAGCAATCCGGAGGGACCCGGCCCGCGCCGCTACGCAAAGCCGTATGTCCTGCCGAAGAGCCTGGACATGCTGACCGGGCCGGTCATGGGCACCGTCCGGCTGCCGCGTCATCTGGCCTGGTCAGGTAGCGCCGTCTACGACCTGGACGCCCCCGGCCGCGTGGTGGACCTGTACCGGACCGTCATCATCGAGGCCACCAGACCAGAAGACCTGCACACGTACCTGAATGCCGGCACGCTCAAGCGCCTGTGGTCGTACATCTGGCTGCCCCCCTCGGTCAGGCAGATGTGGCAGGACCAGTTCGCTGATCTTGCCGCGATCGACGCTCTCGCCGCATCCGCCTAATCGGGTCCTGTGGAAGAACATTCCGCCAGATCGCCGAGATAGCCCTGGCTGCCGCTGGGAAGTACAGCCTCGCCCTGGCCGGCGGTTATGCGATCCAGGGGAGGGCTGTCTGGCGCTGGATGGTGGCCGTTGCCGGTGCACTGGGCGTGTTCGTCGTGCTCTGGTGGGCGTGGCATGCCTTCGAATGGCCGCCGTCGGGCGCGCTGACTCGGTGGCAGAAGTTAATGACAGGCTGCGGGACTGGGCAGACGCCCGATACCCTTCGCCTCGTTAATCAGCCCCCGTTCAGGACCGTCAAGGCGACCAGTTGCCCGTTGTGAACGCTCAGAACCGGGGAAGCGAACTGCCCGATCCGCATTATGCCCAGGCTCTTTGGCACGTAATACGGCGAGAATTCTGGGTCCTGGAAGTAGATGCTGTTGAGCCCGTACTGTCCGGGGAACCGAATGCCAGGCAGCAGGTCTGCGATGTCCTGACTGCCGTTCACGCCGTACGTCAGCACCCATGCTGGCGCGGTGATCCAGGTCGTGCCTGATGGCGTAGCAGCGCTGATCACGATCGGGAAGTTCGGCGCGACCGTGAAGGTGCACCCGCCCGCCGGGCTATCAGCCTGGACGTGCAGCACCACCGAGCTCGGCACGTTAACGAGTTCGGGTGACCTGGTGAAGGTGGTCGAGGCGCTGACGTAGAAGTCCTTGTAAGTGGCCGACAGGCTACTACTGCACCGGCCCCCTGGCAGAGGCGAGGCGGTCGCGGGCAGCGGCTGTGCCGCAGCCGCCGTGAACTGAGTACTCGAGATCTGCCCGAACGCTCTCGCGCTCCACTTGTAGGCGCGCTCGATCTGCCACTCCTCGCCGTTAGGCCCGAACGGCAAGGTGCCCGGCTCGGAGGTAACCAGATCACCATCGCGGAAGAACTCGACGTAGGAATTTCCTGGCGTGCGGTTATCAGTCGACCCGTTACCTGTCGCCACAAGCGTGTTGCCTGGGCCTGGCGCGATCGTGCCCCAGCCGCGCGCGCCGTTAGTGAACGCGATGTCGTTGCCCGTGCCGTCGCCGCTGAAGAACCCGTCAGCGATGAAGGTGGCGTCGCTCATGCCGTCGAGCAAGGCACCGGTGAAGGCGGTGCTCGGCGGTTCTCCGCGCACCACGGGATAGGTGCTCACGCCGACCCGCGTCCACGTCTGGCTGGGGCCGACCAGCTTCCAGAAGGTGACGTTTCCCTTCTGGTCCCAGGCCGCGGCCTCGTAGCCGCCGGAGATCGCCACGAGCGTGTCGCGCATGCCGGGCGTGAGGTGGCTGAGCTGGGCCGCAGCGGCCGCCAGGGCCTGCGCCAGCCGCGACCCGATGTCCTGCGATACCGCGGCTTCCGCCCTGTTGGTGAACTCGATGCCTCGCATGAGGTCGGTGTGGAAGCAAGCTCCGGAGAAGGCAGCCAGTGGTTCCTGCGCTACCTCGCTCTTCGCCTCCAGGCCGACCCGCCAGAGGATCTGGTCAGCCGCGCCGCTGACCGGGTCGAGTTGGTACCTACAAGCGGCGTTGCCAGTGGCGGTCGCGCCGGCCTGCGCCGAATCCGGCGTCACGATCAGGTCGCCGACGTCGACCGAGGTGGACTGCCATGGGAGTGAGAACCAGCCCGGTGCGGGCAGGTCGAAGGTGGCGTTACCCGCCAGTGCGGTCACCCGGATCGAGCGTGGCCACGGCGGCAGCGCCGCCAGCTCCGGGGATCCGGTCCTGAGCGCGATGCCGGCGTCCGACGCGAACGCCCGTATCGGTGCGGGCAGGTCATCGCAGAGCGTGCCCGGCTTGATGTTGGCAGTAGCCTGCTGCCCGCAGGCTGACAGGATGAGCCGGATCACGGCGAGCACGTCCTGCACGTAAGCGCTGGGTGCTCCTGCGCCAGCCGAGCCGGCATCAATGCCCGTCGCCAGGAGCAAGGCTGCGACCGAGCCAGTCTCCGGAGTCCCGAACGTGACGACGCTACTGATCTCTCCGGACCGGTCAGCGCCTGTCGGCCCGGGTTGCGTCGCGGCGTACCGGGCTATCAGGCCGCCCATGGAGTGGGCGACGATGACGACCTTCTGGCCGCTCGCTTTGTAGAGGCAATCGATGACCTTGCCGAGCGCCGGGCCCAGATGGGAGTCGTCGACCCAGCGCGCGGAGTAGGGATGGTAGTCGAAGGTGAACACCGCGGCACCCGGGATTCGCTGCAGTTGCGCGATCAGCGAGCGGGAGACGTCGGGCTTGAAGGTCGGATCCTCGCTCAGGTCGATGAGGTGCGAGAAGGCTCCCGTGCGAGCGGCGTTGTTCGTGTCCTGGCTCGTCCAGCCATGCACCATGATGACCGGGACCCACGTGCCGTTACTGAGGGGGCGGGGAACGATAGGCCCGCCGCCAGGGAGGGTGTCGGTCGTCAGCACAGGGGCGTACTGGACGACGTCCTGGTCCAGGCCAAGGGCCGTGCTACTGCACGACGATGCCCAGTCGACTGGTGCCGGCACGGGCGCCTGGCTGCTATAAGGCGCTGCGGTAGCGGACTCAGCGCCGGGCAGCACGTTAAGGATCATCCAGAGGAAAACGGCCAGGCAGGTGCCGGTCGCCTGCAGGGGCGCACGCCGCTGGCGCCTCATCACGATGCGCTCGCAGCGGGCGAGCCATCGACCGAAGAGCCCGGTTGCACGGGGACGGTCGCGAGCACCTTCCACTGCCCGTGCTCCCTGACCATGATCGCGTCATAAGTCACGGGTGCATGCCCGGGCACGGTGATGGTCACCAGCATCGTTCCTCCGCCAATCCCGTCTGGCGCCCACGACCTGGCGTCCGGCGACGCGGTCGTCCCCGGCGGGATCGCCTGCCGCGCCCGCCCGCTCACCTGCGCTCGCGCGCCGGAAGCGACCAGGGCCTGGGGGTGCCGGGGAAGCTCGCGCAGTGCGGCGGCGACCTGATGCGCATCCCTGGCGGAAGCGGCACCGACTGAACCTGGTCCGCCTGTGGCGTGAGCCTTGGCCTGACCGCCAAGCCCGCGTATCGCCAGCCAGCTCCCGCCAGCGATCAGGACGGCCGCGAGTACGCAAGCACCCGCTAGCCAAGCCTTGGAACGTCTCATTGAATCACCCCGGCGCATGAGCCAGCTTGCGAAACGCGGATCGACCGCACCCGCATGCGCCAAGGCTGCGACCTGCTGTAACATCTATGCGGGAGACAATCAGCAACCGGAGGAAGCAATATAGGGCATCCCATCAGCATCGAGGCACTCAGTACCATATCAGCGACCGGACCCTTGCCTGCAAGAAATACAGCCTGGCGAATATGAGCATGCGAGCCGAATCTTCCGGGCTACGCTGCCCGGCAGGAAAGGCGTCAAGGGAGCAGCGATTGCCGCAGCCGTTCCGGTCCAGCCGCTGGGAAGCGCTCGTGGCGGCCGCGTCGAGAACTGGACCGGAACATCCAATGGCTGATAGTGCACGCCGGCACCGATCGAATCGTTGCAAGATGCGTATGCGATTCCGGCAATAAAAGCGACGAGAACCATCAAAGACCGGGGTGGCCGGCCCAGGGACCTAGTAAATCCTTGCCGCATCTGCGCCCAATCTAAACAACGTCTGAGAAAACGCGTCATATTGATACTCATAAGTGATGTTAGTGCCGCATGTGCGATTGTGCAACACCCCAATTCCCTTCTCGACACTCCGCAGGCTCGTTCAGTGCTACCGGGCGATTGTGTATTGCTGATGGCGGTAGACGCGCAAGAGTCATGATGGCGGGGTGGCTGCGGTCGATCCGGCCCGGCTCGCCCGGTGGTGCGCCAGGCATCTGGGCAGCGTGCCTGCGGGTGAGCTGTTCAGGTCCGGTACTTGTCGCAGGTCGTCGGGCTGCGGCTGGCTGATGACCGGGAGGTCGTCGTCAAGGTGCGCCCTGGTTCGCCGCGTATTGCGGCCTGCGTGCGGGTCCAGCGCCGCCTGTTCGACTTCGGCTACCCGTGCCCCGAGCCCCTCACTGGTGCTGTCCCTATGCTGAGATGGCCACTGCCGAGGCCTATCTCGCCGACGGTCCCATGCTGCCAGGCACGGGAGGCGCGGTGCGGGCCTTTGCCGGGGCGTTCGCGCGGCTGATCCAGCTCGCGCCGCGGCCCGCCGAGGTGGCCGCCCTGGACCCGGCACCGTCGTGGGCGGCCTGGGATCACGCCTGGCAAGGGTTGTGGCCGCGGCCCGAGGGGCCGCGACGTGGCAGCGACACCGGAACCCAAGGGGTCCTGTCCGGACTGGTGAGGCGCGGGATTGAGCGGCAGGGCGAGGTTCTCGCTGAGGCGATCATTGATCTGGAGAAGCAGATCCTGCGATGGCCCCCGGACTACTTGTACGCGGTGGCCGATACGTCCTTCTATATCGAGCACGAGCACAAACTCGAAGACATCGACTTCGCGCCCCTGCTCGACAGCGCATGGCTTGACAAGCGGGTAACCCTCATCGTTCCGGTTATCATCCTGGACGAGCTTGACGGCCTCAAACAGCGTGACTACCCCGCACGCGAAGTGGCGCGCTTCCTACACCCTCGCCGTCTTCGACCGAGTCTTCGCTAAGCCAGGCTCTCAGGGCGCCCTACGGCAGCCCGCAGCCGACCGCAGACGCGGAGGAGTTCTCGCGGACCTCCATCTCGATCCTCCCGGGCACAAGCGACTGCCCATCCCTGACGACAAGATCATCGACCGGACACTCGCAGCACAAAGCCTGACAGGAACTGAGGTGACCATGCTGACTTTCGACACCAGCCAGGCCGCCAGGGCGCGTCACGCCGGGCTGGCCGTGAACAAGCTCACCAAGCCACTAGGAGAAGAACCTGAGAAGAGCCGTGCGAAGAAGGCGTAATCTGCCAGACCGATCTGGGCGTTCTGTGCACCAAGCGATCGGCCACCTGATCTAGCTGGCTGGAATACCTATTCATCGTTATGCGGGTGATTGTTGGAGTATGTGTCGTCGCTGGCAGTTGTTGCTACGGCGAAGCGACAGCGGCGCGGCCGGGCAGCGCATCGTTCCGGCGCGCGGGTTAGCTGAGGCGTGCGAGGATCGCGGGCAGGTCGCTGGCGAGCCGGCCGAGGTCGACGGCCATGAGATGAACCTGCACCACGCCGTCGCCCGCACGCACGAGCAGGTTCACGCCCTGGGCTAACCCAGCGCCGATCAGGGCTTCCCGCAGCTCGCGGGCCGCCTCGTCATCTCCATCAGATCTGGTCATGGCTCAGGGTAGCGCCAGGGCCGCGGCACGGCCGGTCGCTGCGGCCTGCCCTGACTGCAGCCTTCAGTATCGCGACCGGGAGGGACCGACGCTGTTCAGGCAAGACGGCACGGCCTCAGCTGAGCGGCGCCGTACACCGCTCCCACCGGCGAGGCCTCACACTGCGGTCAGCTGGCCTGACCTGCGGCCGGGTGCCGCAGGCCCGCCAACTGCCCGGCAGCGGACCGCGCTGGTTCCGGGAACTTCTCCGCGTATTCTCCGAGCACTGCCCCATCCGATTGAGCCTCATGTGCGGTCCACCTCCGCTGACCTGCGCAGATGAGCAGCGGCACCGAAAGATGTGGCATTGACCGCCGAACTGCCCGAAATCGCGACCGAACGCAGCCTCAAGAGGCCTGTGACCTGGGGTTTTACATGGTGGCACGTGTTGGGTTCGAACCAACGTAGGCTGAGCCGACGGTTTTACAGCGTGCCCATCCATTCCCATCGGAATGGCCGCTGACCTGCCAATACTCCATTCAGTGCCGCGTGAAACTGCGTTCTGTCCGTGCCGCGTCCGTAAACACAGGAAATGCCTGATCAACACGGCCACCTTTCCCGATCATATTCCGCGGCGTCCAGCTGCGTCCCGCCGTGTCCCATTTCCCCGCCGCGGATCCGGCCGTTCCCGGCCCGGCCAGGAACGTCGCGGGCGGGTGACCCCATAAGCTCGCGCAGGACCGGCGGTGCAGACTGTCACACCTCAGGAAACCGGTCCCGGCAGCCATATTTCACCTCCCGGCCACAGATCCCGGCCACCCGCCCAGACCCGCGGCAGCCGCCCCAGCGTCCCGCCTGACCTCCACCGGCGTCGGGCTGCCAGCAGGAGCCCGCTTCGCCGCTGCCCGCCGCTCCCGGCACTAGCCAGCCAGGTTGCTGACCGTCACCGGCACGCGACGATCTCCTTGCACAACTGGCACGAACCCGTCGCCACGTGGCCCGGGCGCAGCGGCTCGGCCATGAGAGCGCATCCGGCTTGTGGACCGTCCCGCGCACGCTCACCCGGGTTATGCCGGCCATCCGCATCTGCCGATGAGCGCATGTCTGGCGGCGCAGGCTGCCTTCGCTCATAGCGACCTGAGTAAGCCAATCCACTCACGATGTGATGGGATTTGGCTACCGCGGATTCGGTGGAACCATTGACGAAGTCACGGCCGCTACCGCTGGCTCGCCGGGAGCCTCGAAGATTGCGACCAATTCTCCGCTCTCGGTTGAAATTCGCCAAAGGTGACCCGCGTAGGTTTCTTGCCTGACGTGTTCCCCTTGGGCGACTACCCGCCGCAGGCCCTGATCTAGCGAGCCTTGAGAGTTTATCCAATCGAGCACCAGGTCTCGGTCAGTGGCGTTGTCGAATCTGATTGAGACCTTGACCCCGCCTCTCTTTGAACGCAGACCATCCCGATCAGCATCCCTAATCGGGTCGATCCGGGGGAATGTGGGCGTGACGTGAGCTACGAGATACCGAACGGTGAATGCAAACCCGGCCTGAGCGAGCACGGAGACGACGAGTAGCCAGAAGTTCATACGCGCCAAGATCTGGTTGCCCCACCCGGCCGTCGCCACGCTGCCAGCAACGATGATCAGGACACCGGCCATGACTGCTATTGGTGCCGTTCGCACTGCGGCAGACCATCGGGCCGCCACCTCACGGTCGGCATCCTCCACGGACTCCTGGAACCGAGTCCGGTACTCCTCGGTTTTTGGAATCAACAGCGCCGTGACAAAGCCGGCAAAGGCGATCATGCCCCACAGGGTGGTGAAGACGTTATCCAAGGAACGCCCCCGCTCCGCTCGCCCAAGTCATCGTCAGGCCGGTACCCACCTACAAAGCGGCGGATACTCCCGCACCCCAGACGGCCTGACTTCCTCGGATGCCTGTCTGCATATTGCCAGGAAAGGAAACGCAGATCCACATGTACTGCCTCAGTACCCGCAGCTGCACCTCCAAGCTATCTACACGGACGTTGGGACTCAGCTGAGGACCCGCCAGGCTTCCGATCATGTGGCCGGGTGTCTGGTCGGCTGGGTAAGCGCACCCACCCGGCCGTCCGCTCTTGCCGCTGATGGCGTGAGTGGTATGCAGCCGGCCACGAGCCTAAGGACGAGTCTGGTGCGACCGATGCGTTGTACCTGTCCCATACGGCATCCTGACCAGGGCCAGGCGCGGCCTCGTGCAGCGCTGCGATGAGGGCGTCGATTTCCGGGGTCATCACGGCGATGATCCGGCTGGCAGCCTCGCCGTGAGTAGCGAACGTGTGCACGGTTCCCGCCGGGACGACGACGGACTCCCCGGCGGTCAGGATCCGGCGCTCGTCGCCAACAAGCACCTCAAGCGCGCCGTCCAGCACGATGAACGCCTCGTCAGAGCGATGATGCACATGCGGCGGCGCCTGATCACCCGGATACGGTGCCAGAGTCCATTCCCTCAGCACGAAGTCAGCCACGAGAGCAGGGTATGCCCCGCCCAGCGAACGCTCTCCCCCTATCCGCTCAAGTAGCCGCATGGCGCGGTGGGTGTTCGCCTGCGGTCAGCGCCCGACGGTTACGGGATGATCCTGATCGAGAGACGTGTTGACGATGGAGGACACGACATATCGTGTTGGTTGAGTATGCCTGGGCCTTGACGGGCTCCGGGCCTTGAGAGGTGAGCGTGATGACCGGTTGGTACGCGGGGCGCACGCCGGACAGGTCGGCCAAGGCCATGATCGCCGTGACGCTGCTCGCGCTGCTGCTGGTGGCAGCCGTGCCGGCGGCGTTGCTGGCTGCAGTGGTCATGATGATGCTGGGATACGTCGTCGGCGGGCTCGCGCTGTTCGGCGGCACGGTCCTCGCCGCCGCCATAGCTGTCGCGCTCGCGGGCATGAGCGGGATGCGGCACCTGCGCAAGCTGCTCTCCGGGGGCAGCTTCCGCGTGATGCGGCTGAACGGCAGCCAATACACTGACGTCGCAGCGCAAGAGGGCAGCGACTACGCCGACCTGGTCCAGCTGGACCACAGCGAGTACACCGAAGTTCGCTGACCCGACCCTGCCCTCATTCTGATTGCGTATGTGTAGGGCCGCATGTCCGGCCGCGGATTCGGCTGGTGGTTGCAACGGTGAGCTGGCCACGATTTCGGCGGCCATTGGTGCGGGCCACTGGCGAGCCGTCGGTGGAGGTCGCCGGTGGCGCTGTGCGGCGCCTGGGATAGGCTAGCCGTCAGCTAGCTGATCTTGAACCAATCTGGCAATACACGGCTCTCGGCGGACCGCGGGAGATCTACTGCACGCACGAGATCGCGCGCTTTCCCCGACATCAAGCAGATGGCATCAGCGCGCACACTAGCGGCCCAGCGCGACGCAGAGAACATCCGGTCATGCCGCATACAGCGCGCGTCTGGTCGAGTACGGTGCCATCCGCCAGGCTTCGACTCCAGGACGAAGCGCCTGGCGGCAACGGCCATCTCCGGCGGGTCGCGCACGCTGGCACTGATACCGGTCTCGGGCGACGTCGGGTTGCTGGCATCACACTCAGTGACGGACAGGGTCCGGGAGAACGAGCGCAGAGCCGCCGATATGAACGGTATCCCAGTCGTGGGCTTGGGGCGCTATAGGTGCACATAATTGGCATTTACGCGCACCAATCCAGATCGCCGGAAGTGCTGCGCTGTGTCGTCGCTAGATCAGTGGGCAGGGCGGGCACGGATCGATCAGGCCTCGATCTCGAAGAGGCGCTGGACGGCTGGCCTTCTGGCAGGGTTCGCCCATGCAATCGGCTAACAGACATGCACGCCCGCACGGGCGGCGAATAAATTGGACGCCGGGTGCTAAATTCAGGTGTTGCCGCGTCATCTTTCTTGCAAATGCTCGCACCAATCGGCTCACCTCGTTAAGGTACGACCCACTGACAACCAAATGGGGGGCCATGAGGCTTATTCAGGGAGGGGGCAAAACCGACTCGACATAGCGGCGTGTCAATAA